>ERZ773054.1060-NODE-1060-length-18077-cov-3.368217_pt1 | contig 18077 bp, 24 predicted proteins | sample MGYA00580630_ERZ773054 | MGnify/ENA primary metagenome ERZ773054 (study PRJEB29015, sample SAMEA2737994) | human oral metagenome | biome: human oral; feature: human-associated habitat; material: dental | place: China | collected 2115 ... | reverse complement strand
GGCGGCGCATGACCTGCTCGGGACCGGCACCCCGCAGACGTGGACGGAGGCCTCATGGGCGCTCAGGGGCGCGTCCGCGCACCCCGGCCGGCCCGAGCTAGCCGCCCTCATCCCCGAGGTCCTCGCCGCCATCCGGGCCATCACGGCCCTCGTGGACGTCCCCGAGGACCACCGGTTCTACGGCAGGGGGCTCACCGACCTGGGGGACCGGGGCGTCTGCGACCAGCCCATCTACGCCGCACCGGGGTCCTCGTGGGCGCGCTGCCCGGCCTGCGACACCCAATGGGAGTTGCAGCCCCTCCTCGCGAGCCACCTGGAGGCGGCCGCCGACTGGCTAGTCACCCCCGACGAAGGCGCGAGGCTCCTTACCCAGGCGGGCTACCCCACGAGGCCCGGCACTATCCGACTCTGGAAACACAGGGGCCACCTCACCGACCACGAAGGCAGATACCACGTCGGCGACCTACTCGCCGCCGCAGCACACAGGAAGGACAAGGCCGCATGACGCCAGAGATGATCCAGACGGCGATCACCGCCGTCGCCGAGGAAGCCGTCAAGGCGTCCATGAAGGGAAGCCTCGCCGCCGCCATGATGGGACACGCCGCCACCATCGGAGGCCTCGCAGCCGGCCTACCAACCGCCGACGCCACCGAGGCCATAGGGCAGGTGATCGACATGCTCACCGAAGCGCGAGACGCAATCGGAGACATGAAGTGAGCAGCATCCGAACATGACGAAGGCGCCCCACCAGCCAGGTGGGGCGCCTTACGTTCTCAGTACTGTTTGATCGGCAGCAGGCCGCTGCGGATGAGACGGTCAGTGACGTAGTCCTCCTCGTCCCAGCCAACATCGGAGGTGAATGCTAGTGTCTTCGGTCCGTACACGGTCCAGCGGTGCATGCCGAGGGATTCCTCGCAGCGGACTTCTACTCCGCGGAAGTAGCTTGTTCCGGGGTGGCCCATGAGTTGGGACACGAAGTTGGTTAGGTCGTCGTAGTCGTCAATGGAAGTGCTCATGGCTCCTCGCTAGGTGGTAGGGATTGGGGTCGCGAACCCCCACTGCGACCATCCGGGCTGGTAGGCGGGTCAGTCAGCGGAGGGGTCGTAGCCGAGGAGGGCGGTGACGGCGGCGCGGAAGTCGGCGTCGGTGGGGTCATCGTCCGGTCCGGCGACAACCTCACCGTTGATGATGAGGCCGAGGTCGTCGCTCTCCTGGACGTACTGGCCGCGGGGACCGACAGCGATCGCGCCATCCACGAGATCGATGACCTTGACCCTGTCGGGGCTGGCGGCGAGGTAGTCGGCGTGCTTAATGGCGTTGTAGGCCTTGCGGATGGTGCTCATTTCAGGTTCTCCTGGGGGATTGGTGGTGGGGGGATTCTTTGCCCTCCCGATGCCTTAAGTGTATGCTCCCATACCGAATGGGGTCAAGTGCTCAAGATGTGCGCTGCCACACACCCAGCCACTTATCCAACGTCTGCCGAGTCACCCCAGCAGCCGCAGCCGCCGCCGTCTTCGCCGCGCCACCACGCACCGCAGCCACCGTCGCAGCACGACGCCGACCCTCAACCTCAGTCAGAACCTTCTGCGCCACCTCAACCTCACAACGCAGACGATCCAACTCCAACAAGCTCGGCCGCCCCGTCGTCGCCTCGACACTCATCGCTTCTCCTTCCAGGTCAGGCCCAGCCCCCGCGATGAGGGCCGGGCATGTGGGTTACGTTCAGGCACGCGACGCGCGCCGTGCAGCAATCTGACGGTCGCAGGACCGCGCCAGGCGGCGGGCCTCGGCGATACTGGCCCGCATGGCCTCGACCTGGGTGCTGTCCGGGAATCGGAGCACGTTCGGACCGTACTCAGTGACGACCTCGATGATCGCGCCCCTACGGCGAGCGGCGACACTTACGTCGCCACACTCGGCCTCCCACCATGCGCCATTGCGGGTGACAGCGACATCCTCGACTGGGACTCCAGTTTCCTCTGACAGTGCAATGGTGACACGCTCAGGAATGGTGCTCATTTTGGGGTTTCCTTTCTGGGGTGGGCATTGGGTGGTCAGTCGTCCAGGGCGTCCAGGATCATCCGGCGGTAGGCGGCGACCGCCTCCGTCACGGCCGGGTCAGGGTGACGCTCAGACGGGCCGTGCTGGCCGACCTGCATCTCCTCGGGCCACTCCGAGCGGGGCAGGTAGCGCTCCACCGCAGGCCAACACTCCGTGTCCTCGGTGGTGATGAACCGGCCGGGCTCGGTCTCGATCACGAAGGCGGCCTGCACTTCGTCGTCGAAGGCGTCCAGGTGGAGGCGGATCACCGCGCCGTCGTCGGCGGTAGCGACCAGGACAGCGCCCGGGTAGTCGGAGGCGGTGGCGGGGTTCCAGTTGTAGCGGGCCATGGGGGAGTTCCTTTCCGGGGTGCCCGCCCCAGAACGGGGCGGGCGATGGGGGATGGTCAGTGGTTCTGTCGGGCGATGATGACGACGCCGGCCAGGGCGAGGGTGAGGCTCACGCCCCACACGCCCCAGCTGAAGGCGTCAGCGCCGAGGCTGGCGAGGATGCCGCCGAGGGCGAGGTCAGCGCTTGCGACGGCAGCCATGAAGGCGAGGCGGCGACGGCGGTCGATGGCGGTCATGTGGTGTTCCTTCCTGGGAGGGGGAGCGGTATCCTTGCCGGATGGGCGGGGATTGAAGGCACTGCGATTGCTTTCAACCCCCGCCGCCTACTCAGTCATCCTTGCGGTGGCGGCCGTGGCCGCGACGCGGGATGGCGAGCCAGATCGAGATCATCGTTCCGATGAGGCTCGCTACCGAGATGATCCGGTCGATCACGGTTCCTCCTCTCTATGTAGTTGGGGTATCGGGCGTTCCCGATGGCTCTAGTGTATGTCTACATACCCAATGAGGTCAAACCCAGGGGGTGCACGCAAACAGTGGGGTAGGCCACAACAAAGAGGGGCAGGGGCGCAAGACGGAGGGGCTGCCGCAAGCACCCCACCCCCTCGCGAAACAGGGGCACCCCCATCAAGCAAGGGGGCAGGGGTATCAACACAGGGGGAGGGGTGTCGACAATGGGGGTACCCCACAACAGACACGCCCCACCCTGTGACCAAACCGCAACACGCCGGCGTGCGCCGCCACTTGCACACCGCCACTGAAACGCGCATCATACGAACATAGGCAAAGTGTCAGAGCCCAGCCGTCCACAAGACGACTGGGCTCCACTACTGCCTACCCTTCTGGGGAGAAGGGAATGGGGAGAAGCGAGGCCAGCGCCGTGAGCACAGCAGCCACGGCGCTGGCCTGCGCACACGCGCGCGAGGAGGACACGTGACCACCTCACGCACCGGCACCACACGCTGGCTCCACAACGCAGCAGCAGCCAAACGCTCAGCACGAGCAGCAGGACTAGAGCACTGTCCACTCTGCCACGTCCGCCTCACCTGGGACGCTGGCCTACTGCCTAGTAGCCCTGAGGCCGACCACATCGTGCCTCACAGTCGAGGTGGAAACGACTCATTAGAGAATATTCAAATCATCTGCCGCAAATGCAACCAACGCAAAGGAAACGGCAGAAAACCACGGCCACCGAAACGCAAACCTCACACAGTGGCCCGAATTCAACAGACAACCGACCATGAAACATGGTAGAGTAGCCACCAGAAACGAGGAACAGGGGGCAATACCCTCCCGTCCCCCGTTCTCGCCCCCCCGTGGGTATAGCGGCATCTCTCCCCACTGTTTTTTCCCAAGGGGGTGCTTATGAGTGCCGCACGTAAGCTCCGCGCCGTGAAGGACGGCGAGACGGCCCCCGTAGCCCCCACGAGCGTCCTGGATGCGACAGAACACGGGGACAATCGGGACGTGATGGTGATGCTGCGTCGTCGTCTCGCAGCGTCGATTGATGACCCGTCCACCCCGGCCCGCGACCTGGCTGCCCTGACGCGCCGCCTCCTGGAGGTGGACAAGACGATCCGGGAGATTGACCTGGCTCGCGAGGAGCGTGAGCGGCAGACGGCGACTGAGGCGACGGAGGATGAGGATGGGCTCGGCGACATCTGAGCCCCGCCTGTCCGACATCGCGAAGCACCTCATCCTGCCCGAGGGCATCACGTCCACGGGCTGGCCGGCGGTCAGGGACCGCGCCAAGCGCTTCGGCCTGGGCTTCGACCGTTGGCAGGATGGGCTGGGGCGCGCGATCCTGGCGAAACGCAAGGATGGCATGTACGCGGCCGGCATCGACGGCGTGCAGGTCTCGATGCCACGCCAGGTGGGCAAGACCTACACCTTCGGGGCGATCATCTTCGCCTTGTGCACCCTCCAGGAGGGCCTGTTCGTCCTCTGGACGGCGCACCGCACGAGGACGGCGGATGAGACGTTCGCGGCGATGCAGGGCCTCGCCCTGAAGCCGGAGATCGCTCCGTACATTGACGGCCGCCCGAGGCAGGCGAACGGGCAGCAGCAGATCAGGTTCACCAACGGCTCCCGTATCCTCTTCGGTGCCCGGGAAGGCGGCTTCGGTCGCGGCTTCGCCGGCGTTGACATCATCACCTTCGATGAGGCACAGATTCTCGGCCAGCGGGCGCTGGACGACATGGTGCCCGCGGTCAACACGGCCCCGAACCCACTGATTCTGCGCTTGGGCACGCCGCCGCGCCCGACTGACCCGTCTGAGGCGTTCAGCGGCTTCCGCAAGGCGGCGCTGGCCGGCGAACTAGCCGATGGCCTCTACGTCGAGGTCGGCGCGGATGACGACGCGGACCCGGACGACAGGAAGCAGTGGCGGAAGGCCAACCCGTCGTTCCCGCACAGGACGCCGGAGTCGGCGATCCTGAGGATGAAGCGCCAACTGGGGCCAGAGAGTTTCCGGCGTGAGGGTCTGGGTATCTGGGATCCGGAGGTCGCGTCTCAGGCGATTGGCCGTGAGGCGTGGAACGCGCTGACGGTGGATGAGCCGCCGTCTGGGCTGCGCTGGTGCGCGGCCGTCCGCTTCTCGGTGGATGGCTCCACGGTCGCCCTAGCCCGCGCCGGACGGAAGCCTGAGCGGAAGTCCGAGGCGGTCTACGCCCAACTGTGCACCAGCAACGGCGTCCGCAACATGGGTGAGGGCGTCCACTGGATCCTGGACTACCTCACCGAGCATCGGGACCGGTGGGCGCAGATCGTCGTCGACGGCAAGAGCGGGGCCGGCGACCTTGTCGACCGGCTCCGTCAGGCCGGCTTCAGCCCGAAGGTCATTTGGACGCCGACGACGGACCAGGTCATCGCCGCCCACGCCATGATGGACGCCGCGATCCGAGACCGCACCCTGTCGCACCCGGACGACGCCGAGCTAGAGGCTGAGGCCGCCGTCATCAGCCGCCGGAAGATCGGCACGGCTGGTGGTTTCGGCTGGGCTGCACCGGAGGGGATGACGTCGGCGGGCATGGACGCATTGACACTGGCCCATTGGGCTACGAAGACAACGAAGCGCAGGCCGCGCGAACTCGATGACGGCGGGCGACCGAGAGGAGCCAGAATCCTATGATCCAGGCACCAATCAGTGTCGCCGGGCTCACCGACGACGAGCAGGTCACGCTCAACCGGCTCTACAAGCGTTGGGCTGCCAAGTTCGACAAGAATGCCCTCCTGGACGTCTACTACGACGGCCATAAGGCATTCAAGGACCTGGGTATCTCGATCCCGCCGCAGATGCAGAACACTCATGCCGCGCTCGGCTGGCCGGCCAAGGCGGTGCAGGCGCTTGCCCGGAAGCACGTCTGGGAGGGGTTCTCCCTGGATGGTTCGCCGGATCCGTTCGAGCTCGGTGAGGTCCTTGCTCGCAACGATTTCGACGTCGAGTTGCCGCAGGTGTTCAACGCCGCGTACCGGCATGGGGTGGCGTTCCTGACGGTGGAGCCTGGCGTGGATGCCGGGGATCCGCCGGTGGTGATCCAGGCGCGGGACGCTAAGTGGGCGTCGGCGTTGTGGGATATGCGTCGTCGGCAGATCAGTGCCGCTATCGCGGTCACGGAGATGTCGAAGGATGCGCCGGAGGGGCTGGAGTCGCCGTCGGAGTTGGTGATGTGGACGCGTGACGCGATTGTCGTGATGCGCCGTTCGGATGGGCGTTGGTCGGCGGAGCGCCTGCCGAATCGGACGGGCCGGGTTCTGGTGGAGAAGATCGCCTATGACCCGCAGATCGGCCGGCCGTTCGGGCATTCCCGGATCACTCGGGAGGTCCGCTACCTGACGGATGCGGCCCTGCGGACGATGGTGCGCGCCGAGACGGGGGCGGAGTTCTTCTCTTCCCCGCAGCGGTATGTCCTTGGGGCGTCCGAATCGGCGTTTGAGGGTCAGTCCCGGTGGACGGCTATCAGTGGCCGGATCACGGTCCTGGACCTGAACGACGAAGGCGATAAGCCTGACGTCGGCCAGTTCCCGCAGATGAGCATGGAGCCTCACCTGGCGATGTACCGCCAGTTGGCTCAGAACTTCTGTGCGGCAACGAATCTGCCGCAGTCGCAGGTTGGCTTGTTCGCGGATAACCCGGCGTCGGCTGAGGCGATGCAGGCGGCTGAGGCGGCTCTGTCGGATGAGGCTGAGCATCAGTGGAAGATCGTGTCTTCGGCGTTGCGGAGGACGGCCCAGAACGCGCTCATGGTGCGTGACGGTCTGACGGAGCCGCCGGCTGAGTCGTGGGATCTGCATCCGACGTGGACGCCGGCCCGGTACGTCAGCCCGCAGGCGGCGGCGGATACGGCGGTGAAGATCGTTGGGGCGTTCCCGGCGCTGGCTGACTCTGCTGTGGCGATGCGTCTGGCTGGCCTGACTCAGGAGCAGATCATGGAGGTTCGTTCCGAGCAGCGGCGAGCTGAGTCCGGGGCTGTGCTGGATCGCCTGCTGGCGTCCACACCCGCACCGGTCGAGCAGGCTCCGCAGGAGCCCGCTGAGGCCCCGGTCGAGGTGACCAGCGGTGGCGACGCGGGCTGACCTGGAGCGACTGTCTCGTGGCCTGGATGAGGCTACGCGGATGGCGCTGGCGGCCCTGTCGTCGGCGTTCGCCCGCCTGGACCTGTCTAGCCCCGAGGGGGCGCGTGACGCTCTCCTGGTGGTGATGCCAGCCATCGCCACCCAGTATGGGGACCTGGCTGCATCCAGTGCTGCGGAGTGGTATGAGCGGCTGCGTGCTGACGCCGTGGGCGGCCCCTACTCAGCCATCCTGGCTGACGGTCCGTCGGATGAGCAGGTGACGCAGGCGACCCGCTGGGCTGTAGGCGGCCTGTGGGGCACGGACCCGGCCGGTGTGCAGACCACCCTGGGCGGAGTCCTAGGGCGCCTCATCGGGCAGCAGGGGAAGGATACGGTGCACCGCAACGTCGCCGCTGACCCCGCCAAGCCGAGGTGGGCGCGCGTGCCCGGCCCTGGTGGCTGCTGCGCCTGGTGCTCGATGCTCGCCTCTCGCGGGTTCGTCTACGCCAGTGCCGCGACGGCTGGGCAGGGGCACGCCTACCACGATCACTGCTCGTGCGTCCCGACGCCACTGTGGAAGGGCCAGGCGCCCCGTATCCGCGGCTATGACCCGAAGGGCTTGCGTGCCGCCTACGACGAGGCCAGGGCCGCCGTGAAGGCGTCCGGTTCCACCGTCGACGACAAGGCGATCGCCGCTGAGATGCGGCGCATCGCCCCTGAGTCTTTCACTGACGGGATCAAGCCCGCCGAGTGACCTAGCCGCACCGGCCTGCACAGGACGGCCCGGCACCCACCCGAACACCAACACCTCGCAGCGCTCCGCTCGCCCCGCACGGGACGGCCGGGGCGCTGCCCGTTTCCCGGAAAGGGGACGAACTGATGCCCGAGCCCACAACCACCGAGACCCCCGCCGACGACACCACCACGGGCACCGACTGGAAAGCCGAAGCCCGCAAGTGGGAGGCCCGAGCCCGAGCCAACCACGCCGCCGTCGACGAGCTCGCAGCCCTGAAGAAGACCAGCGCCGAAGAGGCCGAGGCGCACGCCAAGGCCCTCAAAGACGCACAGGACCGGATCGCCGGATACGAGCACCGCGACCAGGTTCACGGCTGGAAGCAGGCGGCCGCGAAGGCCGCCGGCGTCCCCTTCGACGCCCTGCGGGGCGACACCGAGGAGGAGATCACCGCCCACGCCGAAGTCCTCAAAGGACTCATGGGCAGCGCCCCCGTCGCAGGGGGAACAGGCATCAGCGGCAAGGCCCCCGAAACGGCCACCCCCAGCGCCGCAATCCAGGCCGTCCGAGGCCTGTTCGGCACCAACCAGTAACGAAAGGGAAACACGAACATGGCAACCGTGTTCACCACACAGGACTCCAAGGTCCTCATGCCCCGCGAGATCGCTGACGGGATGATCGTCAAGGCCCGCAGCCTCTCCACCATCGCCCAACTCTCCGCCCGCGAGCCCATGCGCTTCGGAGAGGTCGACTACATCACCTTCAACGACTTCCCGAAGGCCGAGTTCGTCGAGGAGGGCGGCGAGAAGGGAGCCACCAAGGGAACCTTCGGCGCTGTCACCGCCAAGCCCCACAAGGCCCAGGTGACCATGCGCTTCTCCGAGGAGGTGCAGTGGGCCAGCGAGGACTACCAGCTGGACGTCATCAACCAGCTCGCGGCCGCCGGTCAGGTGTCCCTGTCTCGCGCCCTTGACCTGGGCATGTACCACCGGATCAACCCGCTCACCGGGAACGTCATCTCCGGCTGGGAGAACTACATCACGAAGACCACGAAGACGGTGGAGCACGACACGGCCGGCACCGCCGACCTGGACGACGAGTTCTCTACCGCCGTCGGCCTCCTGGTCAACGCCACCGACGCTGTTCAGGTGACGGGCGCTGCCTTCGACCCGAAGTTCTCTTGGGCTCTGTCTCAGTTGAAGCGCAAGGATGGCTCCGGCGCGACCAGCGACCAGCGCTACCCGCAGTTGGGGTTCGGCACGAACGTCACGGACTTCCGCGGCATTCCGGTCGCCCAGGGCAACACCGTCTCCGGTCTGCCTGAGGCTGCGGACACGAAGGTCCGCGCGATCATCGGTGACTTCCGTGACGGCATCCGCTGGGGTGTCCAGCGTGAACTGCCTATCGAGCTGATCCGCTTCGGTGACCCGGACGGTCAGGGTGACCTGAAGCGCCACAACCAGATCGCTCTGCGCCTGGAGATCGTGTACGGCTGGTACGCGTTCGCCGACAAGTTCGCGCTCATCAAGGACAAGGCCTGATCATGATCCGGCTTACTCACTGTGAGACTGGCGTGGTCGTCGTGGTCGATGAGGTCACGGCGGACGGGCTTGGGCCGGGGTGGGTGCTGCCTGAGGAGGTGCCCGCCGACCCTGAGGAGACTGAGGGGGAGGCGGGCGCCTCTGCGCCGCCGGAGAAGGGGCGGGGTAAGGGCGCCCATGTGAAGTCTGATGGCTGACGTCTTCGCCACGGTGGAGGACCTTGAGGCGCGGTGGCGTGGCCTGTCTGAGCAGGAGCGCAGGCGGGCCGCGGTCCTCCTGGAGGATGCGACGGACCTCATCAAGTCCTCTGCCCCGCGCTGGCAGCACGCGTCTCTGGGGACGTTGAAGCGGGTCTGCTGCGCGGTCGTGAAGCGGGCACTCCAGGCCGAGCAGGGGGCTGCTGACGGGCTCCCGGAGCCGCGGGGCCTTCTGGCCAGCGAGATGCACACTACGGGGCCGTTCACCGACCAGTACGCCTACTCGAACCCTGAGGGGGACCTTTTCCTCAGGGCGGCTGAGTTGAAGCAACTGGGGGGCCGCCGTAGCGCGGCGTTCGAGGTGGACTTGCTGGCTCCGGTGGTGGCCCCGTGATCGCCGCCGGGCTGGTCGCCGTGACGAGACTCAGGGCGGGTGACGGTGGGCGCGACCAGTACGGTGAGGCTGTCCCCGGACCGGTCGTGGAGACGCCCCTGCCGCCCGCCCTGTTCAACCCCGGCGGCACGTCGGAGCCGGTCTCAGCGGGCTCTCTGCCTGTCGTCAGCCAGCCCACCCTGTATTGGCGCGGCAAGCACCCGGACATCAGGTCCTCGGACCTCCTGCGCGTCGCTGGCATCACGTACCGCGTCGAGGGCGCCCCGGCGCGCTGGCCCAAGGGCAGCGTGGTCACGCTCCACGCCGCCACCGACCCACGACAGACGGGGGGTGACTGATGGGCGTCGTGCGATTCAAGCTCGACCGCAAGGGCATCCAGGCGCTCGTGTCCTCCGATGAGGCCCAGGGCGTCGTCAACGCGACCGCCGAGGAACTGCGTGCCCGCGCGGGGGATGGGTTCAAGGTGCACTCCTCCAACAAGGGGAAGCGCGCCCGCGCCTACGTCCACGCCGGCACGAGGGAGGCGGGCATGGAGCAGATCAAGCACCACACCCTGGAGAGGGTGCTGGGCAGCATCGGGGGCGACTGATGGCTGGCACCTCCAGGGACACGAAGGCCCTGGTGATGGCGGCACTGAAGGCGGCCCTGACCGATGTGCAGGTCGTGTCCAGCGTCCCCTACGAGGACGGGGATCCGCCGGGGCCTCTGGTGCTGGTGATCGCTACGGGTGGTCAGGGCCAGCACCAGCGGGTGCTCTCCACCGGTCAGGTCACCATCGACAGTTTCGCTCCCACTACGGGCCAGGCAATGAGCCTGGCCCTTCGTGTTGACGCAGCGATCAACGCCCTCGTAGCCGGCCACGACTGGCCGGTCACCAAGGTCACGGGGAACGCCCCAGCAGAGTCGCCCGACCCGACTATCACGGCCGCCCGCGCGACGGCCACCTACCAGATCACCACACGGAACCAACCGTAAGGAGAACACCAATGGCAGTGAATGCCGACAACGTCTTGGGCTTCGGGTCGGACGACGACAGTCTCTACCTGGGCGCCTACGACCCCGCCCTCGCCACCAAGATTCAGGGCCTCACCACCGCCGTCCCCGCCACCCTGAAGGACTGCGGGTGGCTGTCCGACGACGGTATCAAGCTCACGATGGACGACTCCGTGACCAAGATCAAAGGCCACCAAGGCCATGGCGTGGTTCGCACGTTCATGGACTCTTCGGAAACTGGCTTGGAGGCTGCCCTCCTGGAGTCGCAGTTGGATATCGTGACCCGCTTCCTGAACGCGACCGCGGAGAAGATTCAGGAGCAGATCGGTGCCGGCCCGCAGAAGACGGACGTCGCGAAACTGACGGCGAAGGCCCAGCGCACGGTGACCATCCTCAGCGGCGTGCTCGACGTCTTCGACACCGCCTCCACCGGCGACTCCCGTACCCGCATGCGGCTTGTCTTCCCCCGCCTCGAACTGGGCGAGCGCGGCGAGGTCGCCTTCAAGGTGGGCGAACTGACGGCTTGGTCCTACAAGCTCTCGGTCCTGGGCGACTACGTGATCTACTCCAACGCGAAGTCGCTGATCCCGGCCTGATAGGGCCGCTCTAGCCCCCTGCCCCGGCGCGGATGGTCGGTCCCTGCGCCGGGGTGGGGTCACCACTATCTGGGACCGCCAACCACCGAAAGGGACCGACATGACTAGCAAGAAGACGAGCAAGACGGCCGAGCACGCCCGCGAGATCGGGGCTGCGACCCCGAGCGACTTCCAGGAGGCTGAGGCCAAGGGAGGCGGCATCGTGGAGGTGACCGTCGACGGCCTGACCGTCGCCGTCGACCCGACGGCCTTCCAGTCCGACTGGGAGGTGATCGAGGCGCTGGCCGCCATGGAGGACGGTAGCGCCTCCCCGGCCGCGATGATGCGCGTGACTCGCGCTGTCCTGGGTGACGCCTACGACGACGTGAAGAACCACGTCCGCAAGGACGGGAAGGTCAGCGCCGACGCCATGGGTGCCTTCCTCCAGAAGGTGTTCGAGGTCCTGAACGCGGGAAACTGATGGCCCTCCCCGCGCTCCTGCGGGAGCATGGGGAGGAGATCGAAGCCGACCTGCTGCGGGTCTATGGGGTGGACCTGCTGGACCTCTACCGTGGCCGGCTGACTCCTAGGCGGCTGCTGGTCCTCATCCGTGGCCTCCCGCCCGGCTCAGCCCTGGGACGGGCTATGGGTGGGGACGTCTCCCTCTCCGATGAGGTCACCGCAGTCAGGATGGCCGCCTGGCAGATCTGCTGCTACATCGCCTCCGCCGTCGGGGCCAAGCAGAGTGACCTGCCGAAGCCTCCGCAGCCACCCGAACCCGGCTGGCAGGCGAAGGCGCGGGAGGCGCAGGAGCGGCAGGACGCCAAGGCCCGCCGCTGGCTCGCCAGACACCCAGAACTGGCCGCCCAAGCCAGCACATAACCACAAGAGGGGAGGCCCCGCAGCACGCCGCTGTGGGGCCTCCCAGCATATAGAGGAGGGCCTGGAATGGCTGGCAGCAAGCCCACGGGACACACCATCGGCACAGCCTGGATCCAGGTGGCCCTCTCTACCAAGGCGATCTCCCAGCAGCTCAAGGAGGCCCTGGGGGACGTTGACACTCGGCCGGCTGAGCGCTCCATCGTCTCCGGTCTGGGTGGGGCATTCCGCAAGGTCGGGAAGATCGCCGCCGGGGCGCTCGCCGTCGCCGGCACTGTTGGCCTCGCTGCGGGCTTCTCGGACATCGCGAAGCAGGCTATCGACGCCTCCGACGCGACGAACAAGTTCAAGAACACGCTGGGCTTCGCGGGCAAGAGCGCGGCCGACGTCGACCGGCTCACCAAGAGCACGAAGGAATACGCGGACAAGACCGTCTACGGCCTCTCCGATATCCAGTCGATCACCGCCCAACTCGCGTCCAACAACGTCCAGGGCTACGACAAGCTCGCCGAGGCTGCCGGTAACCTCAACGCCGTCGCCGGCGGAAATGCCGAAACATTCAAGTCGGTCGGCATGGTGCTCACCCAGACCGCTGGTCAGGGGAAACTTACCACAGAGAACTGGAACCAGTTGGCTGACGCCATTCCTGGTGCGTCGGGGAAACTCCAGCAGGCCCTCCTTGAGGCCGGTGCCTACACGGGGAATTTCCGTGAGGCGATGGAGAAGGGCGAGATCACCGCAGAGGAATTCAATGCCGCGGTGATGGACCTTGGTATGACGGACGTCGCCAAGGAAGCGGCGACGTCAACCCAGACGATTGAGGGCGCCTGGGGCAACCTAGAGGCTGCTCTCGTGTCTGGGGCGATGGGTATCGTCGACCAGATCAAGCCGGCCCTGACCGACTTCATGGGGAATGTCGCCACCGGAGCAGAAGCGGCTTTCGGATGGATCAACAACAACCTCATTCCCGGCCTTAAAGGCGTCTGGGACATTCTCTCCAAGGGCCAGTTCGACGGCTCCTCCAAGGTCTTCGGACTCGAAGAGGACTCCGGGATCGTTGACTTCCTCTTCAAGATCGGGGAGTCCGCCCGGGCCGCCGGGGCCTGGATTACTGGGACCCTCGTGCCCGCGATTCAGAGTATCGGGACCATCCTGTTCACGGGGAAATATGATGGCAATCTCTTTGGCCTCTCCGCGGACAGCGGCCTGGTTGCCTTCCTCTTCAGTGTCCGTGATACTGCTATCGACGCGGGCACGTGGATCAATGACACGCTCATCCCGTCGGTGCAGGGCCTCGCGGAGATCATCTTCACCGGGGAGACGGACAAGCCCCTGTTCGGGCTCGACCCGAACTCGCCGCTGACCGGGTTCCTTGAGGGTCTGCGTGCCGCCATCGTCAAGGTCGGTGAGGCGCTGCTCAGCGTCACGGCCTGGGGTGTCGAGCACAAGGGGATGCTCTCGACCCTGGCCGTCACTGTCGGTACCGCCGCGGGCGCTTTCTATGGCCTCCACAAGGCTACGCAGGCGATTGACGCAATCAAGCAGGCCGGCAGCGTCCTGAAATGGGTGACCAGCCTCAAGTCCATGGAGAGCGCGGTCAACGCCGCGAAGGCCGCGCAGGCTGCCTTCAATGTGGTTGCGAGCGCGAACCCGTACATTCTCATTGCGACGGCGATTCTCGCCGTTGTCGCCGCCCTGACCTGGTTCTTCACGCAGACTGAGACAGGCCAGAAGGCGTGGGCTGCAATCACCGACGCATTCCACTCATTCCTCGACTGGATTGCCCCCTACTGGAATGCGACCCTGAGCGCACTCAGTTCGGCCTGGACCACGGTGTGGAGCGCCGTCAGCGGCTTCTTCACCTCCTACGTGGTCCCGGCTATCACGGGCGCAGTGAGCGTCCTGGGGAGCATCTGGAATGGCCTCGTGTGGGTTGTTTCCGGCGTCTGGTCCGGGATTCAGGTGGCGGTCCAGGCAGTCGTGGCCTGGTTCACCGGCTTTGTCGTCCCGGTATTCGACGCCGTGTGGACGGCAATCAAGGTCGGGGTCTGGCTCATGTCGCTCCCATTCATCGTGGTGTGGACGCTGATCCAGGCCGCCGTGCAGGTGGTCGTGGACTGGTTCATGGCCTACGTGGCCCCGACACTGTCCACGGTCTGGTCATGGGTCATGGCCGGGGCACAGTATCTCTGGGTCGGTATTCAGGCCGTATGGGCCGGGATTCAGGCCGCCGTCCTTGTGGTGGTGGACTGGTTCAACGCCTACGTCGCCCCGGTTCTCTCCGCTGTCTGGTCTGCTATTCAGGCTGGGGCGCAGTATCTCTGGGCTGGGATTGTCGTTGTCTGGAATGGCATCAAGGCGGCCGTCCAGCTTGTCGCGGATTTCTTCACCGCCTATGTGCTGCCGGTGATTTCCGCAGTATGGACCGGGATCCAGGTGGGGGCGCAGTATCTCTGGACTGGGATCACTGCGATCTGGAATGGGATCAAGGCGACGATCAATACGGTCGTGTCTTGGTTCCAGACCTATGTGCAGCCCGTCATCTCCACGGTATGGAATGGCATCAAGGCCGGTGCCGACCTGCTGTGGAGTGGCCTGCAAACTGTCTGGAATGGCATCAAGTCGACGATCAACACGGTCGTGTCTTGGTTCCAGAACACGGTCAAGCCGATCTTCGATACGGTCACCACGAATATCAAGCGGGCCTTCGAGAATATGAAGTCCGGCATTCAGACCGTGTGGGATGGGGTTAAGTCGGTTGCTGCGAAGCCGATCAACTTCGTCATCAACACCGTCTACATGAACGGGATCAAGAAGACCGCAGACTCCATTGCGGAGAAGCTCGGCCTGTCACTGAGGCTCCCTGCGGTCTCCGGGATCCCCGGATATGCCTCCGGTGGTGTCCTACCCGGCTACTCGCCGGGACGGGACATCTACCACTTCTACTCGCCCGACGGTGGCGGGGCGATCGCCCTGTCCGGCGGCGAGGCCATCATGCGACCCGAGTGGGTGAAGGCAGTCGGCGGCCCCGCAGCCGTCCACCGCATGAACGCGGCCGCGCGCGGATCCAGCGGGGCGCACATCCCCGGCGGGGACACGGGCGCGAAGTTCGCTGCCTTCGCCGACGGCGGTATCTGGGACAAGATCAAGGGAACCGTCAGCGCGGGCTGGGATGCGGCCTCGGGCTGGATCTCTAGTGCGGCGGACGCGGCTGCCACGATCATCTCGGACCCCCTGGGGGCGGTTGAGAACTTGCTTCGCGCCCCGATGAACGCGGTCATGAAGGGACTGCCCGGCAGCGGGTTCTTCAAGGACGTGGCGGGGGCGCTGCCAGGGAAATGGGTTGACGGCTTCGGCCAGTGGCTCAAGGGCAAGGCCTCGACCATGGCCGCCAGTGACATCGTGAACGCCGCGAGGAAGGCCATCGGAGCGACCTACGTGTGGGGCGGTTCATCGATCCCGCCCGGCGTCGACTGTTCCGGCCTGGTCTACTGGGCGGCCCACCAGATGGGGAGCAAGATTCCCCGCCTGACGGCGGCCGGCTATCAGGCGGGCTCTACGCCCGGCGGGTCACTGAACACGCCCGGAACCCTGCTGTTCTGGGGGTACCCGGCCCACCACATCGCCATCGCCAGTGGTGGTGGACGCATGGTCGAGGCCCCCACGTTCGGGATCCCGGTCCGCGAGACCCCGATCTACGGCAGCCCCAGCACCGGGCTCTACAAGTTCGACTCCGGGGGCCTGTTGCAGCCGGGGCTGACGACGGTCCTCAACGCGACCGGCAAGCCTGAGCCGGTCTTCACTGGCGGCCAGTGGTCCAAGATCGACGACCTCCTTGGCAAGGGCGGCAACACGCCCTCGGTGCTGGAGGTGCGCGACGTCGACGGCGAACTGGTCGGCCGGATGCGCGTGGAGGCTGAGCGGGTCGCCGTCGAGGTCTCACGCAACGACTGAGAGGAGCCATGATGGCGCTCAAGGGGTGGATCGGCTCGACGTCGGGCCTGCCGTCTCTGCTGGTGGACGGGCCGGCCACGGTGACCGCTGGTGACCGTGTCCTGGCCCGCCTCGGAGAGGGGCAGCACCTCATCGCGGATGGCCTGGCCGCGCCCGGCGTCGAGACCACCTACAGGGCGGGGGGCGACAGCGTGTCGCTCACCCGCCCCGTCGGTGACTGGTACGGGGTGCACGTGGCTGGCCGGGACGGACGCTCCGCACCCGGCCTCATCTACGTCAGCAACGAAGACCCCGTGGAGTGGTCCTCGAAAGCGAACCGTGTCGGCGGGGTGACCCGGTGGGCGCTCCGGGATGAGCCCGAGACGGGGAGCGGCGTCATCGCCTGCCACCCCGACGCCGAGGCGTACGTCTGGTGGGTGCTCCAGTCGCACGCCCCGATCATGCTGATACCGGCCGCCCCCACGGCGGGGGTGCCGCCGAGGATGGTCATCGTCACCGGCGTCTCCCGGAAGCGGCTCATCGATGATCTGATCGAGCTGACGGTGAAGTGGACGGCGCACGAGCCCCGCGAGGACGGTGCCCCGATGGGGGCTGTCCCGGTGACCACGTGGGGTGAGTGGCAGGACTACGGCGAGGCGCACCCGGACACTCCGGGCTGGCAGGCGTGGTCGGCTATCGAGGTCGCCCGTCGCGTGCAGGGGATGCCATGAGGCCGGGACCTAGCACTGAGGTCCTGGCCGGGCCTGTCGCCGTCGGCGCGCGGATCGACGTCCACCTGGGGCGTACCGTGGTCGCCCTGGACGTCCCGTGTGAGGACGTCCAGATCGACTGGGCGTCCGACCGTGTGGTCCCCGGCAAACTGTCCTTCACCTGCCCATCAGGGTGGGTGCCGGAGTCACCGGCCAGCCCGCTCGCGAACTACGGGCAGCGGTCGCACGTCGTCGCCATCCTGGAGACGCCGGCCGGCCGGGATGAGGTTGACCTGGGGTGGTGGCAGCACCAGTCCTGGGAGGAGGACACCTCCGGGAAGGTGAAGGTGGAGTGCCTGGACCTGCTGCAGGTGCTTGAGCAGGATCCGATGGCGTGGCCGTCGTCGCCGCCTCGTGGGGCGACTGTGCTGTCTGAGGCGCAGCGTCTCGCTGGGACTCTCCCGGTGGTGCTGGACCCTGGAACCCCGAACCCGCTGGTGCCCGTCTCCACGCAGTGGGGGCACTCCAGGACTGAGGCGATCCGGGACCTGTGCCACCCCAGGGGTATCAACTGGGCGGTCAAGGTGGACGGTTGCCTGCACCTGTGGGCGCAGACCGATGCCCGCAACCCGGTGGCCCGCTACACGGGCCGCGACCTCCTCGTGGAGGCCCCCAGGAAGAGCGTGGAGCGCCGCCCGAACCGGTGGGTCGTCGTCGGCTCACCCCAGCAGTCAGACGACAAGAAGCCGGCCGTGAAGTGGACCGGGACCGCGACGGCAGCCTCCTGGCCCTACGAGCCCAGCGTGTACGGGCAGGTGACTGAGCGCAAGGAGTTCAACGCCGCAGCCAGCCGTGCCGCCGTCCAGAAGGCAGCTCTCACGAACATGGAGACGGCCCTGTCGGCGGTGGCGAAGCGCTCCGTGGAGATCGCCCCTGACCCGCGCCTGGAGGCCGGTGACGTGATCGCCGTCCATACCGACGCGGGTGAGGTCATCGTCGGCAAGGTGACCGCCTACAGCCTGCCGGTGGACAAGCCGAGCGGGCAGATGAGAGTCGACGTTGAGGAGCTCGCATGGTGAAGCCGAATTTGTGGATCGACCGCAAGCCCAGCCCGCGCACCGCTGTCGCGTCGCAGCAGGCGTCCTACGGCAGCGGCTCGCAGGCGGGCACGTGGGCCACTG
>ERZ773054.1052-NODE-1052-length-18184-cov-25.206520_pt1 | contig 18184 bp, 9 predicted proteins | sample MGYA00580630_ERZ773054 | MGnify/ENA primary metagenome ERZ773054 (study PRJEB29015, sample SAMEA2737994) | human oral metagenome | biome: human oral; feature: human-associated habitat; material: dental | place: China | collected 2115 ... | reverse complement strand
ACTGGGCGATCCAGCCGGGCAGGCGCCCCAGGGCGAACAGCGGCGTGAACATCTTCGTGGGGAAGCCCATGGCCTGGTAGATCAGACCCGTGTAGAAGTCGACGTTCGGGTAAAGGCTGCGGGAGACGAAGTACTCGTCGGACAGGGCGACCTCCTCCAGCTCCATGGCGATCTCGAGCTTGCGGTCCCCGTCCTCGCTGCCCAGGCGGTTCAGGACGTCGTGAGCGGTCTCCTTGACCAGGGCGGCGCGCGGGTCGTAGTTCTTGTAGACGCGGTGGCCGAAGCCCATGAGGCGCACCCCGTCCTCCTTGTTCTTGACCTTGCGGACGAACTCGGTCGTCGTCATCCCCTCGGCCTGGATGATGTCGAGCATGCGCAGGACGGCCTCGTTGGCGCCTCCGTGCAGCGGCCCAGACAGCGCCCCGACGCCGGCCGCCACGGAGGCGTACATGTTGGCGTCCGAGGAGCCGACCAGGCGCACAGTGGAGGTCGAGCAATTCTGCTCGTGGTCGGCGTGCAGGATGAGCAGCATGTCCAGGGCCCTGATGACCGCGGGATCGATCTCGTAGGTCTGGTCGGGCATGCCGAAGGTCATGTTGAGGAAGTCCTCGACGTAACCGCGCTTGGAGTCCGGGTAGAGCAGTGGCAGGCCGATGGCGCGACGGGCGATGTAGGAGATCATCGTCGGCATCTTGCTCAGAAGCAGCACCGTGGCGAGCTCGCGCTCGTAGGGGTCGTGCGGGTTGAGGGTGTCCTCGTAGTAGGTGGCCAGACCGGCGATGCCCGCCTGAAGGATCGCCATGGGATGCCCGGAGGAGGGGAAGGAGGTGAAGAAGCTGCGGAAGTCCTCGTGCAGGAGGCGGTGGCGGCCGATGCGGCGCTCGAAGCGCTCGAGAGTCTTGGCATCGGGCAGCTCGCCGTTAATGAGGAGGTAGGCGACCTCGAGGAAGGACGAGGACTTGGCGAGTTCGGCGATCGGGTAGCCGCGGTAGCGCAGGATGCCGGCGCCGCCGTCGATGTAGGTGATGTCCGAGGTGCACGAGGCGGTGTTGGTGAAGCCCGGGTCGAGGGTGACCATCCCGGTGGAGCCCAGCAGCCTGCTGACCCCCAGGCCGTCGGACCCCTCGGTGGAGTGGACTCGCGGCAGCTCCAGGCCGACCCCCCCGACGGTGAGCTCGCCCGGAACATCCAGGTCGTTGGGGTCAATGGTCATGTCGGTCATGGTGCCTCCTCAAGGGCTGACGACGTCGGCGCTGCCGCACCCTAGCTCATCGCGAGTGAGCCTCGGTCCCGCATCTGGGGTAACTCTACGGGCTCCCGGCCTACGGCGTTGCCGGGAGCCGGACTGCGGGCAAAAGAACTCAAAAGAACTCCGAAGAACTCTTCCGGAACCCTTCTTTCCGCGTCATGACAACCTTTCGGGCACCTCCCCCGGCCCCGCGCCCATCCACGAGTTCTTGGGAGTTCTTTCGAGTATTCCGCAAGAACTCCTCATGAGCCGAGAGCAAGCGGCAGCAGATCCGTGCCGGCCGCCATGCGGGCGGCATCGTGACGGCGAGCCGACGCAACAGGCGCAGCACCGATCTCACGGCGGACTGCGACCGATCTCGGCGCGGAGTACGACCGATCTCGAGCCGGAATGCGACCGATCTCGGCGAAGGGGGTGCGGCGGACTGCGACCGATCTCGAGCGCTTCGCTCGCCGCACCGTTCAGGTGAACAGCTCCCGGGCCCGCGCAGAACGCAGGCGCTCGCAGGCGGCGGCCACCCGCTCGTCGGTGCCGGTCAGGCTCATGCGAATCCGCTCGGCGCCCGCCTCGCCGTAGAAGTCTCCCGGAGCAACAACGATCCCGAGTTCGGCGAAGGCGCCCAACAGGTCGGTGCTCATGGAGTCGGGACCCTTCAACCACAGGTAGAGGCCGGCGACCGAGGCCGGGTCGTTGGTCAGGCCCACCGCGGCCGTGGCCTCCAGGAGCGCCTCCCGACGTCGGCGGTAGGTCTCCCGCTGAGCCGCCACGTGGGCGTCGTCGTTGAGGGCGGCGACCATGGCCGCCTGAACCGGGGCGGGCACGAGCAGGCCGGAGTGCTTGCGCACCTCGGTGACCGCCTTGACGAGATAGGGGTCGCCGGCCAGGAAGGCGGCCCGGTAGCCGGCCAGGTTCGACTGCTTGGACAGGGAGTACAGGGCGAGGAGCCCGACCGGATCATCCTCTGTACCATCGACGGAGGCGGTCACACGCGGATCCAGCAGACTCGGTACACCTTCGGAGGCCCACGGCTCGGCCCAGCCGAGCTCGGCGTAACACTCGTCGGCGATGACGATGGACCCGCGGCTCCGCGCCCAGGCGACGATGCGCGCCAGCTGCTCCACGCCCAGGACGTGGCCGTCGGGGTTGCCGGGGCTGTTGAGCCACACGATGACCGGCGCGGCGGGGGCACCGTCGGGGCCGGCGGGCAGCTCCCAGGTGTCGGGATCCGCATCGGTGTCGACGGGCACGGGTGTGGCGCCGGCCAGACGCGCCCCGACGTCGTAGGTGGGGTAGGCGGCGCGCGGGTGAACGATGACATCCCCGGGACCGGCACCGAGCTGCAGCGGTAGAAGGGCCACCGACTCCTTGGAGCCGATGGTGGGGATGACGGAGTCATCGGTCAGGCCGCGCACCCCGCGCCGACGCTCCATCCAGGCGATGATGGCCTCGCGGACGGCCGATGTACCGACGGTGGCCGGGTAGCCGGGCGCGTTGGAGGCCGCCACCAGGGCGGTGCGAGCGATATCGGGCGAGTCGTCCACGGGAGTGCCGATGGCCAGGTCGACGACACCGTCCGGGTGGGCGGCGGCGAGGGCACGGACGGGTTTCAGGGTGTCCCAGGGGAAATCGGGCAGAGCGAGCGGCCGAGGCAGGGTGAGACGGAGATCGGAAGGCAAACCAGGCCTATCGGGCGTATCAGGCATGTCGGGCGCGGCAGTCACGCGTCCGATTCTCCCCCATGACGCACCGGGCACGCGCTGCCGTTCCGGCTCCTGACACGCATCGGCGATTCCTGCACATGGGAGTCTTACTCGGACTGCCGCTGGAATCTCACTTCCGCATGATTCCGCGGTTCTGCTCAGGACGATTCGCAACCGAGTGTGCAACCTCGCGCGCACGTCAGTCGAGTCCGTTGGCCTCGCGATAGTCCTCGTTCTGCGGGGGGAGAGCGGCGACCATCGGATCGTCGTAGGGCTGGGGACCGGTCTTCTGGGCACCGCCGGGAGAACCCAGCCCCTGCAGCTCGAAGAAATCGATGTTGGCGCGCGTGTAGTCCTCCCACTCATCGGGGACGTCGTCCTCGTAGAAGATCGCCTCGGTGGGGCACACGGGCTCGCAGGCGCCGCAGTCGACGCATTCGTCGGCGTTGATGTAGAGGGTCCGTTCACCTTCGTAGATGCAGTCGACCGGACACTCGTCCACGCATGCACGGTCTTTGACGTCGACACATGGCTGGGCGATGACGTAGGTCATGGGTGGATTCCTCTTCTCCTGGAACGCGTCGCGGCGGACGGCGACGCAACCATGGCCACAGTATTGCCCCGCGGCCCCGCACCGCCCAATAGGCTGAAAACGTGGGCCTGAGCACGAGAATATGCGGTGCTCGCGCCGCTTTATTTCGTCATGAGAAGAGAACCGAATCCGGTCCGGGATCCTGGAGCGCGGACCGAGTCATCCGTTTATGGCGCTGTCGCCTCAGCCCTCTAGGCAAGCACTCCGGCCGGAGGAGAGGCGCCTGTCGCAGAGGAGCCGAGCAGGGAGCCGACGATGTTCGTCAGCGAGAATTCCGGACCGAGCACCATGGGCAGGCCCCAGATCAGGCCTGCCAGCACAACCAGCAAGACGATGAAGACGATCGCCATGACCTTCACGGCCGTCGGAACTCCCCGCCGCTTCACCTTGCTGTCTGCGATCGCGTCACGTCGGGAGCTCGGGCGGCCCTGAGCATTCCTGGAGGCATCCGAGAGCGTGACCCAGGTGAGGTCCTCTCCCCTGGACCACACCTCACGCCCCTGTGGACCCGGTGTCGTCGGGGCAGAGGCGGCACGCGCGGGTACCGCGGGCTGGGAGGCCGTCTCAGATGACGGCGCCGATGCCGACCTGGCCGACACGGCTCCCGTCACTACCGGCCTGTGCGGGGCGGCCGGAGCCGAAGGAGCAGAGGCCGCGGATCGTGAGGAGGGCGACGACGCCGGAGACGCAGGCGCCATTGGCGGAATCTGCCCCGTGGTCCGCGGCGGCGCAGAGGCAGCGCGAGCCGGGGAGGCGACGCGGGACGCACCAGGAGCATCGTGAGCGGCGGTCACGGCGACCTGCTGGTTGGCGACGACCACTCGGTACGTCGCCGTCCCCGAGGCGTCCGCCCCGGTTGATGAGGGGAGAATGCCGACAGAACCGGTGCCGGCGGACGGCGCCGATGAGGCACCCGGCGCGAACACGGGACGACGACGCGCAGCGCCGGGGGCTGACGCGGCAGAGGGAGCCGCTTGCCCACTAGTCGTGGGAGTGGCCGTCGTCCGCATCGCGGGCGCGGCGGACCGCGCCCGCCCACCAGTAGCGGCCGAGGCCGACGGAGCCGAGGAACGCCCAGAAGCCGCGGGGCGGCTGGGGATAGAGGCAGGAGACACAGCCCGGGAACGATCCGTCGCACCGGCATTCGGGGCCGCGGAACGCCCAGAAGCTGCGGGAGCCGATGAGGTAGCGGCGGTGGCCTTCTGAGGCCCCGCCTGGGGCTCCGACTTCGTCTCACGACGGGCCGGGGCTCCGCCGAGAAGCAGAGCACTGAGCTCCGCCTCTGTGGTGGACAGGTCGGGTCCTGCAGGCCCCGTGGGCGCAGGCGTCGCAGCCGCCGCAGCAGCGGGGCGGGGCCGGACTGCGGGCTGCTGACCAGTTGCCGCGTGTCCGGGAGATGGAGGCTCGCCGCCCCTGGAGCCAGTACCGGAGCCGAACCCGGACGGACGGGGGCGGGGCGCTGACGCAGTCCTGCCGCCCGAGGCGGCAGCAGGCCGCGGACCGGGAGTCCGAGAGCCGGGAGCCTTGGCGGAGGCCGGGCGCACCGGCCTGTCCTGGGAGGGGGAGCGTCGAGGAGCACGGGCGGACTCCCCGCCCGGCGTGGAGACTCCTCCGGTGTCTGCGACACCGGGCGCACTATGAGCACCACGGGCGCTGTGAACAGTCGGCTGGGTCCCCGTGCTGTGACCCGCCGTGCGATAGACCGGGACGGCATCGGCAGGACGGGACCCCGAGAACATGGAGTAGGACTGGAATCCGGCTTCGGAGGCGGGAACGACCGAGGGCGAGACGCGATGTCCCGCCCCTCCCCCGGCACTCCCAGAGGCGGGAGCGCGGTGGCGCGCCGCATCGGCCTCGGCAGCCGCGTGGTGCCGAGCGGGCCCCGCCTCCGCCGGGAGACCCGAAGCGTTGCGAACGACGGAACGGTCCGATGTCGTCACAGTCATATACGTTCTCCTCATAGGAAGGGGACAACGATGCTCCATCGCCCAGACAAGCGTAGTGGGACGCCAGCAGCCACGCCCGCCGATACGACGGTGAGATCAAAATGTTACGATATTGCTATCCACAACCATTTTAAGGGTTATAGGCCCCACATGTGTGGGTTTGCGTCAGTAAGCGCACAAAACCCGGAGAACCGCCACAGGGATACAGGGATGGCGGAGATCGTGGAGAAGCGGGGACGATGCGGCGGTTACGGCGTTCCGGCCGGGGAGCCCTCCGGCGCACTCGGCAGATTTTCTTCCGCACCCGTGGCGTCCTGAGGTTGAGCGGGCTGCGGTTGAGCGACCACCCCACCGGCGGCCGGCGTATCGGCCTCGCCGATCGGCTGCGGCGCCGCCTCCCAGCTGCTGCGGCCCTGATCCGTCGTCGAGTATCCGGGTTGGAGGGACTGGGAGGGCTTGGCGGACCCCGTGCACTCGATATTGTTGTCGGCGTCGTAGGTGGTGGTCAGGACGTCGTCGGGAACGGTCTTGTCCGGAGCTGTGCGGGTGCGGGTGACGGTGATGTCGAAGCCCGGGTTCCCGCCGTAGTACGACTGACATCCTGAGCCCGCCGGGCGGGTGAGCGTCTGGACGGGCCGGTAGTTGTAGCGCTCGGAGCTGGTGATGGAGACGTCGTAGTAGTGCGTGGACCAGATGCGGGTGTGGACCTGGCCATCGGCGACCCAGGCCTGGATGAGCGCCGCATAGGGAGTGGAGTTGGTGAACTTGACGTCCTTCTGGCCGGTCCAGAGCGTCGCCTCGCGCCCGGCCGGGTACCGGTCGAAGTAGTAGGAGTGCGGGTGGTGCTCGACATCGTCCATGCCGGCCTCGAAGCCGACGTTGAACATGGTGGTGCCGATCTGGGAGAGCCCGCCTCCCAGCGCATCGACGTGCTGGCCGTTGGAGATGACGCCCGCATCGGTGAAGCCGTGCTCGTAGTCCACCGGGCCGAGCGCCTCCTCGACGGAGAAGGTCTGCCCGGACATGACGACCTGACCATTCATCTGCTCGGCGCCGCGTATGAGGTTCTGATCGCGGCCGGGCTCGGAGTTGAAGGGTGTGGCGAACTCGCCGGTGACCTCGGTAATGCCCCAGTCCGCCTCAGGGGTGGTGGTGTCCGGCTCAGTGGTGGTCATGGGGATGGCGACGGTGCGGTCGGCGGATGCGGACTTGGTGGTTCCCGTGTCGATGAGCTGCTGGGTCAGAGCCGCCATGTCGATGCCCTCGCCTGAGGACGGGGCCACATACTGGGGCTTGGCCCCGGCCGCACCGGTCGCGGAACCGTCGATCGTCCAGCCCGCATTGACGGCCTGCGTCTCGATCGGCCCCATGGCGGCGATGAGGTCGTCGTGAAGCCGCTGGGAGTCGAGGACGGCGGAGAGCTCGCCATCGGCGGTCGAGATGGTGGTCAGACTCGCGATCTGCTCAGGCGAGAGGACGAGCTGCTTGCCGGTGGCGGTCTTCTCAGCGCTCGTGCCGACGGCGGTGATGGTGAGGTCGTCCGCGAGCAGGGGCGTGAGGACGGAATCGACGAATGTCTGGGCGTCCTCGTCGGTGATCGCCGGCTTCGCAGTGCCGCTGGCCAGGGCGATGGCCTCCTGCCCCAAGGGCCAGTCCGCGCTTAGGGACTTCACGGAGGCGTCGACGTCCAGGCCGGTGCCAGTGGCGCCCGGGGTCACAACGGGGGTTGTGCCGTCGAGGGTGACGACGGCGTCGGCCGTACCGGTGGCGAGCGTGTCGAGCCGCTCATTGAGAGCGGCGGTGAGCGCTTCGGTGTCAACGGTGGTGACGGCGTTGACATCACTGCCGCTCAGACGCTTGATGAGCGTCACCGGGTTGAGGGTGGGGCCGACCAGACGGTCGACGCTGGCGTCGGCGTCCACGGCCACACCGGAGTCGGCGGGCACGAGCGTATCGGTGGAATCGTTGACGGTGAGGATGACGGGATACGTCAGGGCGGCGCCGACCTGGTCGTCCACCGCTTGACGCGCTTCAGCGGGGCTCATGTCTCCGACGTCGATGCCGGAGACGGTCGATCCGGCGAAGATGTGCTGGGTGGTGGCGATGGCGGCGCCTCCCCAGATCAGGACCAGCAGACCCAGGCCGATGATGCAGGCCATCATGCCGCGGCCCGGCCCGCGACCGTGCAGCAGCTCCGTCAATGCCGCCTTGGCTTTGGCGAAAGCCGCTTTAGCCCTGGCAGAAGTGGAGTCGGCGGCTGCCTCTGGGGCGGCGCCGTCGGAAGAGCCAGACGAGTCGGAAGTACCAGTGGCGCGGGCGGCCTCGTCTGCAGCGTTCGCAGCGGGCTCATCGCCTGCGGGGGCGGGGATCTCGTCGGGCTGAAGCGCTTCGGCCGGTGTGGGCGCCGACATGGCGGCCAGGGCCTCGCCGACCGGAGCCGCGACGGCATCCTTCGACTCCGCCCCCGCCTCTTCGGCCTCCACCTCTTCAGCCTCCACCGCGGAGCCGTCCTGCGAAGCCTCTTCATCTACGGATGCGGACTCTTCAGCGGTCTCGTCGGTCTCGTCCTCGGGTTCGGAATCCGTGCTCTCGCCATCAGCGGGCTCGGGCTCGGACTGCTCATCCTCGTCCTCGCCGACGGCAGGCTCGCCCTCGGCGGCCCCCTCCGGAGAATCCTCTCCGTTGGCCGGCTCGCTCTGCGCGGCATCGTCTCCAGAGGCAGCCCCGGCGGCCTCGACCTCGTCAGCTTCAGCCTCGTCAGCTTCAGACTCATCAGCTTTATCGGCTTCAGCCTCGTCGGTTACGGCACCGGGCTGATCGTCCACGGGTCCGGAGGTCTCGTCGGACTGAGAGGCTTCGGCCGGTGTGGGCGCCGACATGGCGGCCAAGGCCTCGCCGACCGGAGCCGCGACGGCACCCTTCGACTCCACCCCCGCCTCTTCGGCCTCCGCTTCTTCAGCCTCCACCGAGGAGCCGTCCTGCGGGGTCCCGTCAGCGGCGGCCTGGCCGGCCTGGGGCTCCTCCTCGGATGCCTCGCTCTCCTTCTCAGATGATTTTGGCGCGTCGGGCTCGGTGGGTTCGCCCTCACCGGCATCGTCCACAGACTCGGAAGCGTGCTCCTCGGCCTCATCGGGCTCGGCCGCCTCAGTCTCCGGCTCAGCAGCTTCCTCGACCGCCTCGGCCTCATCCGCAGACGAGGACTCCCCGGACTCGGCAGCAGACTCGCCCTCACCGACCTGAGACTCATCCGCCTCAGCCTCGACCGACTCAGCTTCCTCAGTCTCGCCTGCCTCAACGTCCGACTCGGTCACCTCCGAATCCTCCGCCGAAGCACCGTCCCCCTCGTCCTCATCCGACTCGGTCGACTCAGCCTCCGGCTCAGCAGCTTCCTCGACCGCCTCGGACTCGTCCGCAGACGAGGACTCTTCGGACTCGGCGGCGGGCTCGCCCTCACCGGCATCGTCCACAGACTCGGAAGCGCCCTCAGCAGCCTCGGACTCGGGATCAGTATCGGAGTCGGACTCAGCACCATCGGCTTCGGGTTGCGCGTCCTCATCGGTGACGGACTCCCCCTCGGAGAGCTCATCCTTCGAGTCGCCCGACCTGACGACAGCATCGCCCTCCTGGGGCGCCTCAGCCTCAGCCTCCGCCTCCTCAACCGGAGCATCGTCCTGGTCCGACTCGGCCTCCGATTCCGCCTTCTCCTCCGCGGAAGGCTCAGGCCCATCCCCTGCGTCCGACTCGGCGTCCGACTCAGTGTCAGTCTCGGTGTCAGCGTCATCGGTATCCGCATCGGCCGATGCGGCCTCGGCCGCAGAGCCCTCAGCAGGCCCCGCACCGTTGGAGTCCGCTTTCTCCGGGTGCGGGTCATCCGCGATATCCGGCGTCTTGGCGCTGAGAACTTGGGCGATATCCTCGAGCGAGGAGGTACGGGGATCGGTCACCTGCGGGATGTTCACGGCTTCCTCGGTGTGACGGGTGCCGTCGGAAGTGGGGACGTCGTCGGTCATAGTCGCATTCTTACTCAAGCATTGGCACGGCGGCGGCGGGCAGCGTCCTTGAAACGCTCCTGGGAGTCGAGGATGACCTTGCGGATGCGCACCGCATCCGGAGTGACCTCAACGCACTCGTCATCGGAGGCGAACTCGAGGGCCTCCTCCAGGGTCAGCTTACGCGGCGGCACCAGGCCCTCAAAAGAATCGGCCGTGGCGGAGCGCATGTTGGTCTGCTGCTTCTCGCGCACGACGTTGACGTCCATGTCCTCATTGCGCGGATTCTCGCCGACGACCTGGCCCTCGTAGGTCTCCTGGCCGGGCTCGACGAAGAACGTGCCGCGGTCCTGCAGGCGGATGAGGGCGTAGGCGGTGACGGCCCCGGCACGGTCGGAGACCAACGACCCCGTGATGCGGGCCATGATCTGACCGGCCCAGGGCTCGTAGCCCTCGGCGATGGACGAGGCGATACCGGTACCGCGAGTCTCCGTGAGGAACTGCGTGCGGAATCCGATGAGACCGCGCGCCGGGACGAGGAACTCCATGCGGATCCATCCGGTGCCGTGGTTGATCATGGTCTCCATGCGGCCTTTGCGGGCGGCCATGAGCTGGGTGACGGCGCCCAGGTACTCCTCGGGAACGTCGATGGTCGTGCGCTCGACCGGCTCATGCCGCCTGCCATCGATCGTGCGGGTGACGACCTGCGGCTTGCCGACAGTCAGCTCGAAGCCCTCGCGACGCATCTGCTCGACCAGGATCGCCAAGGCCAACTCGCCGCGCCCCTGGACCTCCCATGCGTCAGGGCGTCCGGCGGACAGCACGCGCAAGGAGACATTGCCGACCAGCTCGCGATCCAGGCGGTCCTTGACCTGACGGGCCGTGACCTTGGCCCCCTTGGTACGCCCGGCCATGGGAGAGGTGTTGATGCCGATGGTCATCGAGATGGCCGGGTCATCCACCGTGATCAGCGGCAGCGGACGCGGGTCGTCGGGGTCCACCAGGGACTCTCCGATGGTGATGTTCTCAATACCGGCGATGGCGACGATATCTCCGGCATGGGCCTCCTCGGCGGGCCGGCGGTCCAAACCCTCGGTGATGAGCAGCTCGGAGACTCGCGCTGTGGACAGGGATCCGTCATGGCGGGCCCACGACACGGTCTGCCCCTTGTGCAGAGCGCCATTGTGGATGCGCAGAAGGGCCAGCCTGCCGAGGAAGGGCGAGGCGTCCAGGTTGGTGACATGCGCCTGAAGAGGAGCTCCCTCATCGTAGGAGGGGCCGGGGATGCGCTCGATGATGGTGCGGAAGAACGGCTCGAGATCCTCACTGGCCGGCAGCTCGCCGTCGGCGGGCTGGGCGGTGTCGGCACGGCGGGCCTTGGCGGAGGCGTAGATGACGGGGAGGTCGAGGACGGCCTCCAAGTCGATGTCGGGCTGCTCGTCGGACAGGTCGGAGGCCAGCGAGAGCAGCAGATCGGTGGACTCGGAGACGACCTCGCTGATGCGCGAGTCGGGGCGATCCACCTTGTTGACCACGAGGATGACCGGCAGATTGGCGGCCAGGGCCTTGCGCAGCACGAAGCGCGTCTGGGGCAGGGGGCCCTCCGAGGCGTCCACGAGCAGGACGACGCCGTCCACCATGGACAGGCCGCGCTCGACCTCACCGCCGAAATCGGCGTGCCCGGGAGTATCGATGACGTTGATGGTGATGCCCTCGGGGAGCCCGGCGGCCACGGCCGCAGGACCGCGGTAGTGGACGGCCGTGTTCTTGGCGAGAATGGTGATGCCCTTCTCGCGCTCGAGCTCGCCGGAGTCCATGACGCGCTCGCCGGTGGTCTCCTCGGTGGCGCGGGCGCCGAAAGCGCCCGCCTCCCAGAGCATCGCGTCAACGAGGGTGGTCTTGCCGTGGTCGACATGGGCGACGATGGCGACGTTGCGCAGATCCTGGCGCACAGTCATGTGAGGCACTTCTTCCGTCCGAGGGGCGCCGGAGCACGGTCGAGACGCGGGCCCACCGCTGGCGCACAGCGGGGCAAGGGTAGAGGCTGCCGTTCAGCAGTCGCCATGACGGGGGTGACACGAACGCTGTGCGCCCGCTCACGCTTCCGCGATCCCCTGCTGAGGCCCAGCCTCAGGTGATCGATTCCGATCTGGAGCCGGTAGGCGAAGCAGGCCGCACCCCGACCATTGGTGACGGTTTACGACGCCGACGGAACTTCGGCAGGTGAACGTACTTTTCTCTCATCCTTCTGAGCTCAACCCGCAGAAGGATGAGAGAAAAGTACGTTCACGCCGGAAAGGTACGTTCATGATCCGCCCCGCCCGTACTCGGGCTCCCCTGGACCGATCTCGATGCGGAACCGGACCGATCTCGATGCGGAACCGGACCGATCTCGAGCCGAGTTACGACCGATCTCGATGCGGAATGCGACCGATCTCGGCGAAGGGAACCGCCCGCGACGGCCTCAGCCCTCGTTCATACCCTCACGCCCCGCACAACTCATGCTCCGTACGGCTCACGCCCCGCACAACTCATGCTCCACAACTCCTCATGCCCCGTACAGCGCGATTCTGGAGCCGGGAACGGCGTCGATCAGCTCGCGGGTGTAGGTCTCGCGCGGGTGGGCGAACAAGTCATCCGCATGGCCGGACTCGACCACCCGCCCCTTCTCCATGACCACGACGTCGTCCGCGATCTGCCGCACGACCGCCAGGTCGTGGGTGATGAAGAGGTAGGTCAGGTCCAGCTCTCGCTGAAGCTCCGCCAGCAGTCGCAGGATCTGCGCCTGGACGAGCACGTCGAGGGCGGAGACGGCCTCGTCCAGCACCACGATCTCGGGCCTCAGGGCCAGAGCCCGGGCGATGGCCACGCGCTGGCGCTGGCCCCCGGAGAGCTCATTGGGGTAGCGCCGCATGGCCGAGCGGGGCAGGGCGACCATGTCGAGAAGCTCGGCGACGCGCTCACTGCGCTCCTGACCACCTCCCACATCGTGCACCCGTAACGGCTCCTCAATGATCCGGTAGATGGAGTACATCGGATCCAGGGAGCCATAGGGGTTCTGGAACACCGGCTGCATGATGCGCCGCAGCTCGAACAGCTGCTTGGGTCCCAGAGTCGACAGGTCGACGCCGTTGTGGAAGACCTTGCCCTCGGTGGGATCGATCAGATTGAGGACGATGTTCGCCACCGTGGACTTGCCCGAGCCGGACTCGCCGACGAGCGCCGTCGTCGTGCCTCGGAGCACTCCGAAGGTGACGTCGTCAACGGCCCGGATATGCGCGTCCGCGCCCTTGGCGCCGCGCACGTCGAAAACCTTGGTCAGATGCTCGACCCGCAGGATCTCGGGAGTGTCCTTCGCGATCTCGTGAACGCCCAGTTCGTCCTCCGCAACCTGGATGCCCTCGGCGTGGGCGGCCTCGATGCGCTGAGAGGCCAGCGACGGCGCCGCCTCGACGAGTCGGCGGGTGTAGGGGTGGCGCGGGTTCTGGAGCACGTCCAGACTCGGCCCGGACTCCACGATGCGGCCGCGGTGCATGACGACGACGTGCTCGGCCCGCTCCGCCGCCAGGCCGAGGTCGTGGGTCACGAAGAGCATCGCCGTTCCCAGCTCGTGGATGAGGCGCCCGAGGTGGTCCAGAATGCGACGCTGGACGGTGACGTCCAGGGCGCTGGTCGGCTCATCGGCGATGAGCAGCCGGGGGCGCGCCGCCAGGCCGATGGCGATCAGGGCGCGCTGCCGCATGCCTCCGGAGAACTCGTGCGGATACTGCTTGGCGCGTCGGGCGGCGTCGGGGAGTCCCGCGTCCTCGAGCAGAAGCGCCACCTGCTCGGCGGTGGCGATCCGACTCTGGCCCTGCCCTCTCGATCCCCCCGATCCCTCCGAAGAGGCCCCATCCGAGACGTCGGAGTCATCCGGGGCCTCCTGCCCGGCGGCGAGCCTGGCGAGACGGTCATCCGCCACCCCCGCCAGCCCGTTGGCGCGCAGCGCCTCACGAACCTGGAAGCCGATGGACCACACCGGGTTGAGATTGGTCATGGGGTCCTGGGGGACCAATCCGATCTCGCTGCCGCGCAGACGCTGCATCTGCTTGTCGGAGGCGTGCGCAATGTCCTCGCCGTCGAACAGGATGCGGCCCCCGGTCACCCGCCCGGTCCCCGGCAGCAGGCCGATGACGGCATTGGCCAGGGTGGTCTTCCCGGAGCCCGACTCCCCGACGATGGCCACGCTCTGCCCGGGGTAGGTCGTCAGGTTGGCCTGGCGAACGGCCGGAACCATCCCGGTCGAGGAGCGGAAGGCCACCTCGAGATTCTCAATGCGCAGCAGCGGCGCTTCAGCGGGTGCAAAGTCTTCAACGGCAGAAGCGGAGGCGGCAGAAGCCTCAGAAGCATCAACGGCGGTGTTGTCGGTAGTCACTTGCGAGCCTTCGGATCGAGGGCGTCCCGCACCACATCGCCCATCATGACGAAGCCGAGCACGGTGAGCGCAAGAGCGCCCGCGGGGTACAACAGGACGGAGATGTGGTCGCGCAGCGCCACGTTGGCCGTGGAGATGTCCGCGCCCCAGGAGACCACCGAGGCCGGCAGCCCGATCCCGAGGAAGGACAGCGTCGCCTCGGCGACGATGAAGATGCCGAGCTCGACGGTGGCGGTGACGATGATCGGAGCGGCGGCGTTCGGCAGAACATGGCGCAGCAGGATGGCGAGCCTCCCGCTGCCGAGTGAGACCGAGGCGGTCACGAAGTCCTCGTTCTTGACGCTCATGACCGCACCCCGGGTGATGCGGGCGATCTGCGGCCATCCGAACAGTGCTAGGACGGCGACGACGGTCAGGATGGAGGACCTGCCCTTGAACATCTGCATGACGACGATCGCGGCCAGCACGAAGGGCACGGCGAAGAACACGTCGGTGATGCGCGAGAGCAGCGCGTCGAAGAATCCCCCGAAGAACCCGGCCAGAGCGCCGATGAGTCCGCCCAGCAGCGTGACCAGGAGCGTCGTGAGCACGCCCACGGTCACCGACGCACGGGCGCCGTAGATGGTCCGGGAGAAGATGTCGCAGCCCTGCCGGTCGTAGCCGAAGGGGTGCTGGACTGTCGGAGGCCCGTAGGAGTTGTTGAGCTGACAGTAGGTGGGCGTGGCGCGGGCGATCAGTCCGGGGGCCACGGCGAGCAGGACGGCGACGGCGATGAGCAGGGCGGAGACCCAGAAGATGGGGCGACGGCGCAGCTGCTTCCACGCCTCCCCCCACATCGAGGAGGGGGCGGAGTCGTCGGCGACGGCATCGACCGCGCCCAGTCCCTGCTCATCGGTCTCGGCGACGAAGTGCTCCTGCCCGATACGGACAGCGGTTGCACCGGTGGCACTGGAGGCCCTGGAGGCACTGGGGTCGTCGGACGGCCGAGGCCACCGAGCCTCGGGCTCGGGCTGCTCGTGAGCCTGGGCCTCGAGCGGCTTCTGCTCCTGGCCCTCAGCGCTCTCAGTGCTGTCGGGAATGTCGAGGTTGTCAGGCATAGCGGATCCTCGGGTCGAGGGCTGCGTACAGAAGGTCAACGAGCAGGTTGGAGACGATGAACACCAGGATGAGCACCGTCGTGAAGGCGACGACCGTGGGACCCTCCCCGTTGATGATGGCCTTGTAGAGCGTGCCGCCCACGCCGTCGATATTGAAGATCCCCTCGGTCACGATGGCTCCGCCCATGAGTGCACCCAGGTCCGCGCCGAGGAAGGTGACGACCGGCACCAGCGAGTTGCGCAGGACGTGGACGACCATGACCCGCCGGCTCGACAGGCCCTTGGCACGCGCCATGCGGACATGGTCGGCCGAGAGATTCTCCCCCACCTCCGTGCGCGTCAGGCGCAGGACGTAGGCCAGGGAGACCGCCCCGAGCACGATCGCGGGCATGAGCAGTTCCTTGAACCCCGGAGAGCCCCCGGCGGTCGTCGGCAACCATCCGAGCTTGACGCCGATGAAGAACTGCAGGAGGAAGCCGATGACGAAGGTCGGGACGGCAATGACCACCAAGGACAGGATCAGGACCGTGGCGTCGAAGATGCCGCCCTTGCGCATGCCGGCGAAGAGCCCGATGCCGACGCCCGCCACCGCTTCAAAGACGAGCGCCATGAGGGCGAGCTTGATCGTGACCGGATAAGCGCCGGCGAGCACATCGACGATCGGCCTGGACCCGCGAATGGTGGTGCCCAGGTCGAAGGTCACCAGCCCCTTGAGGAACAGGAAGTACTGGACGAGGAAGGGCTGATCCAGGTTGTACTGGGCGCGTATCTGAGCCTGAAGATCAGGGTTCAGGGCGCGCTCACCGCCCATGGCGGCGACAGGATCACCCGGCAGGGCGAAGACCATGGCGTAGATGAGCAGCGTGGCCCCGAAGAACACGGGGATCATCTGCAGAAGCCTGCGTCCGGCGTAGCGGAGCATCGGCATCTCCTTAGAGCAGGATGGGAACGGACGAACGTAGAGGGTTCCGGGGGCTCTCGCTCAGATACGGCGCCCGGTGCGGCGGCGTTTTCCGCGGGTTCGTTGGAGCACCGCCGCGCGGGAGCCGACCTGAGGCCGGCCGAGAGGACGACTGGGCCGAGCCGCCCCGCCGGATGACCGGCCGGGCGGACGGCCGGACCGAGGTCAGTACGAGGAGATGGCCTCCGCCTGGTCCCACAGGCGCTTGGCCTCGGCCTCATCGAACTGGAGGACCTCGTTGCCCGCCACGGAGTCCCTCCACCCGGGGACGGTGGGACTGGTGAAGTCCGATGCGGGGGTGCGGGTGTCGTAGAACAGGGTGTCGCAGATCTGCTTGCGGTTGATGGCGCGGGACAGCGCCGCCCGGCGGGCGCGGCCCTCGTCGTCCATCTTCCAGTGCTCGGCATTGACATTGATGACGAAGTTCTGGATGAGGGCACCGGGCTCATTGACGGCCCGCTCGCCGAGCTCGTCCTGGAAGGAGGCCAGAGCCGAGTCAGGAATGGCATCGATCACGTCAACGGCGTCGGAGAGCAGATCGTTGTAGGCCGCGTCGTAGCTGGTGTAGAAGATGAAGGTGATGCCCTCGTTCTTGGGCAGGCGGACGCCCTGGTAAGAGGGATTCTTGGCCAGCACGGCCTGGGAGTCGTGCACCCACTCGGTCAGGGTGTAGGGGCCGTTGCCGATGGGCTTCTGGCCGAAGGCGGCCATGTCGGCGTAGGCGGACTCGGGCAGCGGGTAGAAGGCGGAGGTCCCCAGGCGCTTGACGAAGTCGTGGGCCGGGGCGGTGAGCTTGATCGTGAACGTCAGGTCATCGACCTTCGCCAGTCCGGTCAGCTCGGAGTCCTTCTCCGCGGAGTAGCCCTCGATGAGCTCGTAGGCGTAGCTGGACAGCTGGGCGTTGGACATCAGCGCACCGTAGTTCCAGGCCTTGATGAAGGAATCGGCGGTGACCGGGGAGCCGTCCGAGAAGGTCCAGCCGTCCTTGAGCTTGACCGTGAAGGTCTGATTGTCGGAGGTCTCGATGGATTCGGCGACATCGTTCTTCACGGTGCCGTCCTTCTCGTAGGCGACCAGGCCCGCGAAGATCAGATCAACGATGCGGCCGCCACCGGTCTCATTCGTGTTGGCGGGCAGCAGGGGGTTCTGGGGCTCGGAGTTGTTGGCGCGCACGAAGCCGTCGGAGTTCGTGGTGGTGATGAACTCGTAGCTGGGCATGGCCTGCCAGTTGAAGGTCACGTCGCTGACGTTCTTGGAGTAGCCCCGAAGCCGTTCTGGTACCACAGGGGGATGGCCGGCAGGTCCGCGAAGAGCTGCTCCTGAGCCTTCACGTAGAGATCGTTCGACGTCGCATCGTCCTTGGCCGCGGCGGCCTGAGCCATCAGGTCGTCGAACGCGGCGCTGGAGTACTGGCCGTCGTTCGCGCCCCCATTCGTCTGGAAGGGGCCGTCGAGGAAGTCCTCCATGGAGGGGTATCCCGCCTGCCACCCGGCGCGGAAGGCACCGACGATCGTGTGGTCGGTGATCTGCTGGCGCAGCTCGGAGAACTGGGCATAGGGCAGCGGCTCCATGGAGATGCCCAGCGTGTTGCTGACAGAGTTGCACACGGCCTCGACCCAGTCCTTGTGGGGTCCATCGGAGTTGTAGGCGAATGTCAGCCTGCCGCCGCTCTCGGCGCCCTGGCCGTCCGAGGCGGCGCTGGGGGCGCCACCGGGGCTGTCGGAGCCGCAGGCGCCGGCCAGCAGCACCGCGAATGTTGCGGCTCCCAGGCCGAAGTGACGGCGAGAGATCATGGGATTGCTCAAGGGAATTACCTCCGTTGGACATCGTCGGCGTCGACAATCGATTAGCAACTATGCACTCATCCCGACATGGAGAATGTCGACACCGTGGCGATGATAGTAAACACCATCCGGTAATCCCATGGACACATTCAGGCGCATACTTATGTTTTTGGCCTCCGGTTCCCGCCTTCTGCTTTCCGGTTCCCGCCGATCGGGCCGACATCACCAGGCGGCCGCGAGCAATTCGTAGGAGCGCCGACGCGCGACGGCGTCATGAGCATAGGTGACCACCAGGATCTCCTCCAGGCCCCAGCGCGAGGCCAGCTCACGGATGCCCGCGGCCACGACGTCGGGGGTGCCGACGAAGGACAGCCCCATGGACGCCTCGACGACGTCCTCGCGCCCTCCCGCCAGGGCGCGCCAGGCCCGCGGATCGTCGTCGGGCGCGTCCA
>ERZ773054.1043-NODE-1043-length-18252-cov-22.046161_pt1 | contig 18252 bp, 13 predicted proteins | sample MGYA00580630_ERZ773054 | MGnify/ENA primary metagenome ERZ773054 (study PRJEB29015, sample SAMEA2737994) | human oral metagenome | biome: human oral; feature: human-associated habitat; material: dental | place: China | collected 2115 ... | reverse complement strand
AAGCACCTGATTCAGTATAAACTTCTACTTCAAGTGTTGGGTTACCGCGTGAGTCTAGGACTTCGCGAGCGTAAACATCAGTAATAATTGACATTTTTTACTCTCCTTTGAGTTAAATTTTTTACACCTCTATGATACCTTAAAAATAAGCGTTTTTCAAGAAAAAACGTTATCTTTGTGCAAATTTTCCTTAACTTTATAAAGTAATCGCTTTCTTTGGTCTGTTTTCATCTGTTTTTTGTGATATACTAATTTTATGACAGATTTATCAAAACAACTACTAGAAAAAGCTCATGGTGGGCCAAAATTAAACCCGGATGAGCAACGTCGCTTTCTCGGTACTTTCGAGGAAAGAGTTTTAGGTTATGCGGATATTGAGACAGCCAATAGCCTTCAGTTACAAAAGGGATTTTTAACGATTTTGGAAAATTTTCAAGAAAAAACAGAGACTCTTTTTGTGAAGATTTCGCCAAACATTGAGTTTGACAAACAGGTATTCTACTTAAAAGAAGCTAAGAAAACCAATAGTCAAGCTACGATTGTATCAGAGGATCACACTTCTTCTCCTTTAGGCTTAGTTATCCATTCGAACGAACCTGTTCAAGTGGATGAAAAGGATCTTCGACTGGCTTTTCCAAGCTTCTGGGAGGTTAAACAGGATGAGCCAGTTAAAAAATCTATCTGGAAAAAATGGTTCGGCTAATCCTTCCTCAACTGTAATAAACGACCAATATTTGCTGCTGTATGTTCCAAATAAAGGCTTGCTTTTTTCAGACTGTCTTCTAAAGACTCACTTTTCTCTAGGATAGAGAATGCTGCTTGTATATTTTCAAAGGGTAGGGGAGGCAAATCCTCAGAAAGACTACCGCAAATAGCGATAACTGGAACTCCGTTAGGAGTTCTTTTTGCTACACCGATAGGAGCTTTCCCAGCAAAGCTTTGACTGTCCAGTCTACCTTCTCCAACGATAACTAAGTCAGCATCTTCAACTTTCTTGTCAAAGTCTATCAAGTCCAAACAAGTGTCAATTCCTGATACGATGCTGGCCTGTGCAAAGGCGCAGAGTCCAGCAGCAATGCCACCTCCTGCTCCCGCTCCCTTCAGAGGCAGGGTTGAAGGTGAGAATTTTTCATAGAATCCCTGCATAGCCAGATCTACTGTTTCAAACAAAGCAGGGTCTAAGCCCTTTTGTCTACCAAATGTGTAGGTCGCGCCTTGATAACCACATAGAGGACTCTCAACATCTGCTAAAATGCGAATTTTCACATCTTCAGGAATTCTATACAAGTCGCTGTTTGAAACCGACTCGAACTCAAGCAAAGTCTGACCACAAGCTGGCAATTCTTTTCCATTCTTATCATAAAAACGATAACCTAAACCAGCAGCAATGCCTATCCCGCCATCATTACTAGCCGTACCACCTACACCGATATAGATTTCCTTCATTCCAAGATCAATGAGGTGGCGAATCAACTCTCCGATACCGCGAGTTTGGATGTGGAGGGGATTTCGTTTCTCCTGCGGAATCTTTCCTAACCCAACCAAGTCAGCTACTTCAAAGAGTGCCCTTTGATCTTTCTGAAAGTATCGCATTGCTTCTTTAAGTCCAAAAGGTCCTGTCACCTCTTGCCATTTTTCTTCGAGTTCAAGAGAATGTCGAATCGCATCCACAGTTCCTTCGCCTCCATCACCAACTGGACATAGAGAACAAGCTACACTAGGAATTGCTTTCTCGAAACCTCTTTTTATAGCTTTGGCGACCTGGTCCGCGGCCAAACATTCTTTAAAAGAGTCAGGTGCTATAACAATTTTCATATTTCCCTCTCATTCTAAGAAATCAAGCAAAGGAAGAACTTCTAAGAAATCCCTTTTATCTACATGACAAGCTATCTCTGCTCTTACGACCTCTTTGGCACAAAAGGCTATACCGAGACCTGCTGTCTTTAACATCAAGAGATCATTAGCCCCATCACCGATGGCAATCGTTCTTTCTTTTGGAAGTCCTAACTCCTTTCTCCATTTCTCAAGAGTAGATTTTTTTACTTGACCTGTCACAATTTCACCAACTAGTTGACCTGTTAAATATCCGTCTTTGACTTCTAATTGGTTGGCGGAGAAATAGGAAATACCTAGGTACTTTTCTAGTCTCTCAACAATCGGACTAAATCCACCAGACACTAGAGCAACTAGAATGCCATTCTTTTGGAGAATGGAGATAAATTCCTGAGCATTTTGGGAAAGATGGATGGATTTGAAGACTGTATCCAAAACCGAAATCGGAAGACCTTTTAACAAAGCGACTCTTTCTCGTAAGCTCGTTTCAAAGTCTAGTTCACCTCGCATTGCTTGTCTTGTAATCTTTGAAATTTCCGCTTCGCAACCTGCTTCTCTTCCTAAAAGATCAATCACTTCTTCTGCTATCAGGGTGCCATCAATATCCATGATACAGAGGCCTTTTACTTGCGTCATTATTGCTCCTTTTCTCTAAACAGCCCAAAAATCGTATGAAAGAATCATACGATTTTATCTATTAGTTGACTAGACTGTGGTATAAGTCAAGATAGGACTTGCAAGCTGTATCCCATGAGAAATCACATTCCATAGCTTGTTTTTGTAGATTTCTCCAAACATCTGGCTGGTTCTTATAAACATCCAAGGCTGTTTGGAAACTCCAGTTAAGCCAGTATGGTGTTAAATTGTCAAAGCTAAATCCAGTACCAGTTCCTTCGATTGGATTGAAGGATTGAACCGTATCACGCAAGCCACCCACTTCATGAACCAATGGTAGAGTTCCATAGCGCATCGCCATCATTTGAGACAAACCACATGGTTCAAAACGACTTGGCATGAGGAAGAGGTCACAAGCTGCGTAGATTTCTTGAGCGAGCTTGACGTCAAAAGTGATATTTGCTGATAGCTTGTCAGGATAGACTTGAGCAAACCAAGAGAAGGAATGTTCAAAAGCCGGGTCACCTGTTCCTAAAAGGACTATTTGAACGTCCTCCTGTAAGAAACGATGCAAGCTTTCTACAACGACATCAAAACCTTTTTGGCGGGTCAAACGAGAGACAATCCCAACTAGCGGAACATCTGATCTCACAGGCAATCCAACTCTCTCTTGTAATTTTGCTTTGTTTTGAGCTTTTCCAGACAAATCTTCCTTATCAAAATGATAGTCTAAAAGTGGGTCTGTTTGAGGATTATAAAGATCTGCGTCAATACCATTGACAATACCTGAAACCTTACCTGACTCCATGCGAAGAATCTGGTCCAAACCGCAACCGAACTGACTGGTCATAATCTCATGCGCATAGCTAGGGGAAACGGTTGAGACACGATCAGCGTAGAGAATCCCTGCTTTCATCCAGTTGAGACAATCATTCCAGCGAAGCGTTCCATCAGCATAGCGTTCAAATCCAACACCGAACAAATCCCACAACATTCCTTCAGAAAATTGACCTTGAAATTCCAAATTGTGAATGGTTAAAACTGTTCTGATTCCTTGATATGCCTGAATCCAATGGTACTTTTCTTTTAACAAGAAGGGAATCATGGCTGTGTGGTAGTCATGAACATGGAGAAGGTCAGGGATAAAGCCGATGCGTTCCATGGCTTCAAGAGCAGCCAGTTGGAAAAAGGCAAAGCGTTCACCATCGTCAAAATCACCGTACACATGACCGCGGAAGAAATAATATTGATTATCAATGAAGTAGAAGGTAACCCCATTCAAGACTGTTCTTTTAATACCACAGTACTGTCTACGCCATCCTACACTAACTTCAAAGTGGAGAACATCCTCTATCTTGTCACCAAACTTAGCTTCTACCATATCATAGTAAGGCAAGAAAACTGCAACTTCGTGCCCCGCTTTTACAAGTGATTTGGGAAGTGCGCCAATGACATCGCCCAAACCACCTGTTTTTGAAAAGGGGGCTCCTTCTGCCGCTACAAATAAAATTTTCATGAATAAATGTCCTCTGTTACTGTTTCACCCTTCTTCACTACAACTGGATGTTCTGCTGTTCCTCGAATGACAACACCGTCCGCAACTTCAACTCCTTTGTCTAGGATGGCATATTCAACTTGGGCACCTTGACCAATCACAACTCGAGGGAATAAAATGCTGTCCTTAACCACACTATCTTTGTGAACATAAATGTTGCGAGATAGGACTGACTGAACTACTTCACCCTCAATGATACTACCAGAAGCAAACTGAGAACTTCTTACTTTTGAAGTATTCGCGTAGTAGGTTGGTTCTTCATTCTTAACTTTTGTATAAATCTTTTGATTTGGTGAGAAAAGAGAGTAGAATTTTTTAGATTCAAGCATATCGATATTTGCTTGATAATAGGACTGAACAGAATGAATGTTCGCTAAGTAGCCTGTGTATTCGTAAGCAAAAGCTCCTTCTTTTGCAGCTAAATCACGAAGAACATAGCGTAGCTTTTCAGGATATTCTTTCTGAGCCTCCTCTTCAAGTCGTTCAATCAACCAAGGAGTATCCACAACAAAGATATCTGTAGACATGTTGAAGAGTTCATCCGTAGATTTGTTATCAAAGAGTTTGTGCGAACGAACATGGTCAGTTTCATCAATTTCCAAGATAGCATTCACATCTGAAATGTCTTTCTTCGGAAGTTTCTTATATACAACTGTGATCGGACCTTTCGTTGTATTGTGTAGGTGGAAGACTTGATTCAAGTCAATATTCACCAGCACATCGCAGTTAATCGAAACGGTTTGGTTTGAATCTGAACGTTTCAAGTAGGTAAGAAGCTGTTGGTAATACTCTTTTCCAACTGTACTGCTTTCAACACGAGTATTGTAAATTCCTAGATAGTAGTGACTTAGAAGGGTGGACAAGCCCCACTCACGACCTGAACGGATATGGTCGAATACAGAGCTGATATTATCTTGTTGGAAAATACCAAAGATACTACGAACACCTGCATTTGCAAGACTGGAAAGGGGGAAGTCAATCAAACGGTATTTCCCACCGAAAGGTAAGCTAGCTACCGGACGGTGTTCTGTTAACGTTGACATATCATGAAAACCAACTGTGTTTCCTAAAATGGCTGAATATTTATCAATCTTCATCTGTTGCTACCCCCACTACTTCATTGTATCCTACTACTTGTACTTCGTCAGTTCCGTCAATCTCTACGCCGTCTGCAATAATGGCACCTTCACCAATAATAGCACGAGTAATCTTTGCTCCATGGCCAATAATAGCCCCACTCATGATGACAGAATCAACGACTTCAGCACCTTCACGTACTTGTGCTTCTGTTGATAGAATCGAACGTTTTACCGTTCCATCTACAAAACAGCCATCCACGACCAATGAATCTTCAACGTGTGCATGTGCTCCAAAGTAGTTGGGTGGTGAGATCAAGTTTCTTGAGTAAATCTTCCACTGACGATTGCGACTATCCAAGGCGTTTTCCGGGGAAATATACTCCATATTGGCTTCCCAGAGTGACTCGATGGTACCAACGTCTTTCCAGTAACCACTAAATTCATAGGCATAGACACTCTCACCTGACTCAAGGTAGTTAGGAATAACGTTCTTACCGAAGTCAGACATATCCACATTGCTCTTTTCAGCAACAACAAGCATATTGCGGAGACGTTTCCAGTCAAAGATATAAATTCCCATAGAAGCCTTGGTAGACTTAGGTTGTGCAGGTTTTTCTTCAAATTCAACGATACGGTTATTGGCATCTGTATTCATGATACCAAAACGACTAGCTTCTTTGAGAGGCACATCTAGAACAGCTACTGTCAAACTGGCATTGTTATCCTTATGAGACTGAAGCATATCGTCATAGTCCATCTTGTAGATATGGTCACCTGAAAGGATTAGAACATACTCCGGATTGACACTGTCGATGTAGTCGATATTTTGATAAATGGCGTGACTCGTTCCTTCAAACCAACGGTTTCCCTCGCTTGCAGAGTAGGGTTGAAGGATAGAAACACCTGTGTTAATCCCATCCAGACCCCAGCTAGAACCATTTCCAATATGGTTGTTTAAGGCAAGAGGTTGATACTGCGTAATAACACCGACGTTGTGAATCCCAGAGTTAGCACAGTTTGAAAGCGCAAAGTCAATGATACGGTAGCGCCCACCGAATTGCACTGCTGGTTTGGCAATGCTTTGAGTGAGTTTTCCGAGACGTGTTCCTTGCCCACCGGCAAGGATCAAAGCTAGCATTTCATTCTTCATTTTCTACTCCTTTTTGGGTTTTATTTGTGACAGTTTTAGTTGATTTCAAGCGACGTTTAATCTTCCAGATACTTGCTCCCATAGCTGGCAAGGTAAAAGTCAAGGTCTGCTCATAATCCTTCCATAATCCTTCTTGAGTTTGAACCGTTTGGTTGTATTCTTTCCAGACACCACCCCATTGTTCCAATTCTGTATTCCAAACTTCTTCGTAAATACCTGCAACAGGTAAACCAATCGTAAAGTCCTTACGTTCAACTGGTGCCATATTAAAGACACAGACTAACATTTCGTCCTTTTTGCCCTTACGAATAAAGGAGAGAACACTCTGGTCTCTATTATCAGCATCAATAATCTCAATGCCGTCATAGCTGGTATCAATTTCCCAAAGACAGCGATGGTCTTTGTAAAATTGATTCAGTTGAGAAGTGAAATGCTTCATCTTCGCATTCATTGGATCTTCTAGATTAGACCATTCCAACTGTTCCTCAGACTTCCATTCTAAGAATTGCCCGTACTCACTGCCCATAAAGAGCAATTTCTTACCTGGGTGGCAAATTTGATAGGTGTAAAGATTGCGCAGACCTGCAAATTGATTGTATCGATCTCCCCACATCTTGTGCATCATACTCTTCTTGCCATGAACGACTTCGTCATGTGAAAATGGTAAGAGGTAGTTTTCATTGAAAACATACATAAAGCTGAAAGTCACAAGATTAAAGTCATACTTGCGATAAATTGGGTCTTCCTCGTAGAAACGGAGAATATCGTTCATCCAACCCATATTCCATTTATAGTCGAATCCAAGGCCACCCATTTCTTTCATACCAGTTATCTTTGTTGCTGATGAGCTTTCTTCTGCAATCATCATGATATCTGGATGAGCTAACTTGATCACAGTGTTCAACCGTTGAAGGAAGTAATAGCCCTCGTAGTTAAGATTCCCCCCATCTTTATTTGGAGTCCATGGAGCATTATCGTAGTCTAAATAGAGCATATTGCTAACGGCATCAACTCGAATACCATCTAAATGATAAAAATCAATCCAGAATTTAATACTTGAAATCAAGAAAGACTGGACCTCATTTTTCCCGAGGTCAAAATTCAGAGCCCCCCAACCATAGTTATGAGCCTTATTATGGTCTTGGTATTCAAAAGTTGGTGTTCCGTCATAATACGCCAAGGCATCATCATTAATAGTGAAGTGACCAGGAACCCAGTCTACAATGACACCGATGTTATTTAAATGGCATTCTTCAACGAAATCTTGGAATTCCTCTGGTCGCCCATAAGAATGCTCCATGGCAAAGTAACCCATAAGTTGGTAGCCCCAACTCAATCCAAGCGGGTGAGCCATTAAAGGCATAAACTCGATGTGAGTGTAGTTCATCTCAACAAGATAAGGAATCAGCTCCTCCTTAAGTTGTGAAAAACTGTATGGACTGCCATCTGGATTTCTCTTCCAAGATCCAGCGTGGGCTTCATAAATATTGACTGGTCTCTCAAAAAATCCCAGACGCTTGCGACGCGCTAGCCAAAGCCCGTCTTTCCATTTCTTGTCTGGTATGTCAGTCAGGATAGCTCCCGTCTCTGGACGAGCCTCAAAACGGACTGCCAATGGGTCAATCTTCATAATCTGATGACCATTTGCACGCGTGATATGATATTTATAAATCTGACCTTCCTGAGCTTGGCTCGTAAAGACTTCCCAAACACCCGACTCATTCCGTACCATAGGAATTTGGTGCTCTGTCCAGTTAGTGAAATCACCAACTAAGTGCACAGCCTGAGCGTTAGGCGCCCAAACACGGAAAGTAAAACCAATTTCTCCGTCTTTTTCCTCTTTATGTGCTCCTAGATAGTGCTGAAGATGAAAATTTTCTCCAGTAGTAAAGGTTCTCAATGCTTCTTGATTATTCATCCAATCCCCTTTCTCAATGTAAGCGTTTTCTATATGTCTATTATACTATCTTTTAAAAGAACTTTCAAGCAGTTTACGGAATTTCTTAAAAAATATCCTGAAAATTTTGGAAAAATTATCTTAACCTTGTATGAAGCTTTCATTTGTTTTACAAAACAGAATAATTTACATATATTTTTTTATTATGATAACAAAACATTCGGTATTTTTCAATTTCCAACTGATTTTTTGGTGAAAATAAAATCAGGAAAAACTTTTCCTGATTTTGTAGATTATTTATTTTGGCGTTTAAATACAACATTTTTTAGTAAGGTCAGATTTGCAGCTTCCCGACTATCCACACTTGATAGGTCAATCATCAATTCATCTCCAGAAATTTTGTAGGGAACTTCTGTGCCTCCTGTAGCTGGTTGGAGTGTCTTTTTAGCTTGGTTTACCTTTAAATCATAGTTCTGATTATTTTTAACACCTGCAACATTGCTTTCGAATGTTAAAACACCCTTATCACCATCAATTGTCAATGAAAGAGAAAGTTTAAAATCGTCTCCAAGCAAGGATACAAAATTTTCTTTAGAAAGACCTGATCCTGTAACTAATTTGCTAATTTCTTCTTTCGTTGGTTCATAAAGATAAGTACCATTATCCTTATTAGCAGAACATGCTACTAGGACAACTGATAGAAATGCCAAAAATAAAGGTAGGATTATATTCTTCATCTTTTTCATATGCAATCCCCTTTTTATCAATTTCATATTTTCTTATAAAACAGTTAAAATCGCAACACTAATATCATCAATGACATTTTCTTGTTTCGAACGACTATTGGTCACAAGCATTTCTAGATTTCCTGCATTTTCAAAGTAGAAGGAAGTTCCCTTGGCATTGAATACGACCAATAGATGTTCTAATCCACCATGAATCTCGTAAACGATCCATCCGCTATTTTCTGCAGCTGTATGGACAAAGACATGACGGTAAACTTCTTCATATGTAGGATAAGAAAAGGCGCTAGTTTTGGTCTTCAGCCGAATAATCTGACGGACAAAGTCAATGCTGTCTTGTCTTTCATTGATCAAATCCCAGTTTATTTGGTTGACACTGTCAGGAGCGTTGTAACTATTCATAGCACGTTCTCGGTCTGCTGGAGTGAGTTCTCCATGTTCGCCTGTCGGAATTAACTTGGTTCGACCAAATTCTTGACCAATTTCCATAAAGGACATCCCTTGCATAAGAAGGTTCATAGCTGTCGCTGTCTCAACCTTGCGCATAATCTGGTCGGCACTCTGATCAGGATGAAGGGTTACTAACAAATCATGCAAGTTGTAATTATCATGGGCTTCCACGTAGTTAAGGACTTGATTTGGACTAAGATAGGAACCCAATTCTCGGCTACCAAGAATGGCCTTGGCAATGATTGGTTCGGTGGCTGCGCCACTTACAAATCCTGACTTGATTGCACCATAAACTTCTCCTCCTTTGACCGCATCACGCTGATCATCATTGAAGAATCCGATATTTGGCATCTGGTAGGCATTGTCCTTCTTGGCCTTGTCATAAGGAGCAAGACCTGTTCCCATATCCCAGCCTTCTCCATAGGTGATAATACGGGGATCAATCTCATCTAGCGCCCAGCGAATCGCTTGCATGGTTTTGACATCATGAATACCCATTAAGTCGAAACGGAAACCATCAATATTGTATTCTTTCACCCAGTATAGGAGGGAGTCAATCATGTACTTACGGAACATCTCGTGTTCACTTGCAGTTTCATTTCCTACACCTGTACCATTTTGGAAGGTTCCATCTGGGTTCATTCGATAGTAATAATCGGGAACAGTTGTCTGGAATGGCGCATCAAGCGTTGAGAAGGTATGGTTATAAACCACGTCCATGATGACACCAATTCCTGCATCATGATAGGCCTGAATCATGGTCTTCAAATCTCGAATAACCTGTCCAGGATCATTTGGATTACTAGAGAAGCTTGGTTCTGGTGCATTATAGTTTTGAGGATCATAACCCCAGTTATAGGTTACATTTCCCTCCTCATCATATTCCTTATGACGATCAAAGATTGGTTGAAGTTGAACATAGTTGCAGCCAAGGTCTTTAATATAGTCAAAGGCGGTTGCTTGGCCGTACTGGTTAACTGTTCCAGTCTGCGCAGCACCAAGAAAGGTTCCACGGAGATGCTTTGCCACTCCAGATGTTGGAGATTTTGTAAAATCACGAATATGCATCTCACAGATAACTGCTTTACAAGGATTTTCCAAACGCCAAGGAGCTTTCGTACCATGTTTGACCTCAAATCCTTCTACTTGTCTTTCTTCATGAGATAGAATTACAGAACGTTTTCCGTCAGGACTTGTTGCGATAGTGTAAGGGTCTCGTGTCAAAGTCTGGTGGTGAGGAAATTCAATCTGATACTGATAAGCTTTACCTGCAAGATTTTCATCCAGATCTAGACTCCAAACACCAATGGTATTGTACTTATGACTGTATGAATAGCTATTCCCACGCTCAAGATTAAAGGTTTTCCAAATCGGCGCGTCGTTGCTGGTATTTTCATAGACAACCACCTGTACAGCTATAGCCGTCGGAGCCCAGAGTTTAAAGCTTGTCTGGTAGTCTGAGATACTATAACCCAACTCTCCCTGGTATCCCCAATGATGGTCAAAACTAGCGCTGTGGATAGCTTTATCAAAAGCAAAAGGATTTTGGTCTTTGTAGTAAGGACTTGCGATAGCTGGATTTTCAGAATAGTAAACCGTATCGTCTCCTTCTAAGATCCAAACTTCCGTCAAAAGTGGATAATGGTTGAAACGGACGAGATACTCCTTGGGCTTTTCGTCTATCTCAACAGAAAAAGTCAAAGACTCCAGTTTTTCAACACTTTCGACTGTAAAGGAGAACTGTGCTCCAAAATAGTTATTCTCATAATCTAAACTTTCTTTACTGTCTGCCTGTTTTTTACTAAATGAACAAGCAGCATAATCTCCATTTTTTCGATGAAAATGGATGACTGCAGGGTAATTATACATTTCTTTTCCTAATTTCTAATTTAATTTTTTATTCAAACTATCTGACACCTAGTTTTCTACTATCATTACATACTTTCCAGCCAGGCTTCATCTCGAACTTCTATACCAAGTTCTTGGGCTTTTTGGAGTTTACTACCCGCATCGGCTCCTGCTACGACAAGATCCGTTTTCTTGGATACACTGCCGGTTACCTTAGCTCCCAGACTTTCGAGTTTGCTTTTTGCTTCTGAGCGTTTGAGACGTTCCAATTTCCCCGTCAGAACAACTGTCAAACCTGACAAAGCTGCATCTGCCACTACTGTCTGTCCTTTGTAGTCCAGATTGACTCCAGCTTCTTTCAGCTCATCTAAGAGAATTTTAGATCCTTCGGTAGCAAAAAAGGTCTGAAGACTTTTGGCGATTACGCTTCCCAAGCTTTCGATACTTGCCACTTCTTCTGGATCAGCTTGAGCCAAGTTTTCAATAGAGTGGAAATGTTGGAGCAAGAGCTGACTAGCCTTACTTCCGACATGGCGAATTCCCAAGCCAAACAAGAGCTTTTCAGCAGAGTTTTCCTTAGACGCTTGAATAGCCTGATACAGTTTTGAGGCTGACTTTTCCTTGACGCCCTCTAAAAGGAGGAAATCTTCTTCTTTCAAACGGTAAATATCTGCCACATCCTTGACTAGATTTGCAGCAAAAAGCTTTTCAACGATAGATGGACCAAGCCCTGTAATATTCATGGCATCTCGAGAAGCAAAGTGAATCAAGCCTTCCATGATTTGGGCAGGGCAGCGAGGATTGATACAACGGAGGGCCACTTCATCTTCAAAATGAAGCAACTGACTGTCACAACTTGGGCAATTTGATGGAATCTCTAGTTTCTCTTCAGAAAGACGCTTGGACTCTACCACACGCAAGACAGCAGGAATGATGTCCCCAGCCTTATAGACGATAACTGTATCGTCTTTGCGGATATCTTTTTCAGCAATATAATCTACGTTGTGCAGCGTTGCACGGCTCACGGTTGTACCAGCAAGTTGAACAGGTGTCAGATTTGCAGTTGGAGTCACAACACCCGTACGGCCTACTGCCCAGTCAACTGACAGGAGTTGAGCTTCTTTTTCCTCAGCAGGGAACTTATAGGCTACTGCCCACTTAGGCGCTTTAACTGTAAAACCAAGTTCTTCTTGACCTGCTAAGTCATTGACCTTAATTACCACCCCATCGATATCATAAGGGAGATTCTCCCGTTCCTGTCCTACTTCTTGGATAAAATCCCAGATTTCATCTATGTTTTCAGCCAAGATTCGCTTAGGATTAACTACAAAGCCAAGCTGTTCAAGATGCTTCAAGACTTTTTCTTGACTATCTCGAGTAGAAGGACTAGCTTCTTGATAGAGAAAAGTTGCAAGATTGCGCTTAGCAACTACTGCTGTATCCAGCTGACGCAAAGTTCCAGCCGCCGCATTACGAGGATTGGCAAATTCAGGCTCCCCATTTTCTTGACGAGTTTGGTTGACTTGGTCAAACGAAGCGCGTGGCATATAACACTCTCCACGAACGGTAATATCTAGTTCTTCTGGCAGGGTTAAAGGAATGTCCTTGACACGCTTGAGGTTTTCTGTGATATTTTCACCAACAGAACCATCCCCACGTGTGGCACCAACAACCAAAATCCCCTTTTCATAGGTTAGCGAGATAGACAAACCATCGATTTTTAGCTCACAGATGTAAGTGGGATGGGCTAACTCCTTACGAACACGCGCATCAAAAGCTTCTAACTCTTCACGTGAAAAAGCATCCTGCAAACTATAAAGAGGATACTGATGACTGTATTTTTCAAAACCATCTAAAACCTTTCCACCAACACGATGGGTTGGACTGTCTGCTAAAACTTGATCTGGATAGGCAGCTTCCAACTCGACCAACTCTCGGTAGAGGCGATCGTACTCGCTATCTGAAACCGAGGGATTGTCACTCGTATAGTACTCGCTCGCATAGCGGTTGAGTAAGGCAACTAACTCATTCATTCTTTTATTCATAAAACCATTTTACCACAAACAAAGCCCTCCTCACAATGGAGAAGGACTGAAAAATAATTAATAGTGAAATATTTTTTTAAGGCAAGGAGATTTATACCTTTTTTTCAAAATGATTTCGAACATAAATGAGAGATATACAAGACAAGAAGACAACTCCACTTCCGATTATCAGGAAAGAAGAAAGATGTACACTTGGCAGCACTGTCATAAGGCTTTTTGCAATTGGCATAAAGAGAATAGCTAAAGTAAAAATAGTACTCAATACCCTGCCCAAATATTCACTTTCAACCTTGGTTTGAACCTGAGTAAAAAAGTGAATATTAAAAATCGTCATAAACAGTTCACAAACTAAATTTCCGGAAAAAGAAAGAAAAGTTGGCAGTGGTAACCCCATCATAAAAACTCCTACTCCAGTCAAAGCCAATAGAATCAAAAGATTATAAACATTTGCCTTTATTTTACTAGCTAGAAGAGCTCCCACAATGGAACCAACTGCGCCCATAGTCAAAATACTTGCATAAGCTCCTTCTACTCCATAAAGCTGATTTGAAAAGGGGAGGAGAAATTCAAAAGCTGCAAAAAAGAAATTGACACTGGAAGCTACTAACAAAAGGAAGAAAATCTCTTTTTGATGCCAAATATAGTGTAGTCCAGCCTTCATATCAACAAAGATGTCTTTCCAACTAAAACTCTTTTTCTCATGTACTTGGATTTCTTTTTGGGGAAGGAGAGCCACTAGACCAAACGCGATGAAAAAACTAATGGCATCTAAGACAAGCGTCATATGGAGACTTGCAAATTGTAAAACGATGAAGGAGAGTACAGGAGAACTTACAGCAACAACCTGCAAGACTAACTCTAAACGAGCATTATAGGTCACAATCTCATCTTTCTCAACAACCTCAGTTATAATGGCTTTATTAGCTGTACGAGAAAATGCAAAGGCAACCGCCTGAACAATATTGGCAAAAATCAAGGCAGCAATCATCAAGCTATCATTTCTGATGAAAGAAATAGCTAAACAGAGAATGCCGCAAATCAAGTCTGTCGTCATCAAAATCTTGCGACGCGAAAAGCGGTCTGAAATCACTCCGCCAAAGGGATTGACTAAAATAGATGTAACCAACTCAGAAATTTGATAAATCCCAAGAACAGTCTGCCCTATCGTCCCCATTGATGCTAACCAAATACTATTTCCATAATCATAGAGCATATTCCCTATCTTGTTAACAGCACCACGACTAATCAACTGGATTGCATGTCGATTCATATAAAAAGCTCCTCTCAAATTTTGAAACTATTGTATCAAAACTGAAAGGAGTTCCTTCATATTTCCCTTATTTGGGAAATTTAAGGATTTACAAATTTTTCATAATGTTCCTGATAGTAAGCCACTTGCTCTGGAAGTCCAAGTACATCAAAAATATGCATGGATTCCTGCATCTGACTACAACCATCTTCTTTCAAGTCTCTCTGATAGAGGGCAAAACCTTTGAGATAATGGAAGATATTGCGCTCATAAAGCTTGATACCATTTCCAATCAACTTCTCAACATAGCCCTCAAAATAGTCCGCATCCGCAAAGGAACGGTTTTCCAAACAATGCTGGTAACAGTTAAGAGCTAAAATCAAAACGAGTTTTCGATGGCGACCAATTTCTTTGTAGTAGTCTTCTCGCTCCATGACTTCTCTACCAATCCGAGCCACATAGTCCACATTGTAGAAAGTATAGAGATTCCCGAAAAGAATCAACTCATACATAGTCCACTCTTCTGTTTGAAAAAGATAATCTGCTACCTTATCCAAATCACTCTGTTCCACACTGTAACTAGTATCTCTTTGGCAAATCAGGCCTTGTAGCAGAATCCAATTCAGCTCAAAATAGAGGGCATTGGTCGAACTCTTTGCTTTCTCAAGCTGTTCCTTTTGAAGCTTTTGAAAACCTGCAATATCATTTGAGTAGTAAAGCGGAATAATCTGCGCCATCAAGGCAACGTGTTCATGATTTTGAAAATCCCTAGCCTTATCCATAAAATTTTCAATGGTCACGTGAATATTATCCAAAATCTCAAAGAAACGAGAAACTGCTAGATCAGACTCACCAAGCTCGAAGCGAGATAACTGAGAGGTCGAGCAAGACTCCCCCGCCGCTTCCTTTAAAGAATACTTTCCACTAGTTCGAAATTCACGAAATACCTTTCCGAGATGATTCATTTTACACCTGCTCCGATAATTCTTCCCATTCAAGCATAGCCTCTTCCTGACGATGGCTGATTTTGTCCAGTTCAGTCTGTAATTCCATCAGTTTTTCGGCATCGTTGGTTTCCAACATTTGTTCAGAAATGGCTTGACTTTGACTTTCTAGCTCTTCGATTTCAGCTTCTAAACTTTCGATTTGTCGCATGAGTTTGCGAGCTTCTTTTTGACTTTCTTTTTGTGCCTGATAATCATTGACTGGACTTGCTTCTTTTGCTTGATTGCTAGTTGAAGCTTCCTCTGTCTGACTCGCTTCTACTTCTCCTTTCTTTTCAACATAGTAGTCATAGTCTCCTAGATAGAGGGTCGAACCATTTTCGGACAATTCCAAAACATGAGTAGCCACACGGTTAATAAAGTAACGGTCGTGGCTGACGAAAAGAAGAGTTCCGTCAAAGTCGATCAAGGCATTTTCTAGCACTTCCTTACTGTCAATATCCAAGTGGTTAGTCGGCTCATCAAGTATCAGGAAGTTGTTGTTTTCCATAGACAGTTTAGCAAGTAACAAACGAGCGCGTTCACCACCTGACAGCATCCCGACTGACTTTTTGACATCTTCACCAGAGAAGAGGAAGGCACCTAGGCGATTACGGATTTCAACCTCTGGTGTCAATTTAAAATCATTCCAGAGTTCATCCAGAACAGTATTACTTGATGTTAGCTTGCTTTGAGTTTGATCATAGTAACCAAGCTCAACATTGGCGCCAAAGCGCTTTTCCCCCTTGATAAAAGGAATCTGACCCACGATAGATTTGATAAAGGTTGACTTGCCAATACCATTTGGACCAACTATGGCAACGGCATTCAATTTACGAAGGTCTAGGTTGATAGGTTGTGACAATATTTCCCCATCATAGCCAATAGCTGCATTTTCAACAGTCAAAACGACATTTCCTGACGTTTTTTCAAACTGGAAGGTCATATTGGCTGATTTCTTGCCAGCTTCAGGCTTGTCCAAACGCTCCATTTTTTCCAATTGTTTCCGGCGAGATTGGGCACGTTTGGTTGTTGAAGCTCGTACTAGATTCCGATTGACGAAATCTTCCAGAGCAGCGATTTCCTTCTGTTGCTTTTCATAGTTTTTTGCCTCAGTAGCTAGCTTTTGCTCTTTTTGTTCAACAAAACGAGAATAATTTCCCACATAGCGATCCAAAGAATGCTTGGTCAAATCGAGCGTAATTGTTGCAACCTTGTCCAAGAAGTAACGGTCGTGACTAACAATAATGAGAGCTCCGCTATAATTTACCAAATAATTCTCCAACCAGGCTATCGTTTCAATATCCAAATGGTTGGTAGGTTCATCTAAGACCAAGAGATTGGGCTTTTCAAGGAGCATTTTGGCCAGAGCCAGACGAGTATTTTGACCACCTGAAAGCTCAGCAATTTTCATCTGCCACATAGTCTCATCAAACTTGAAACCATTTAAAATCGCTCGAATGTCTGCTTCGTAGGTAAAACCACCTGCCTGGCGGAAATTCTCTGACAAACGGTCATAATCTGACATCAGTTTATCCAACTCAGCACCAGACTTTTCACCCATTTCCAATTCCATCTGACGCAATTGTTTCTCTGTCCGACGCAGGTCATCAAAAACATGGAGCATTTCATCATAAATGGTATTTTCAGACTCAAAACGGCTATCTTGGGCTAGGTAAGACAGAGAAACATCTTTTTTCTTATTGATTTCTCCACTGGTCGGCTCCTCTTCCCCAACCAAAATCTTCAAAAGAGTAGACTTACCTGCCCCATTTCTTCCAACTAGAGCAATGCGGTCTCGTTCATCAACTTGCAGATTGATATTATCAAAAAGAACCTCTCCTGCAAAAGAACGTTCAATTTTATTGGCTTGTAAAATAATCATACTTCTATTTTACTATCTTTTTCACTTTTGCACAATTGCAAGGAAAAAAGTTCGAGTTGCCACTCGAACTTTTCATCTTAGTATCCAATGCCTCCACGGAATGTGCGAGCCATATCTTTTAAATCATAGTTCTTAGAAGAGGTATCGATTGTCCATTTACCATCCTTCTTCGTCATTTTGATTTCATAACCCTCTTTTCTCATACTATTACTAGTATCTAGAGGAGTTGATTCAAATTGGCTTGGAGCATTTTCTAAAATGTACTTCTCACCAGCTTTCATCGCTTCTGAGTAATTACTGTATTTGCCCTTGTTTTCTTCGTAGAATTTACGGCTCAATTCATGAACATCCAAATTATCCAAGTCAATTGTTTCTGGTCTTACATAGATAACAGCATAGTCTGGTAAGTAGGCTTTCACTTTGTAATCAATTTTTGCTCGTTTTGCATTAGCTTTGATATAAGCTTCTGCGAATGTTCGAAGTTCTGCATCAGAAGGTTTATAGTTATAGAAACCTTTTCCGAATGATTCTACAAATTTCTTGATGAACTCTTCTCTGTCAGCCTTCACATCGTTTGTAAATTCAGCATCGCCATCAGAAGATTTTTTATCATCAGCAAGGGATACGATTTGAGCCTTGTTATCAGATGTGCTTAAGTTCGTTCCACCACCTGAGCTTTCTCCATTAAGGTAAACCGCATCGACGTATTTTTTCATTACATCTTTAGCTTCATCAATATGATCTTCGTACTTACTTGGATCAACTTTGATAGCTACGTCATTATTTTTCTTAGAGTTTTCTTTAATATCTTCGTAGAAGCTAGGGGCAAAATGAAGCTCATATTTAGCATCTTTGTCTACTTCATAAACAACATAACCAGCTACACTCTTACCTTTAGAGATGCTATCTCCATAAGACAT
>ERZ773054.1036-NODE-1036-length-18326-cov-33.095835_pt1 | contig 18326 bp, 5 predicted proteins | sample MGYA00580630_ERZ773054 | MGnify/ENA primary metagenome ERZ773054 (study PRJEB29015, sample SAMEA2737994) | human oral metagenome | biome: human oral; feature: human-associated habitat; material: dental | place: China | collected 2115 ... | reverse complement strand
TTCACAGGGCCGGGGACCCCAGCGCGGCGGGCACGAACCTGCCCCAGCCGTCCTCGCGCAGCCCCACGCGCAGGGCCTCCATGGCGGCGTCGAGCCCCTCACCGGAGGCCGCGCGGGCGTGGGCCGGATCGATGTCGGAGATCTTGTACAGGGGCAGGACGTGGATGTGCAGGTGGGGCACGTCGAAGCCGACGACGACGAGCCCCGGGCGGGCGGCGTCGAAGACCCGCATCTGGGTGGCCGCGATTCTGCGGGCCACCACGGCCAGGTGGGAGACGGTGGCCTCGTCGGCGTCGGTGAAGGACTCGAACTGATGGCGCGGCACCACCAGGACGTGGCCCGCGGTGTGGGGCTCGATGGTGGCGAAGGCGACGCAGACGTCATCGGCCCACACGAAGCGGCCCGGGATCTGGCCGTTGATGATCTTGGTGAAGACAGTACTCATAGTCTCATTCTCCTCCATCCTCGCCCACATGCAGGCTCATCAGCAGACGAGCAGACGCTCACGAGCACGAGTGGCTGCGACGTACACAAGATTGCGCTTTTCTCGCAAGTCCAGTGAATATGTATCATTGGTCACGGCCGTATCTGCCTCGATCGCGCTCGCGTCCCTGACTGCAACAGCGCGGTACTCCAGTCCCTTGGCCCGATGCATGGTCATCACGCGAATGCCGTTCGGCAGCGCGGACTCACTCGCATTGCCATCCACTCGCACAGCGGAAAATCCCACCTCTCTCAAATAGGTCAAAGTCTCCTCGACACCAATCCGGCTCGCGCACACGACGGCGATAGACGACAGATCTCCGTTATCCTCGTCCGAATCCGCCGCCGATTCATCACTCTGCGCAGAATTCATGCGCAGGTCCTCCCGGACCCGCTTAATCCAGACGAGAAGGGCCTCATCCGCGTCCTCGGGAAGCCCTTCTCGTCCAGGCTGCTCCACATCGTGTCCGGAGAACACTGATCGGGCCCCCAACATGGAGTCCGACCCTTCATCGAGATCGTCAGCCTTTTGATCAACAACTCCGAGCGACCAGGCGAATATCTGTCGAGATGTGCGATAATTAATGGTGAGTCGACGAGAACGTCCACGAGTCTCGATCCCGAAGCGAGACAAAGGAACAGGGCGACCATAAATGCGCTGATGAGAATCACCGGCGATGAACATGTCATCTTTTCCTGGCGGAACCAGAGCCCGCAGTAATCTCCAGTGAGCAGCGCTGAGATCCTGAGCCTCATCAACGACGACATGACGGACGCCCAGACGCGTCACCAAGCGTTTCTCCTCAGGCGGTTCCGCATCTTTCCGAAGTACGCTCGCAGCCCGGTCCAGGACCTGAGCCCATGTCCAGCGTTGCGCAAGTTCGAGTTCATTCGTCAGTTTCTGCACCGCTTTCCAGACAGTCATACGCTGTCGCCGCGACAGTCTCAGATTACGACCAACCCGCGGAACAGTGAGATAGGTTTGCCGATCGAGTGCGGCTCCGGTTAGGATAACTTCCTGCCATTCGTCGTAGAGGAATTTTTCATCGATACTGGTTCCCAACACCGCACGCTCCAGGAATTCACGCAGCTCGTGATTACTGGCGAGACGACTATTCTCGAGCCACAAGCGCCCTTCGTCAGTTAGCATCAGCACAGCGCGCGCAACAGCGTCAATAGTGCGGACGTCGATTTTCTGGCCAGTTAGAGGACGTCCCGCGAGAGTATCTATCTGCTCGCCAATCGCAGCGGCCAGATTCTTGGTGAAAGTAGTCACTAGCACCGGTGCAAAAATACCGGGATGTTCATGGTTCTGTCGCTCCAGATCTCCAGCCAGCGACACGGCTCGATGGACAACAGTGACGGTCTTACCAGTCCCCGCGGATCCGGTGACACGATAGGGGCCGTTCCACCCACGATGCTCGACTAGCCGTTTCTGAGAGGGGTGCAGCCAGACTCTCCACGCAGCCAGGTCGCCGCTCATCGCGGCCTCGACATCAGGGTCGTTGATCTCCAGGACTCCAAGTCGACGGTCAGCAGTAAGTTTCGCCGCAGCGATCAAGTCTTCCCGATCGGCCGACGTGGAGACGACATAGTCCTCCCGAATCTCCTTCACATCGCGGCCAGCCAGAAGATCCAGGACAATTAGCCCCTGGATGGTAGACAATGAGTCAGCAATCTTCTCGACTGTCGCCTGATCGGGAATGGACACCAGTCCTCGTGCGGTCTCCTCATCGACACCGAGATCAATGAGAGTTTTCGGATCCGAACCGAGCAGTCGAGAGACCGATTCTACGGACGCAGCCGACTGAGGGGTCTCAGCAGGCCGAACAGTTCGATCAGAAATATCCTGAATATCCTCGGCCTCGATGCGTCTAACCTGGCTGGTAGCGAGTCGCCGAGCGGTTTTTAGCGCCTCCTGGTCGATGAAGTCAATGGCTCCCGTGGCTGGGTTAACGTCTACCCGAAGGCGCCTGGCAAAAGCATAGGCATCGTCGTGCGGCAGCACCGCCACCAATCCGTAAGTATTATCTCCCATATCTACCAGAACGGCGCGGAAATTACGATTGACTCGCGCAGTGCGCACACGATCATCGACCACGGCCGTAGGTTTTTTGAAGTCAAGACCCCCAGCCTTATAGCCGTTGATTTTGGTCAGAAAATCGAAGACCTGACGTTTGAGATTCCCTTCAAACGATCCTGCCTGCTTCGTGAATCCCCGGGTGAGAAAAACAGTACGTGGACCCATCAATAACCTCCTTCGACAAGGGCATTAAACGGCTCTTTGAAACGGTCTTGATCTCCACCTGAAAGAAGGGTGAGTACGGACGCAATATCCATACTATCAGCATGGAAGACCTTCACGCCCATGTCTCGCAGCGCCCGGTCGCGACTGGCTTCGGTATCGGATTGGACACCGGGAACGATAGCAACCTTAAGATCCTGCCACCACAGTTCCACAGGCCAGAAAGCGCTGCCGTCGTCGATCTCCTCACCAACTAGCGGACATGGCGCACCATGCTGACGCAACTGATCCAGGAGCGGCTCGATCTCGGGATCAATGAGTTCGAATGCTTCGTCCCACTCCTCTTGTTCTTCTCGCTGCGAGGTACGTGGCATCGTTTCTTCATCATCGGATGCGGTCAGAACGCCAGAAATGAGTTGACCCTCAACCTCCACCACAGGATTTTCTACCAGGGGAATCGATGCACTGGAAAGAAGATTGGCAGTCGTTGTATCCATAATGAATGCGCGTCCCACCTGAGCTGGAGACCCGGGCGCAACGATGAGCATCTGCAGCACGTTGGACCAACGGAGCCAGTCCTGCCACTGGTCCCTGTGCCCCTCGGAGGCCACTGCCTCCTCCTCGTCATCTAGTCGCACAATCGCGCTCAGGCTTCCAGCCGGATCGGACGCACCAGCATCTGCCATGAGCACCATGGGCAGTCCGCTCAGGCCGTGACGGAGAGCCGCTCCCACTTGTGGCTGAGAAGAGCCATCTACTATTCCTCCTGACAAGAGCGTTCTGGTGACGGTGCGGAGCCTATGCCGAGTCACCGCGAGAGGCGGATTAGCTCCGTGCCGAGAACCTCCATGACCCATTAGGAGTGCTCGGGCGAGTGTTGCAGCCCCATCAGCCCACAGCGGGGCGAAAGGATCTCGTAAGATCTCCATCAAGAGCTCCACCGGGTTACCCCACAGGAACTTGCGGCGCGGATCGTCAATGCCGGTGGTGAGTGCCTGGCGCAGCGCGGTATCCATCCACGTGCCGTCGACCGCCCGAGCCGGGTTGCGCAGAGCCGTTGAGGCGTCTTCAACATCTTGCCAGGTCAGAGACCAGACCAGACTTCCTTTCTCCCGCAGCTGGCCACGCTTTAGGGCATCGTCGGCCGTTCGGTTACGGTCACCGCCAGCACCATGGAACTCGTGCCCGTCCAGGTAGAGATCGATACGGGTTCCCGCCCCGGAGCGGAGATCGAAAGTATAATCCGGGATGGTACCTTTGGCGCGCCGCTGCGCCTTGACGTCCCAGGTGAGTACCTCACTGCCTTGATAGGAGGGAACAGAGATACGCATATTGATGAATCCGCCCGTACCCAGACTCAACATTGTCGACCCGTGGACAGAAGAGACCCAGTCGGCCAAGTGACTGCGGAAATTGGCCTCGAGAACAGACTCCGAATGCATCTTCACCGCAACGTCGTCGAGGCGGTCGACGGTTTCAATACTATTCGCCTCATCTCGGGCATCCAACAGGTCGGCGACAGCGGCAAGACTCGCCTTGCGAGAGGAGTCGGGAATGTCCACTGCGGGCAGGACCGAGTGGACGCAGCGGTGGCAGCCGTCCTTGGCGGTGGCGGCGCAGGGACAGTTTTCCAGGACCTGCCGGGCCAGGAAGAGGACCTGGAAGAGTCCGTCTGTGGTGGCGTATCGGTCGAGGTATCCCGTTCCACCGGGGACGGTGTCGTGCAAGACAAGGTGGAGACGCGGCTCGCCCACGCTACCACGTACCGGCACCGTGACCAGCTCGAGATGCTGAGGATCGCCGCCAAGATCCTCCCGCACACCCAGAAGAACTGCTGCCTTGATTGCGATCTGTTCTATGGTGGACGCCACGCAAGTCTCCGAGAGCAGCAGTCGAATAGCCTGGGTGTGCAACTCGTGCCGCAGGTAGAGACGCCGCCAGGAAGACCTATGACCTTTTCGGGTCGAGCAGTAGCCTCGGTGACGCACGCCACCTGCATATGACTGAGACGTCTTCCTGCGGTGAAAGGAACTACTTGCGTCTGGTAGCTGGCCATCCAGGTCAAACTCCCTATACCAGTTCTGGTCACTGATGGCTTCGATATCAGCGGAGTCATCGACGACACCGCATGACGTGCAGGTGATGAAGCCCGGCGCCGTATAATCAACGCCTGAGACCTCGATACGCTCGCCCGAGCGGCCCAGGCGCCCCAGGTTGTAGGTGCGGATAACGGCGTGCGGTAGGTACTCGGCGCCAAAGGTCCGTTGGGTCAATCGCCAGGCCTGTTCGCTCTGGCCGGGCTCGATGGCCCAGGCAATGGTGAAAGGGGTCTGGTTGCGCTCATCCATGGCCTCGGTGATGGTTGCGTCGTCGACGCGGGCGAAGGCGCCGACCTTGCGCAACGGCATCATCTCGACGCTCTGACTGACGTCTCGGATACGGGTTCCTCCACAGACGGGGCATCCGTCCGTCTCCAGGGGACCCGCCCACCCGCATGCCGGGCAGATACCGACTCTTTGGGGAGCGTCCTCCCCCGCTCCGTGGGTATCGAGGGAGTCGACACGCAGGCGGCGTCCACGGGCGTAGAAATAGGCTCCGGGGGCCAGTTCCGTCAGCGCCGTCTGGGCGGGCCGGGAGACCTGATAGTCCATGCTGGCGATCTCTCCGCCGCCGTTAGCAGTGGTCGTGGAGGGAACGTCCTGCCTCCACCACAGGTGGGCGTCAAGCAGGGTGATGTCGTCCAGGAGGTTGTAGCCGGGCAGAATGCCTTCACGGGCCAGGCTCGTGAAGGTCTCGTTGGCCTCCTGGTGGCTGCGCAGGTGCTTCAGTCGTGCGGACAGGCCCTTGTACTCACCGCGGCATCGTTCCAGGTCCTGGATCTCCGCCTCGTCGAGGTGGCCGCGGTCTTCCAGATCATTGAGGATGTCTCGGGCCTGCTCCAGGCAGTCTTCGAGCTGCTTCTCCTCGTGGATACGGTGCTCGACGGCGTTCTCCAGCTGGGAGCGCAGGCGCAGGTGGCAGTGGTCAAGCAGGTGCTGGCGGGTCTGCTCCGACGCGCTGACCTCAGGGGGGAAGAGGCTGAGGAAGTCCTCGACGATGGTCTCTGCATGGTCCCGGACGTAGTCGGCGAGCACCTTGATCCAGCAGGGTTCTGGCGCAGGTGCTCCGATGATGGTGCGGTGGCTGTGGGCCGCCTTCCACTGCTTGACGATGTCGGTGAAGAAGCTGGGAGGCCGGGGAAGCATGCCTCCCAGCGTGTTGTCGAGGGTGAATGCGACCAGCTGGCGTGCCAGGAGCTCGCCGGCGCGCAGGTAGGCCGCAGGAGGACGGATGGAACCGCCGATGAGGCTCAAGGGGTCTTTGATGAAGGCGGCGGTACGTGCGTTGGGGCGCAGCACTGCCAGGACGAGTGCATTGCCGTCGCTGCGTCCGGCGCGCCCCACTCGCTGCAGGTAGCTGGCAGGTGTGCGGGGAAGGGACGCCAGGGAGACCACGGACAGGTCTCCGATGTCCACCCCGAGCTCGAGCGTGGGCGTGCAGGTGAGGACGTTCGGGGCGGAGCCAATCTCCTGCTTGATGAAGGAGCGTTCGAGGTCCTCGCGCTCGTCTCGCTCCAGCAGGCCGGTGTGCTCGCGGGCCACAATAGGGCGCAGCCTGCCGGAGTAGTACATGTCGCGGTAGTAGTTGCTCTCGCGGCTGTCCTCCTCGGCGCTCATCGTGCCGGTGCAGCGCAGGCGCGGGCAGTAGGCGCCGGCCCACTGGTTCAGGCGCGAGGCCGGAACAGTGAGGCGGTACCCGCACTCACCGCAGCGGAGGGCCGGAACGCTCCCGTTCTCCTCCAGATGGAGGATGACCTTGCTGGGGAGCAGACCGTAGGTGCGACCCTCCGGCGCGCTCTCGCAGTCCAGTACCCTGCACTCGACGAGGAGCTCCGCCAGGTCCGCGAGGAGACGCCGCTGGAGGGTGCCCGCGGTTCCGGAGGGCAGGTGCAGGCAGCGGCGCGTCCAGTCTCCGAGCCAGGTGTTCTCGGCGCCGCTCATGGTCAGCATGTCGCTGTCACCCGTGGCGTAGGAGGTGGTGAGGAAGCCGGGCAGGGAGCCGGTGCGGTAGAAGCGCCGCATGGGACTGGTGGAGGCGCCTCCGGTGATCCACCAGGCGTTGCCCCCTTCCTTGCGGTAGCGAGCCAGCCAGGGGTGGGAGATCCCGCCGGCCAGGCGCAGGTGATCGAGAACACCGAGAATCCAGCGCTCGTAGTCGATGAGCGGACTCTGTGTCCCTTCGAGCTGGGGCGCGAGCTGCTGGTGCCCGTCACGCATGGTCCGGGCGATACGGCCCAGGGGCAGGTCGATGTCGACACTCCATGTGCCGGTGAGCTCGAGGGTGCGCCCGGTGCGGCTGTGAAGTCCGGCCTCCAGGTGGGCCTCCTGCCCGAGCCGCTGGGCCAGCGCCTTGTGGCGCGCGCCTCCGGTGTCGTGGGCGAGCCAGTCACCTTCCCAGTTCCGACGGCGTACGAGCTCGGGCGGAGCGACGAGGTAGAGGTCCTGGTTGCGTTCATGGCGTCGAGCCGAGGACGGCTTGTCCTCGACTACTCCCCCGTTTCTGACGACGCGGGACAGGGTCTCCAGATCACTTATACCGTCGAGAGCGCGCAGGGAGCGGACGAGGGCCGAGCGCAGGTTGAAGCGGAAGGCGCGCGACTCGATGAAGGCTGCGCGGTGGGCAGCGTCCTGGACGGAGTCGGTGAAGACGAGTGTCTTCTTCTCCTTCTCCGGCAGGTGTGTTGAGCCGAAGACCTGGGACAGTGCGACGGAGAGCAGTGTGGTGGCGGAGGCACCGATGAATCGGACGGAGTCGCGGGTCCTGCAGACGGGGCAGGTCTGGTTGGCGGCGTCCTTGCCGTTCAGGGGTCGGTGGATCGGTACCGAGCGCTCCTTGACGGCCTCCTCGGTGACGAGGCCGGAGTGGATCTGGGGCCCGTTGGGGTCCAGCAGGCACAGCTCCCCCGCAGACGTCTCATCGGGGGACTCATCGGGAGACGAGGCGCGCATGAGGAAGCGCGTCTGGGTACTCTGCTCGAGTCCGGCCCGCCAGATGCTACGGGCCTTGGCGTCGATGACGTCGCTGCCGACCTGGTTGAGACTGGCCCAGCCCGACGCGCCGCAGTTGCGGCAGTAGATGGCGGGCAGGTGGATACGGTCATCGTCGACGTCCTCCTCCCAGACGAAGGAGGGTGCCGTGGAGACCTCGCGTAGAAGGTGGCCGACGTCGCGTACCCATATCTGGACCTGCAGGTCGAGGAGAGGGTGGGGACCGTTGGAACCTTCGACGCGGGCGTAGGAGTAGAGGGCCAGGAGCTTGCTGAGGGCGCTAACGCTCGCCCGACGCCGGACCGGGTCGGTGAAGTACCAGGGGACGAAGCCGCTGGAGATGAAGCGCAGGACCTCGTCAATGTGGACGGGGCCGTTTCCGGCGACCTCGAGAAGGCTGCGGGTCAAGGAGTGGTGGCTGAGGAGTTCACCGATGACGTAAGGGTCGTCGTAGCCCTCGGTCCCGGGGCGGTCATCGTTTCCATCCAGTGCCAGGACCACCTCGGCCAGGGCCTTGAAGGTGGCGGGCCGCGAGGAGTCTGGGAAGGGGATGGCGGTCAGGATGTCGGGGGTGATCGGCGGGAAGGGACGGTCCGTCTCCTCGGGGAAGGCCTCCTTGGCGCTGAGCCGGTCCTCGGTGATGACGGTCTCGTGGGGGAAGGGCCTGCCGAAGACGGTCTCGGCGAGGGTGCGGATCGGCTTGGTGGAGTCGGGATCGGTTCCGCTGTCCCCCAGGGTCGCGGAGGTTGCCACGGGCACGACGTCTCCCAGGGGTCGCTTCGGCCTGGCAACGCCCAGGCGTGCACCGAGCCTGCGCAGCAGCATGGCGACGTCGGTTCCCTGGGCGCCGTCGTAGGTGTGGAACTCGTCGAGAACCAGGTAGGTGAGGCTGGTGTCGGCTCCGGCCAGCAGGGGTGCGTGGGCGGGGTTCATCAGCAGCAGGTCCAGCATCTTGTAGTTGGTGAGCAGGATCTGCGGGGGCTGGGCGCGCAGGGTCTCACGGTGATCGATGACGTGCTCGGCCCCCATGGAGCGCTGCCTGCCGTTGCCACCGATGTAGACCCCCACGCGCAGGCCGCTCAGGGCGGCGTCGGAGCTGATGAGGCGGGCCATGCGTCGCGCCTGGTCGGTGACCAGGGCGTTCATCGGGTACAAGACGAGGGCGGTGATGCCCTGGGTTCCCCGGGCCCGGGCGCGGCGGGCGTGGTCGAGCAGAGGCAGGAGGAAGGACTCGGTCTTGCCCGAACCGGTGCCGGTGGTGACGAGGGTGGGCTGGGGGGTGTGCTCGCGGTAGGTGCTCAGGCGCTCGAAGGCTCGGGCCTGGTGCGCGTAGGGGGTGAAGCCGTCGGGGAGCCAGCCCAGGGGGTTGCGCCAGGCCTGTGGGGCGCCGCGGAACGGTGGGCGCATCCGCAGGTAGGGGCCACGGAAAATGCCGTTGGTGGGGTCGGAGAGGTAGGTGGTCAGGGCCTCGCGGGCGGTGGGGTCGCTCAGGGCGTAGGTGGTGGAGAGGTACTCGGTGAGGCCCTCGCGCACGTCCTCGGCCAGGATCGTGGGCAGCGTGGGGCTGAAGGCTGCGTGCCTGGGGCGGCCGTTCGAGCGCGTCTTCACGGGCAGAAGGCTACTCGTTGGGCGGCGGTGAAAAGTCGGGTTGAGGTCACGCTGGTATCACGCTTCCAGATCCTTGCCCTCGGCGTCGGTCAGGCCCGCGGTGTGGAGGCGGCGGCAGAACTCGGCGTGGGCGAGAGTCATCTCCCGCTCGCGGTCGGCCTTGGTGAAGGGCGCCTCGTAGCGGGAGAGAAAATCGGTGAAGCGCGCACCGGCCGCGATCTCCGGGCTGGGCTGATCGGTCTGCGGGTTGAACCCGGCCTCCTCCATGGCGGCGACGTAGTCCACGAGGATGGGGTAGTCGGTCTTCTCCTGACGGACGCCGAAGGCCTGGTGGTGCTTGGCGATCTGGCGGCCCAGGGAGTCGAACCACATGGTGTGCTCGTACTTGCGCAGGACCGCGAACTGGGCTCGGTAGACCAGGCACAGCTGCTCGGCGGTGAGCCCCAGCATGATGGCGGCCAGGGCGTCGGTCTCCACCAGGGCGGCCCGCCGCTCGAAGTCGCTGCGCAGCGGCGTCTCCCAGGTCCACGGCGACAGGCCCAGGTTCCCGAGCTCCTCCCACTCCACGCGATCCTCCGGGTCCTCCGGTTGGGTCGGCGTCTCGGCGTGGTCACGGCGTCCGACGGCGATGGGCGGCCAGTCCATGAAGGCCGGGGTCCAGGTGTCCTCCGGGTCCGTCAGCGGTGCGAGCGCCCGCCACAGCGGCTCGTAGGCGCGGGTGAGGCAGTTGAGGCGGAGGGTCCGCAGCAGGAGGTAGCGCCAGGCAGGGTGGGCAATAGGCGCGGGAAGCATCCGCATGACTTCGGGGTGGAGATCGGTCTTACCACTTACCTTGACGAGATAATCCGCTGGGATAGAAGACCACACGCCGCAGGTGAGGACCGTGGCCAAGGCGTCCTGCGGGAGGGGCGAAAAATCGCCGCTTCGCGGCGATTTTTCGCGTTGACATGCATGGACAGGCGCGGCGCATGTCGACGCCGTACACGAGTGTACGGCATGGACATGCGCCGCGCCTCGAGGAAGGAGGACAGGAGTCAAACTTCTCTCCGTCGCTGGATCAACCATCCGTCGAACAGCAAGACGCCAGTAGTCCCAACTGGGAAGACCTTCCCAGTGATCGACGCCAGCATCATAGTCTTCGCGGGAGCATGCGCGACGGTAGTTGGTGCGGGGCAGAGCATCCTCGGCGAGCTCTTCGAGGTCGCAGAAATCGTAGTCGCGGTGGTTGCGGACAACTTCACGAGCGTTCTGATAGAAGGGATTGGAGACGTGGAAGAACGGCCCTTGAACAATAACTTCATCCCATGATTCAGGTTCCCGAGCATCCCACGAGATATAACCCGACTTTTTCGCGCCTTTTTCATGCCAACAGGCAGAGACCAGAGCCCCCACATCACCTAAAGTTCGAGACTTCTCGGCCATCGAGGCCAGAACTTCCTGATGATCGCGAAGATAGGGACGCATAAGCCGAGCACGCACCGGAGGCGCGCCCACTCCATCCATGAGTCTCGCCCAGACTTGAAGCACACCCTCGTTAACACACAGGATCCGCGACGAGTGCGGGCGCCTATCCCACCCACCTTCAGCAAACTGAACGCTCGGCTTCTCATTCGCATCAACCCCCAGAAGAGATCCATCAATGGTTTCCGGGCGATGAACATCCGAAATTTGCTCGAATCCGACTACTCGAGGAGCCCCATATACATGAACTCCAAAGTGTCGAGTATTACCGATGTCCTCAAATAGCTTTGCCTCATTTCGAAACTGCCAGTGCCTCCGGAGGCGCCGATAGGTCTGTTCACGAAGAACTCCCGCCTTCGGATCAACAAAGTGCCCTTCAGGATGGATTAGACCGGTGACGCCACGGCCGGACATAGACCGCCAAGATCGTTCCATGAAGTTCATGTAGAGGTTGGTCTGTAGCCCTGCGAGAACGGCGTGTTCCACCGCAGAGCCGAGCACTGCCGGAACTGACACTCCCGTCACCAAGTCTTGCAAGTAGCGGGAGCGCACTCCTGGTTCCGCTAGGAGCTCGCTGCGGCGGTTGTTGAAGGTCTTTTCTGGGATCCGGTTCTCCTTCTCCAGGAGGAACCATGGATCGGCTTCCGCAAGGGTGGCGTCATCTTTCCAGACCGGCCTGACCCACGGCGGATTTCCGACCTGGAGGTCGAATCCGCCGGTGGCGAAGACCTGGGCGAAGTCGAGCTCCCAGTGGAAGAAGCCCTCGCGTTTGGCGATCGCCTGCACCGTGGTGAGCCATGGATGGGTGGCCACCAGGGTCATGGAGTCCTGCATGGAGAACTCCGGGACGTCGAACTTCTCGATGATGCCAAGCTCATGGAAGCCCGGGTTGTCATCGAGTCGAACGTCAGTGTCTGTGGGAGTGCCCTTCTTCTGGTGCTCCTTGCGTTCCGGTGGGACTCCGAGAGTGTGCTCGAGAAAAGTCAGCCACTCCTCCCAGTCGGGCAGCTCGTCGACCTTATCCAGGGGCCAGAAAGAAAGGGCGCACCAGGTGTCCATGACCAGCCGGAGGCGCTGGTACATGGACTCCGGGTCGCCGAGGCTGTCCTCGATCTCCGTGCGGGTAACGGTGGAGGGCTCGGGGCGCAGAGAATCGGGCAGGTGCCAGACGTCCAGGTCACGGCTGGCGGCTTCCTCGCAGACCTTGAGGCGCTTGGCGGCGATCGACCACAGGGACTCCACGCGTGCGGCGAGTGCCTCGAGGCGCTGCTGCTCGCTCGGGCCGCGGGTGCGGGTGGTCTCGCCGTCGGAGTCGATGGTCTCGATGAGGGACCTGGTGGCGGAGGGGCGGCGCAGCATGGACTTGCACCAGCTCTTCATCGTCGCCGCCTCGTCGGGGGCTAGTTCCTTGGCCTGCTTGGCGTCAGCGACCGCGCCCCAGGTCCTGGCCGGGAGCAGGAAGTGGTGCACCTCCCCCGTCGGCAGGGTGCCGGGCGGAACATTGACCAGGCTCCGTTCAGTGGGGGCAACCTCCCAGATCTTCTCCTTGGCGGCCCGTGCCTCGCCCAAGTGATAGACGGCGCGGCGCGCCCCGATGAGGGAGTTACCGCGTTTGAGGTGCAGCCCGAACCAGGGCGCCGCCATGCTCGGTTGCATGACGTTGAGCCACATGGAGACCTCCGCGAGCTCCACGGCGGTGGCGTTGAGGTCCACGCCGTAGACCCGGTGCAGGGCGATCCAGGCCTTCACCTTGCGGCGCTCGGCGGGCAGGTCCTCGGCCGCGATCCGCTCCCCCACCTCCTGCTGGCGGCGTTCCAGGTAGGCGTCGGCCAACTGGTTGACGGCCTCGTTGGCGAAGGCGCCGGATCCTAGCGCAGGCTCGCATACCCGGAAGGAGAGGATCTCCTCGGCGCTGGTGTCATCGGTGAGGAGCTCTGCTAGCGAGTGGCGTACCACGCACTGGGTGAGCACCTCGGGGGTGTAGTAGGAGGCGGAGCGCTCCCGGTCCCGGCCGGACAGACGGAAGGCGAACTCGCCCGCCCCGTAGCGGCGAATGCGCTCCTCGCCCGTGGCCGGATCGGTGAAGCGGACGATGTCGGACTCAGCGTAGCGGGAGGAGCCCCGTTCGGGCACCAGCCAGGAGCCCTTGGAGGGGTCGCCGCTACGGGCCACCTCCACCATCGGCTCACGGGTCAGCACGCCCGTGTAGGACATGAGCCCCTCGTAGACGGCGCCGAGCTGGTTGATCCCCAGATTGGCGTAGGAGATCCAGCCCCGCCGCGATCGCTTGTCCCCACGTCGCTTGCCCGACGGGTTGGACAGGAGCAGCAGGCGCAGCACGTCGTGGAGGGCGGCGTCGCTCAGCCAGCGGCGCTTCTCACCGGTTCTTTCCGCGACCTCATCGGGGTAGCCGTCGATGAGCGGGGTACGGCCGGGGTCGAAGAGGTCCGCGCGCAGGTCCTCCACCGGCAGCTCACCGACAGATTCAGCCTGACCGTTGACGAGCCTGAAGAGGACGTCCAGTGAGATGTGCAGGTGGTGGCCCTCGCCGGCACCGTCGGGAAGGTCCGCCAGGGCGATGTCGCGCAGCCGATCCAGTCCGTAGCCGGCCTGGTACTCGGCGCTGGCGGTGGGGACCACCGCCAGCTCAGGATGGGCCTCGGCGTAGAGGAGGAAGAGAAGCCGGTAGAGGAATCGTAGGGACTGGGTGGCCAACTGTGAAGGCAGGTCCGGGTCGCTCAGCTCCTCCTCGTCGAGGCCTCGCACCACGTCGTTGGCGATGATCTCAATGGAACGGCGCAGCCCCACGCGCAGTTCCTCGGAGACCCCCACCGCGTGGGTGGTCGACTCGGCGGTGAGCTTGTCCATGACGTTCTCGCCGGCGTCGTCGGGCAGGAGGACCGCGGCGGAGATGAGTCCGGCGATGCTGGCCAGTCCCCCGGAGTTGGTCAGCTCGCGGCGCTCCATGGCCGTGACCAGGTCCAGGGCGAGGTAACGCCCCTCGCTCCATCGGGCGGCGTCGGTGAGCAGGGCCCAGCGTCCTGCGAGGACCAGGACGTAGCGGGGTGAGGCCTGGGAGGAGAGGATCTCGGAGACGGCGCGAGCCACGGACCAGACCGGTTCCTCGCGTCCCTGGGCGTTGGTTAGTCGCATGGGCTCGGCTAGGGCGCCTGGTCCGGGCGTGCTGACCTTCCCGTCCAGGAGCAGGTCCACGGTATCGACGCCCACCGCGTCCAGGACCACGAGGTTCAGGGAGGTCTCCGGCCCATGGGCGGCGATCACCGGTAGGGCAAGGGGGCGGCTGCCCTGCAGGGTCTCGACGACCTCTCCCTCATGAGCAGTGCTGTCGTTCGGCAGGAGTCCCAGGGCGTGGGCGAGGCTGCGGTGGGCGGAGGTCAGCAGTGGCGCCGCGTCGGCGGAGCCCGTCGAGCCTGCTGAGAGTGTCGACGTCGTCGAGTCGGTGGCGCTCCGCAACTCTCGCAGGTAGTCGCCGCTGAGTGAGCCCAATGCGTGCAGCGGGTCCCCGCGGCCCTCCTTGGCCCGCTGGCGCCAGTCCTTGACCAGGGCGGACAGTCTCGCCGGGAAGCCCTCGGCCAGCCAGTGCGCTGAGAGGAACTCGGTGTCGTTGACAATGACGTCCCGTGTCTGGGGTGCGGGTGCGGGGCTCATGAGGTGCTCCTGGGGACGAGGACGGCCAGGATCCGCACGTGCGGGTCACCGGTGACGGACATGGACTGGATGAGTGCGTCGATACGGCTGGCGGTGGACTCCACCTTGGCGCGCTGCGCACGCGGTGAGCGCGTGGCCCGCTCATCGAGTAGCTCCAGGGAGGCCTGGTGCCAGGTGCCCAGGCGCTGGCGGTCTGCCTCCAGCCTGGCGGTGAAGCGACCCTCGTAGAGGCTACGGCGCTCGCGCAGGCGCTGAGCCGCAGCGGCCAAGGCCACGGGCACACCACGTCTCATGGTCTCAAGGTCAAGAATCTCATCGTCTCCGACTCGTGGAGAGGCCTCCTGCAGGCCGGTGAGGCGAATGGCGTCCGACAAACTCATCACCTCGGCGACATTGGTGCCGCCGTGATTGAGCCGGATGGCGGTGGTCTCGGCCACCACCACCTGGCCAGCTCCGTTGGCCCAGGTTGCCTGGGTGAGGTACAGCGGCGCCTGCGTATCCAGCATCACCAATGGAGCCGTTCCCCGCTGCATGACTGCCAGGCCCCGATCGGCCGCCCACTCCAGGACGGGGTGACAGGTTGCCAGGAACTGCACGTCCGGCCATGCCTGCGCACCCCCGATACTCTCCTGGGCGCTGCGCAGTCGGTCCTCGGCCAGCCAGGCCGATCCAGTCAGGGAGATCTGCGCAAGGACGCTACTTTCACCTCGCACCAACTCGCGCGGCAGCCCCAGAAGGCGGGTGCGCAGGCCAAGCGAGCGGGCCTGTGGGTTGTCCGAGGCCAAGGTAATGAGGTCTCTCTGCTCGTCGCGCGCCACCATGATGTTATCGCGCGCCGCGGGAGGCACCGTGCCGTCCAGGACCGCGGCGAGGAAGTCGTCATCGTCGGGGAAGAGGCGCGGTACATCGGCGATTGGTGGGGTGGAGCCGGCCCGAGCACCCGGCTCGGTCACCAACTGATCGTCTGCGTCGGCACTCGCCTCGTCCACGGTGGCGACCGCCGTCGTCGCCGCGACGAACCAGCTGGTGACGGCCTGGGCGGGAGTGACGGAGACGTCGTCGACGCTGCCGCCCTTGGCCAGGGCCCGCATGACGGTGCGCTCCTCCAGGCCTCCGTCGTACTCGGTGGCGTCCAGGTCCATGAGGACGCCCGCGTCCCCCAGCGCCCGGTTTGCCTCATGCTCCTTGGTCAGCAGGGAGGTGACCACACGGACCTCGCTGGGCAGCTCGTCGTGGGACAGCGCGAGGGCGTGGATCCTCGGTACCTGCATCTGACCGTAGCGGTCGATGCGACCGTTGCGCTGTTGAAGACGGATGAATGACCAGGGGACGTCGTAGTGAACGAGCAGGTGACACTGCTTGTGCAGGTTGAGGCCCTCGGAGGCCATGTCAGAGGCGAGTAGTACTCGGATCGGGGACGCTTCTTGACCGAAGGACTCCACCGTGTCCTGAATGGCATCGTCGGAGAGCTGAGCGTGTAGAACACGGACAGCCTTAGGGTGCAGGCCAAGCAACCTAGGTAGGTTTTGTCGCAGCATTTCCAGGGTGTCAAGACGCTCGGAGAAGATGGTGACGCGGGTGATGTTGTTCCTGCCCACACCCAGGTTCTTCAGAAGAGAGATCAAGGAGGAGAGTTTGGCGGGCCGCGTGATGGACTCGGTGAGATTGGCCAGGTGGTTGAGGGCGGTGGCCTCCTGTACCTGCTGGGCTTCTTGCACCCCGGCGCCGAGGCTGCGCAAGCGGTTGTTGATCGTTGCAGACAGGGCCTGAGGTGAGGAGAGGAAGGATTTGAACAGCGTCCATGGGAAGAGGGTGGAGCCGCGCCCGGAAACAGGAGCCGCGCCGCTGACGGGGTGGAGCCACACGCGCTCAAGCTCCTCCAGGACTGCGCACTCGGCGGGTGAGGGAGCCACTGGCCGGATCACCGGCTGCTCGCGCTCACGCCAACGGTCGGAAATCTCTGCACGAACCTCTGGGCTGCCTCGGTGGCGGCGCACGTAGAGGTGCGAGATATCTGCCGAGGAGTACCTGCGGGGATCGGCTATCGCAGTAGGGTCCAGGAGGCTGATGAGTTCGGCGAAAGACTCCGGACTGCCGTTGTGAGGCGTGGCCGAGGCCAGGATGAAGGCATCGCAGTGATCGGACAGGACATGAGCTAGCTCGTTGTTCTGGGTGCCACGGTTGATGAGGTTATGGCACTCGTCAATGACGACGGCATCCCAGTGATGATCCTTGAGGTGGTGGCGGTACAGGTGCGGATTCTTGAGGGTGTCAATGGAGACGATGACACGCTTGAAGTAGGCGAAGGGGTTACGGCCCGCAGGCAACTCACGCTGGACTCGCTGAATCCCGGTTGAGTCCAGGCGAATCAAAGGGATACCGAAACGGGTGAACATCTCCATCTGGAACTGCTTGAGGACCGCACGCGGAGTAACCACGAGGATCCGTTCGCCTCGGCCACGGGCAATGAGCTCGGACAGCGCGATTCCGATCTCCAGGGTCTTGCCCAGGCCGACTGCGTCGCCGATGAGGATGCGCGGGCGCAGCCCGTCGAGCATAGTCGTCGCCGGGCGAAGCTGGAAGTCGAGGCGGTCCAGGAGTGCACAGTGTCCGGCGACGACCCGGTCCTCAGCGATCGGGATCGGTGAGCGTCGCCTGACCGAGTCGAGCCACAAGCGTGTGCGCAGGTAGCGAGCCGACCTGTCGGGGACGAGCTGGACCTGGGCGGGATCGAGTCGTTCAACATTGTCGATGGCCGTGAAAAAAACGGCTTCCTGGTCTCGAACCAGGGCGGAGAGTCCCGTCACCTCCAGGCGCAGGCCAGGGGTCGCCGGAGCCACCGTCCGAACCGTCCACTCCTCGTCTCGGACGATGACGCGCTCTCCAACGGCGTAGGTGGAGGCCTCCACTTCGTCTTCTGGTGCGTCGGTGCTATCCGGAACTGTCGGGTGCTGCTCCACAAGTCACCCCCGACTCAAACACGACGAACACACCAGAGCATATCAGGTACGCTAGCCTCACCAACCTGCTTGGACAACGTCTCTCCAACGGTCCAGCGCAACATGGTGGCAGGAGGCGTCATCGGCTCAGGCCCACAGCCACAGGGATCCGTCGGGGATGATGGCTTCCGCAGTCGCCTTAGACCCTGCGGTGCGTGAGGCATCGGGGTCAAACAGGGCGATGACGGTAGCACGCCGTCGCTTACTACCTTCTATGCCTGACACCACGGTCCCTCTGTCCCGGATCAGCACCCGGCTGTCTAAGCCGATACCCGCACGCTTGAGACGACGCAGGGTCTCGGTATCGTCTTGAATCCGCCCGACAACACCGTCAGCCCCGACTGGACGAGTCTCCAGCCGCACCAGGTCAGGCACGAGCAACTGGCCGCTCGCCGTGGGAATCGGGTCACCATGCGGATCGCGGGTCGGATGTCCCAACAGTGTATCCAATCTCTCGAGCAGCCGCTCGGAGACGGCGTGCTCCAGGACCTCGGCCTCGGCGTGCACCTCGTCCCACTCGAAGCCGAGCCGGGTCACGAGGTAGGTCTCTAGAATGCGGTGGCGCCGGATCATCCCCATGGCCCGGCGCCGGCCCTCCTCGGAGAGGGTCACGGCCCGGTAGGGCTCGTGCTCCAGCAGCCCGGCCTCGACCAGGCGGGCCACGTTCTCCGACGCCGTCGAGGCCGCCACCCCCATGCGCCGGGCCAGCCCGGTGATCGAGGCGCCCGCGCCGCCCCACTCGCAGGCGGCCCACACGACCTTGAGATAGTCCTG
>ERZ773054.1035-NODE-1035-length-18336-cov-30.642306_pt1 | contig 18336 bp, 16 predicted proteins | sample MGYA00580630_ERZ773054 | MGnify/ENA primary metagenome ERZ773054 (study PRJEB29015, sample SAMEA2737994) | human oral metagenome | biome: human oral; feature: human-associated habitat; material: dental | place: China | collected 2115 ... | reverse complement strand
GCCTGCCCATGGTCGGCGGCCACCTGCAGCCGGCGTAGCGCCGCATGACTGGCCCCCTCGGGCCAGCCCAGCACGGCCGCACAGCTGCCCGACCGCAGGCACTGCTCGAAGGCCCAGAGCGCATCGGCCGGCTCGGGGGCATGGATGATCTCCAGCCGGGACAGCAGGACGCCTGCCCGCTGCCAGGCAATGGCACAGGGCACGAAGGGTGGCGCCACCAGCACCACCCGGCCACCGGCCTGCGACAGTCGCGCCAGCATAGGCCACAGCAGCCGCAGCTCGGACAGCCCCGGCGCCGGTGACAGCACCTCGGACAGCGAGGCGGCTGGCCATCCTCCCAGCGGCAGGGCCGCATCCAGCGCCCTGATGCCCGTGGCAATGCCGGCAGCCAGCGGCAGCGGTGCCGCCTGCCATTGCCAGACCTGCCGCCCCGCCAGCAGGCTGGCCAGCGTGACCGGCGAGGCCGGGGCAGGGTCCGACAGGGATGCCGCAGCCTGAGACGTGGCAATCATCTGTCCCATGGGAAGACCCCTACTCAGGGACGGCGCAGCAGGCCGCAGTAGATGCCCTCGATGGCGAAGTCTTCCCAGGGGGAAGGATCGATGGGCACATGCCGGGCATTGCGCGGCAGCAACCGCACCTGGCCATTGTGCTGCCAGAGCCGCTTGATGGTGATGCCGCCATCGACCCGGGCAATGACGATCTGGCCGTGCAGCGCCTGCGGCGTGGCCTTGCCGGCCACCAGGTCACCGTCAAGGATGCCGTCGTCGATCATTGAATCCCCCTGCACGCGCAGCAGGAAATCGGGCCGGGGCGAGAACAGCCAGCGGTCGATCTTCAGGTGACGCTCGATGCGGTCTCCGGCGAGGATCGGCTGACCGGCCGCCACCCGTCCCACCAGCGGCAGTCGCAGGGTGTCGGCTTCGTCATCGCCTGCTTCATCCCGTCCTGCATCCGCCCCGGCAGGGGCCGCCCCTTGCAGCAGCCGGATGCCCCGCGCCTTGCCGGGGCTGAGTTCGATGAGCCCACGCGCCGCCAGCGCCTGCAGGTGCTTGGCCGCCCCGGCGGGACTGGCCCAGCCGAAGGCGTGCATCAGTTCGTGCAGGGTAGGGGGCAGGCCATGGGTCTGCAGATGCCGGTGCAGGAAGTCCAGCACCTGACGCTGACGTTCGGTGAGTGCTCGCATGGTGTAAATTATTACACCAATATCTCCCCGACGTCATCCTTCATCAGGGCGACCTCCTCATCGCGCGCGCCCACGGCCGGGTGCGGTGCATCGGGCGGCAGCTTCTGCAGCCAGTCATCCAGTGCCTCCACCGCCATCGGCCGGGCCAGCAGGTAGCCCTGCAGCTCGTCGCACTGCAGGACCAGCAGGATGTCGCGCTGCCCCTCGGTCTCCACGCCCTCGGCCACCACCCGCAGTCCCAGCTGATGGGCCAGCTGGATCACCGCACTCACGATGGCCCGCGCATCCGGCCGCACCTCGATGTCGGCCACGAAGCTGCGGTCGATCTTCAGCTGCCGGGCAGGTAGCTGCCGCAGGTAGCTGAGGCTGGAATAGCCGGTCCCGAAGTCGTCGATCGACAGGTAGACGCCGATGCGCGAGAGCGCCTCGAAGGCACGCTGGGTGCTCTCGATGTCCTCCATCGCCACCGATTCGGTGATCTCGCACAGCAGCTGGCTGGGCATCACCTGGTAGCGGGCCAGGGCGGACTCGATGCGCGGCACCAGCTCCTCGGTGCGCAGCTGGTGGACCGACAGGTTGATCGCCACATTCATCGAAAGCCCCTCGTCGGCCCAGACGCGCATCTGGCGGCAGCTTTCCTCGATCACCCAGTTGCCCAGCCCGTTGATCAGCCCGAAGCGCTCGGCAATCGGGATGAAGACGTTGGGCCCCACCATGCCGCGCGTGGGGTGCTGCCAGCGCAGCAGCGCCTCCACGCCCTGCAGCCGTCCCAGCCGGGCATCGATCTTGGGCTGATAGTGCAGCTGCAGCTCGCCGCGCTCCAGCGCGTGACGCAGGTCCTGCTGCAGGCTCAGCTGATCCTGCAGCCCCTCGTTCATCCGCGACTCGAAAAGCGCATAGGTATTGCCGCCGGCCCGCTTGGCGGTGTACATGGCCGCATCGGCGTTCTGCACCAGCTTCAGGCGATCGCCATGCTCCGGGTACAGCGCCACCCCCACCGATCCGGAAAGCGTCACCTGGTGGCCCTGAACCTCCAGCGGCTGCGCCAGCACCTGGATCACCCGGTTGGCCAGGCTGGCGCAATCGGCCACATCCGAAACATCCTCGGCCAGCAGCACGAACTCGTCGCCGCCAATGCGGGCCACCGTGTCGCTGTCCCGCGTGGTCGTGCGCAACCGGCGGGCGGCTTCCTTCAGCACCTCGTCACCCACCGCGTGGCCCAGCATGTCGTTGATCGGCTTGAAGCCGTCCAGGTCCACGAACAGCACAGCCACCTTGCGCGGCTCGCGCCGTGCGCGGCTGTCGTCATCACGGTCGTAACGCTGCATCGCATGCAGCAGCCGATCCTCGAAGAGCATCCGATTGGGCAGCCCGGTCAGCGGATCGATGAAGGCGCGCCGGCGCAGTTCCTCATTGGCCGATTCCAGCTGCAGGTTGGCCTTCGTGAGCGCCTTTCGCCCCCGCCGGAAAAAGAGCAGCAGCGCCACATGGGAAGCAAGAATGACGAGCAGCACCGAAGTCGCCACCACGCCGGAAAGATGGAAATCAGGCAGGAATTCCAAGACGGGGCTCACCCAGAGAGAGGATGTCTGTGTGGCGGCGCCATGCCGGCCCCCCCACACGGATCGGCCCGAACATAAAGGAATAATTTCCAGCCCCACGCAGCCATCCGCCTGCCGGCATCCCATGCCGACCGGTGGCACGTCAGCATTGACGACGACCCGCGTCGACCGGCCATCAAATCCCACCACAAAGGGCCGAATCTGCCCCCCGAAGCCGGCCCTGGCGGATAGACTAGAGGGTGTCGTGGAGCTTGACCGGGCCACGGCCTCACGGTGCGTCCCGTGACAGCCCATGGTCGGACGGCCAGACGCCATCCGGCACATGACGACCCAATAATCAGAATCCTGACCATACGGATCCCTTTCGCCATGAGCGACGTCGCACTCACCATCAGCCTGCTGTCCCTGGTCGCCATCCTGGGCCTTGGCATCGGTCACATCCGCCTGCGCGGCGTCAGCCTGGGCATCGGCGGGGTGCTTTTCGGCGGCATCATCGTCGGACACTTCCTCACCCGCCACAATTTCGCGCTCAACGAGCACACGATGCACTTCATCCAGGAGTTCGGGCTCATCCTGTTCGTCTACACGATCGGCATCCAGGTAGGCCCGGGCTTCTTCTCCTCGCTGCGCCAGAGCGGCCTGCGCCTGAATGGCGTGGCCATGGCCATCGTCGGCCTGGGCGGCCTCATGGTCATCCTGCTGCACCTGCTGCTGGACATCCCGCTGGCCGTCATTCTCGGCATCTTCTCCGGTGCCGTCACCAACACGCCCTCACTGGGCGCGGGCCAGCAGGTGCTGGCCGAACTCAGCGGCGAGAGCAGCGCCGAAATCATGGGCATGGGCTACGCCATCGCCTACCCGATCGGCATCCTGGGCATCCTGTTCTCCATGTGGTTCATCCGCATCGTGTTCCGCATCGACGTGAATGCCGAGGAACGCCAGTACGAGGAAAGCCTCTCCCAGCGTCAGCATGGCCTGGAGAGCTGCAACGTGCGCGTCACCAACACCAACCTGGATGGCCTGCAGATCGCCGATATCCCCGATTTCGAGCGCCACGACGTGATGTATTCGCGTCTCAAGCGCGGCGAGCAGTTCTTCATCCCGCGCGTGCACACCCGGCTGCAGATGGGTGACGTGCTGCATCTGGTCGGCAGCCCGGCCGCCCTCAAGCGCATGCAGGTCATCATCGGCGAACTGGCCGATGTCAGCACCTCCACCCGGGGCACGGCCTACCGCTCGGTCCGTGCCGTCGTCACCAACGACGCCGTCATCAGCAAGAAGATCCGCCACCTCGACCTGCAGTCGCACTACGACGTGGTGATCTCCCGGCTCAACCGCGCCGGCATCGAACTGGTTCCCACCGGCGGCATGGCCCTGCAGTTCGGCGACGTGATCAACCTCGTGGGCCGCCAGGAAGACATCGACACCGTGATGGCCATGGTGGGCAACGCCCAGCAGAAGCTGCAGCAGGTGCAGATGATGCCCATCTTCATCGGCATCGGCCTGGGCGTGCTGCTGGGCTCCATCCCCCTCTACGTGCCGGGGCTTCCGGTGGCGCTCAAGCTCGGCCTGGCCGGTGGCCCGCTGGTCGTGGCCATCATCCTGGCCCGCATCGGCAGCCTGGGCAAGCTCTACTGGTTCATGCCGCCCAGCGCCAACCTGGCACTGCGCGAGATCGGCATCGTGCTGTTCCTGGCCGTGGTGGGCATCAAGGCCGGCGGCCACTTCTTCCACACGCTGCTCAGTCAGGACGGCGTGTCCTGGCTGGGCTATGGCGCCATCATCACCATCGTGCCGCTGCTGGTCGTGGGCATGCTGGCACGTGGCGTGGGCAAGATGAACTACCTGACGCTCTGCGGCCTGCTGTCCGGCGCCATGACCGATCCCCCGGCGCTGGCCTTTGCCAACGGCATCAAGGAAGACAGCGGCGCCCCCGCGCTGGCCTATGCCACCGTCTACCCGCTGGTGATGTTCATGCGCATCATCCTGCCACAGCTGCTGGCCGTGCTGCTGTGGGCAGGCAGCTGAGGATCCGCCGACAGGGCAGGGCAAGACCCGGCATCCCGGAAAGATCCTGCCAACGGGAGTAGACTGGAAAGTCGTGGGCCCCACGGCCCACCTTCAGGGAGGAGGCACCATGTCCCGCTGGATCGACCACACCATCTGGTGGCATGTCTATCCCTTGGGCTTTGCCGGGGCCCCCATACGCCCCACGCCCGAGGAACGGGCGCTGTCCCCCCGGCTGGACCGCCTGTTGCCGTGGCTCGACTACCTGATTGAACTGGGCGCCAACGGCCTGGCCCTGGGGCCCATCTTCCAGTCCGAAAGCCACGGCTACGACACGCTGGATTTCTACCGCATCGACAGCCGGCTGGGTGACGACGCCACCTTCGACCATCTGGCCCGCGCCTGCCAGGAACGCGGTATCCACCTGATGCTCGATGGCGTGTTCAACCATGTGGGTGTCGGGCATCCGCACTTTCAGGCCGCGCTGGCCGGCAACGATCCCGCCGCCGAGGCCCTGTTCCGCATCCACCGCACCGAAGCCGGCGTCCATTACGACGACTTCGAGGGGCACCAGGCGCTGCCCGCCCTCAACCACGATTCCCCGGCCGTCGTCGATCGGGTGGTCGATGTCATGTGCCACTGGCTGCGGCGCGGCGCCTCGGCCTGGCGTCTGGACGCCGCCTATGCCGTCAAGCCCGAATTCTGGGCCCAGGTGCTGCCACGCGTGCGCGCCGAATTCCCCGACACTTGGATCGTCGGCGAGGTCATACACGGCAACTATCCGGACATCGTGCGACGCTCCGGCATGGATGCCGTCACCCAGTACGAGTTGTGGAAGGCCGCCTGGAGCGCGCCGCTGGAGGGCAACTTCTTCGAGCTGGACTGGTGTCTGAAGCGCCACAACGACTTTCTGGCCAGCTTCGTGCCGATGACCTTCATCGGCAACCACGATGTCACCCGCATTGCCAGCCGCATTGGCAACGACAAGGCCGCCCTGGCTGCCACCATCCTCTTCACCGTGGGGGGCATCCCGTCCATCTACTACGGCGACGAACAGGCCTTCCAGGGCATCAAGACCGACAGGGAAGGGGGCGATGATGAAGTGCGCCCCGCCTTTCCCGACACGCCGGCGGCGCTGTCCCCTCTGGGCGAGCCCATGCGCCGGATCCATCATGACCTGATCGGCCTGCGCCGCCGCAACCCCTGGCTGGTGAATGCCACCACCACGCCCACCCAGGTGGAAAATCGCACCTACGTCTACGACGTCAACGGCCGGGAAGGGCAGCGACTGAACGTTGCCCTGCGACTGGACCCCAACCCGATGGCAGACATCCACGCCGCGGACGGCACGCAGCTGCTGCACGTGGGGGCCTGAGGCGAAAGCCGAACGCCAGAGCCAGAAAACAGAAAGGCCGCCAACAGCGTGCGCTGGGCGGCCTTCGAAAAACTGGAGCGGGAAACGAGTCTCGAACTCGCGACCTCAACCTTGGCAAGGTTGCGCTCTACCAACTGAGCTATTCCCGCGAAGAGATGAAATTATGGCACAAAAAAGATGCGGTGTGCAAGCGTCTCGTCAAAAAAATGTCGTGTTGCAAGAATGAAACGATCTGACGCTTGTCGTCAGCCCGATTGCGCGGGATTCACCGGCGCCAGCACTTCCATCAGCAACCGCTTGTGCAGGGCGCGGAGCCGCGCCTGCGGAACCGGCGCGCCATCGCCAGCGCCGAACAGGACCTGCTGCATCAGCCACAGCGCACCGGGCATCGTCCCGAAGAAATAGTCCTCGTTGCTGAAATCGCCACGGATCAGGCCCTTCTCGATGCAGAGATCCAGAAAGCGACGATCACCGAAGAGACTGCGCTCCAGCATCCGCCGGGCCCATTGCTGCACCACCTCGGGAATGCGCCCGCTTTCGGTCATCAGCAGCCGGAAGGCCGCAACCGCACGCGGGTCACTCAGCTGGGAATAGATGCGGTCCAGATAGCAGTCCAGCAGGTCGGACAGCGAGGTCGCCGCCTCACCCTCAAGCAGCGCTTCGCAGTGGTGGCCCTCCCAGGGCACCAGCAGCATGTTCAGCATGCCCTCGAAGACTTCTTCCTTGCTGCCGTAATGGGCATAGATGCCCGACTTGGAGATGCCCGCGCGCACGGCGATGCGCTCCAGCGACGTGGCGGCAAACCCTCCGATCGAGAACTCCTCGACGGCGGCCTCCAGGATCTCGCGCTTGCGCTCGGCAGCAGGCAGATAACGTCGCTTGCCCCCCGGGCGGTTGCCATCGTTTGGCAGGGAACGCTCGGCCAATTCATCCTCCTCTTGCATGGTCGGACCCCGAAGCTGGCTGAAATGAAAAGATCGTCGGCCAGAGGCACAGGCCTGTACCTGCTGCCACCGGCAGCAGCCCGCACACCCGGCACGGCTCGTCGGTCCTCTGCACGGATGGCGTCAACCGACAGTCATGATTTTACTTCGATCGTGCCACAAAAAATAGCCAACTCTTCCAAAACACCGTCTTCATCGTTCAAAAATGGTGGTTGACATGAACAGATTGTCAACGGCTTGACGATTGCATTGCTCCATCTCATCGACAGGCATCGTCGCTCGGCCGATGGGCATTGCCCCAGTCGCACATCGCGCCCAGAATGGGAATCAGCGAGCGCCCACGCCCGCTCAGCGCGTATTCCACCTTTGGTGGCACCTGCGGATACTCGGTGCGCACCACCAGCCCGTCACGCTCCATCTCCTTCAGCGTGCTGGCCAGCGTCTTGTAGCTGATCGAGCCGATCCGTCGCTTCATCTCGTTGAAGCGCAGTGTCGTGTTCCGGTTCAGCCAGAACATCACCACCATCTTGTACCTGCCGCCGATGAGCGAAAGCGTATAGCCGAAGCCGGTATCCTCGACGGACTGGATACCGGCCCGGCAGGGGGTATTCAGCATGGAACACTTACCTTCGGGAAAGTATCTGGCATGAAAGTGCGTACTGTTCATGCCCTTTCAGGAATTGTATGCTGCAGCGCATCCAGATGAGGACACGCCATGAACAAGATCCTGATCCTGCTGGCCCACCCGGACCTAGCACATTCCACTATCAACCGCCGCTGGGCCGACGAGCTGAACGGATCTCCCGAACGCTTCACCGTGCACGACCTGTACCGGGCCTGTCTGGACAGTCGTATCGACGTGCAGCGCGAACAGGCCCTGGTGGAATCCCATGCACACCTCGTCCTGCAGTTTCCCGTGTACTGGTTCAGCAGCCCGCCGCTGCTCAAGCAATGGCAGGACGAGGTGCTGACCTACGGCTGGGCCTATGGTTCCACCGGCCACGCCCTCAAGGGCAGGAAGGTCGGCATCGCCGTCTCGGCAGGTACCCCCGCCAACGATTACCAGGCCGGCGGCGCCATCGGCCATACCGTGGCCGAAGCCCTGCTGTCTTTCCGGCTGGCGTTCGAATACTGCGGTGCCGACTGGCAACCTCTCTTCGTCTTCCACGGCATCGACAGCAACGCCGGCTATGACGCCGCCGCCCGCCAGGCAGTGGAGGAGGGCACGGCGCGCTATGTACGGCACCTGGAAAGATACTTTCCCTGAAAGGGAACGCCCCGCCCCCGGCAACGACCGGACCCATGGGTCGACACGAGCCTTTCTGGTGGGCTGACAGGCATGGACAACCCACACGGAATCCGTTCGCCCCCTCTCGGAGCACCACACCTTCCGGAGAACGTCATGACCACCTTTCCCCAGGACATCCCCGCCACCATTCCCTCCGACATCCGGAAAGCGCTGCAGGAACTGGGCACCGCCATCGAGCCCCTGGCCACTGCCGCCCTGTACGAACCCCTGCAACGTACCGAACCCTATGAAGGCGTCCGGGTCACGCGCGATCTGGCCTATGGCCCCGACGAACGCCATCGGCTGGATGTGTTCGCACCAGCACCGACCGATGGACACACGATGCCCGCCACGCCGAGGCCGGTACTGGTCTTCGTGCACGGCGGCGGCTTCGTGGCCGGCGACAAGCGCCATGGCGACAGCGCCTTCTACGACAACATCGCCCTGTGGGCCGTTGGCGCCGGCTGCATCGGCATCAACATCACCTATCGGCTGGCCCCCGGCCATCCCTGGCCTGCGGCCCAGGAAGACCTGGCCGCCGCCATCGGCTGGATCCGTGCCCATGCCGCACATTACGCAGGCGACCCCACGCGCATCATCCTGATGGGCCATTCTGCCGGCGCCGCTCACGTGGCGCTGTACCTGGCCCATCCGCGCTTCCATGCCGGCGACGGTCCTGGCGTTATCGGTGCAGTGCTCGTCTCGGGCCTTTTCGACACACGGACAGCCGAGATGACACCCCCGCTGCAGGCCTATTTCGGCCACGACAGCACCCGCTACGCCGAACGTTCGGCCTTGCCGGGCCTGGAGCAGGCCAGGGTGCCGATGCTGCTCTTCTGCGCCGAGATCGAAGGCCCCGAGTTCCTTCAGCAGTCCCGGCTGCTGCACGACGCACTGCAGGCCGCCGGACAGCCGACACCTTTCTACCGGCTGCTGGGCCATACCCACATGTCCGAGGTCCATGCCATCAACAGCGGCGACACCAGCCTGACCGACCAGCTACAGGCCTTCATCATGTCCCTTGCTTTCCCCGGCAGTACCATCACCCCCAGTTCACCACTTTCCGGGAGATCCTGATGGAACGACTTTTCTCATACGGCACACTGCAACTGCCCGAGGTTCAGACCGCCACCTTCGGCCGGCTGCTGCAAGGGCAGGCCGACAGTCTCGTCGGCTTCCGGCAGGAGATGCTGGCCATCCGCGACCCGGACGTCGTGAAACTCAGTGGCAAGACCCATCATCCCATCCTGATGGCCACCGGCAACCCGGCCGACACGGTATCGGGCACCGTCTTCCTCATCACGCCCGAGGAACTGGCCCAGGCCGACAAGTACGAGGTGAGCGACTATCGCCGCGTCCTGGCCCCGCTGGCCAGCGGCGGCAGCGCCTGGGCCTATGTGGCCCAGGAAAGCAGTACCGGCGCCGCCTGATCCCGTCCGGGACTTGGCCACGCCTCCGTTCCCGCGCCTCTGTCCATGGACGGTGCCTGCCCGCCCCCCAGGGAGCGGACATCTGCACTCGTCGTCCCCCTGTCATCGGTCATTCCGAGGCTTGGGCATGCGCAGATATTCAGGAGCACGACATGACTGAAGATCCACACCCCTTTTCCGTTTCCACGAATACGGCGGCAGACCGAAGGATCGGCGTCGGCATCATCGGCCTGAGCGCCGATGGCGGCTGGGGAGCACTGGCACATCATCCTTCTTTGCGCAGGCTGGATGACCTGTTCGCCCTGCGTGGACTGACAGCCAGCAGCATGGCCAAGGCAGAGAAGGCGGCAAGAAAGTACGACGTGCCGTTTTACAGCGACAGCGCGGCCGAGCTGGCAGCGAGGGACGACATCGACCTGCTGGTCGTGGCCGTGAACCTGCCGCAGCACCAGAAGCTGATCGAGCAGATTGCTCCCACGGGCAAGGCCATCTACTGCGAATGGCCATTGGGCATGGATCCGGCCCAGTCCCAGGCACTGGCCGACCTCGCAGCACGACACGGCTGTCGCACCTTCATCGGCCTGCAGGCCCTGCATTCCCCTTATGTGCGGTGCATCGGGCAGATCCTCGCCGATCCCGCCAGCGGTCGGATGCTGAGCTGTACCGTCTCGGGCAGTGACCCGTCACGAGGTCGCCAGAGCCTCTCCCGCTACCGTTACGCCCAGTTCCAGGAAAACGGCGTCAATACGCTGACCATTCCCTTCGCCCATCTGCTGGCCGCGCTGCGCTACCTGTTCGGCGACCTGCAACAGATGTCGGCGCTGACCGCCTGCCAGCATCCCGATGTGCTGATGCAGGATACCGGAGAGATCGTTCATCGCACCGCCATCGATCACGTGTTCTTCCATGCCCGGACTGCAGACGGCGGGCTGGTGGACGTGATATACCACGGAGGACTGAGCGGCCTGCAGATGGACATCGAGTGCGAGCACGTCCGGCTCGTCATCACCGGCAACAGCGGCCATATCCAGTACGAACCTCTGCAGATCAAGGTCATCCGTCAGGAAAAGAGCGAGACGCTGCCCGCCCACTCCCGGACGGCAGAAAACCTGTGCGACACCTATCGTGCCGTCCATGCCGACCTGACGAACGGCTCGCAAACCGTCCCCGACTTCGCCGATGCCGTTGCCCATCAACAGCTGCTGTTCCAGTTGCAGGAACAAGGCCTGAAAACCGGGCAGTAGAAGTCGCGAGCCGCGGTTTGCCGCGACAGGCTCTCGCCCTTGCGGCTCCCCTTTTCTGGCCATCGGAACGTGCCCTGGACCTGGTGACCGCCCCACGGCGGCAGCCGCACGTCGACACCGCCATCGACGTCGCGTCCGAGCGTACAGGGAAAGATCCGGCCTTGTGTGAATCACGCCACGGGCAGTGCCGGATCCTTCTGGCACCATAGGGCAACGCCTTGCCGAGATCCCCCATGCAGATCCGCCAGACATTTGCCCCGTTGCTGGCCGCCGCCGTTGCGACCGTCGCCCTCTGGTCGGGCATCGCCCCGACCGACCGTGCCGTCTGGTGGGCGGAGGTCACGCCCATCTTCATCGTGTACGGTGCGCTGCTGGTCAGCGCGCGCTGGTTCCGCTTCAGCAACCTGGCCTATGCCCTGATGAGCGGCTGGATGCTGCTGCACCTGGTGGGTGCGCACTACACCTTCGCCAACGTGCCCTTTGAATGGGGCAACCGGCTGCTGTCGCCGCTGCTGGGCGAATCGCGCAACCACTTCGACCGCGTGGCCCACTTCATCATCGGCCTCTACAGCTACCCCATGGCCGAATGGCTGCTGCGCCGCCGGCTCTGCGGCATGGGCGTGGCCTTCTTCTTCTCGCTCTTCTTCATCATGAGCGTGGCCGCCGCCTATGAGATCATCGAGTGGCAGTACGCCGTCATCGACGGCGGAAATGCCGGCATCGAGTTCCTGGGCTCGCAGGGCGACATCTGGGACGCCCAGAAGGACATGCTGGCCGACACGCTGGGCGCACTGACGGCGCTGCTGCTCTACCTGGTCGTCCGGCCGGACCGGACGATGCGGGTGACGGGGCGGTGAACGGCCAGGGGCAGGGCGCCAAAGCAGGGCAGTGAACCGCCATCCAGCTGGACACCCAGGAGGCGTCAGGGTGCAAACGGGCCGCTCAGAAGGCAAATCGCCATGTTTAACAACGTTCAACATTTCGACTTGCAAGCCTCAGAAATATCTCTATAATCCTGATTCTCATCGATGCGGGAATAGCTCAGTTGGTAGAGCGCAACCTTGCCAAGGTTGAGGTCGCGAGTTCGAGACTCGTTTCCCGCTCCAGTTTTTCAAAGGCCGCCCAGCGCATGCTGTTGGCGGCCTTTATGTTTTCCGGGCTTGAGCCATCACGTCCACCCGGATCAACGATGAGCAGACGCTGCGCTCATCGGGCAGCACCTGTCAGGCGTCGTCCAGTGAACGCTCCTCCGCCGTACAGCCACTCAGCATCCTGTCCTTGAGTCGCAATAGCGCACCGGCGATGAGCGTTCGCATGCCCAGTTCAAACTCTGCTTCCATTTCGGCGTTGGATTCGGGGTCATCCTCCGGGTCGTCCACTGCTGCATAGACCGTATCGGCCACGGCTATGCAATGAAAGGCCACCATGGCCAGGATCTGACGTACATCCGCCTGCGGAATGGCGAATGCACGCCCCACCTCTCGATGGTGAGCATCAATCTTGGCCATCATCGCCGGCGTAGCAACGGCACGACGGATCAGGTAGGGGGCCAGCCCGGGGTATGTCCGGACCAGGTTCCGCAGGGAAGCCGTAAAGGCCATCAGATAACCTTCCAGATCCGCATATTCATCGTTGCCGACCTTGGGGATATCCCAGCGTTCGAAGATCTCGGCAGCCACCATCTGCCTGAGTTCCCCGAGACTCGACACGTGCTTGTACAGCGCCATGTGACTGACGCCGAGCAGGCCCGCCACCCCGACAAAGGTGAGGCCAGGCAGGCCCATCCGGATACCAGCCTCGACAATGCGTTCGCGGGTGATGGTCCGTGGCCGGCCTCGTACCGGTGCCTGCGTTCCTGTTGCCATCTCGGACTTCCTCGTGAATGCGGTGTCTTCTTCCTATGTTACGGGCCATGGCCACATTCATCTATTTAGTTTAATATCACTAAACTAAATCCGTATCGATGGATAGGAGGAGCACCCCATGGCCAGGCACCACCCCATACCCCCTTGCGGACGGGCAACCCGAACTTCCAGGCCCTTCCTGCACGCTTCTGCTGCCAACGTCAGCAAGAAAGCGTTGCTGTCAGGACTGGCAATTAGTGCGTTCGCAACGAGTGTCGCCCCTGTGCTTGCGCAGCCGACAGATGAAGAAGCGCCCGAAAGGCGTTCAGAAGTGCCTGGCAGGACCAGAGATGCCGATGGGATGGCAACGCTGCCGGAGGTCCGGACGCAGGGAAAGGCAAGAGTTGGCGAATACGCCGATGGACGGATGGCAAGCGAGAGTCGGGTAGGTTTCCTCGGCGAACGGGACTTCATGGAAACCCCTTTCTCCACCGTCACCTATACGGAAGCATTCATCGCGGATCATCAGGCCAAGGACATCAGTGAAGTGATCTCCAGGACCGACCCGACCGTATCCATCAGCGGTATCCCCGGGGAAAGCAACGAGAGCTACACCATCCGTGGCCTGGAGGCCAGCGTGAGTGATGTGACCGTCAACGGACTGGCGGGCATGGGAGGCTACTATCGAAATTCACCCGAGATGTTCGAACGGGCAGAGGTCCTCAAAGGCCCCTCAGCCCTTCTGAACGGCATGCTTCCAAAGGGTTCCGTGGGCGGGTCGGTCAACCTGGTGACCAAGCGCGCACCGGAAAAACCATTGACCCGGTTGACCGGAACCTACGTCTCCGATTCGCAGTTCGGCGGACATATCGACCTCGGGCGCCGCTTCGGTGATGACCGACGTTTCGGCGTCCGCTTCAACGGTACATACCGTGATGGTGGCATGGCGGTACGCACCCATGACAAGAAGGCCGCCCAGGCGGCCCTTGGGCTGGATTGGCGAGGCAGCCGTGCACGCGCATCCGCAGACATCTACCATAGCCAGGATCGCACGGAGGGCGTGACCCGTGGCCTCACGCTTGCTCCGGGGGTGGCCGTACCCAAGACCCCCGATCCGAAGATCTCCTGGAACCCTCCGTGGGCATATCATGAAACGACCGACAGAGGAATCATGCTGCGAGGCGATGTCGATCTGACCGGACATCTGTCGGCCTACGCTGCTGCCGGCCTCAACAGGACCGACTATGAGTCACTCATGGGAATCGGTCAGATCGTCAACACGGCAGGTGACTTCCGCACCAACTTCAGCGGCGTATCCGACAGGGCGACTCGAAGATCCGGAGATGTCGGCCTCAAGGGCAAGGCCCGAATGGCAGGCGTGGAGCATCAGATCGTGCTCAATGCCACCTATTACAAGGAGGAATATCACCTCAACGGCTTCCGGAACCTGCTCCCCGAAGCGTGGCAGACCAATATCTACAATCCCGTCTGGGGATCCGCACTCAGCCGTCCGGCCAGAATCATGGCCATCACGAGGACCGATACGCGTCTGACCAGCTTCGGCCTGGCGGACGTCCTGTCCTTTGCAGAAAATCGCGTACAGCTGACACTGGGCGCACGTCGTCAGAATGTGGTCAGTGACAGTTTCAATGGCACGACCGGTGCACGCATGGGGCAACGCTACAAGGAAGGCGCCACCACGCCGGCCGCCGCCATCCTGATCAAGGCCAACGACTGGATCTCCGTGTACGCCAATTACATGGAAGGCCTCAGCCAGGGAGCCACGGCCCCGAATACGGCAGCCAATGCCGGCGAGACTTTCGCACCGTACAAGACGAAGCAGAAGGAGGCCGGCATCAAGTTCGACTCTGGCGAATTTGCCCAGATGGTCAGCATCTACGAGATCAAGCGCCCGAACAGCTACACGGATCCCGTGACCAACATCTTCTCATTCGGTGGCGAGCAGCGTAACCGAGGGCTGGAATGGAGCTTCTTCGGATCGTTGCACGGAGTACGCCCAATGGGAGGCATTGCCTACCTGGCCCCTGAAGTCACCAGAACAGCCGTCACAAGCCAGGAAGGGAAGCAGGCAATCGGAATTCCCAGATGGCAGGCCAAACTGGGGGTGGAGTGGGATCCTCCCATTCTGCAGGGACTGACGCTCACGGCCAACGCCACGTCGCTGTCGAAGCAGTACCTTGATGCCGACAACGTTCTATCGGTTCCGGGACATACGAAATACGATCTGGGCGTCCGTTATGCCACGCGAATCTCGGACCGTTCGCTGGACCTGCGCTTCGGGATCACCAACCTCACCAACAAGGCCTACTGGGCAAAACCCCACTTCTCGAGCCTGGCCCTCGGCGCGCCTCGTACGGTGCAGGTTTCAGCCACGATAGGTTTCTGAGCCCGATCCTCGACGTCACCTGCACGCCACGCGCTGGTCGGCATCACCGACATCGATGGCGCGTTCCAAGGCCGATCCTGCCACTTCGTGGAGGCCGGCCGCACACGCCGATGCTTCGCTGCCGGCCCCGGAGTGTGGTGTAATGCAGGGCGTGCTGCCCGAGTGGTGAAACTGGTAGACACAAGGGACTTAAAATCCCTCGACTTCGGTCATGCCGGTTCGATCCCGGCCTCGGGCACCACGTCACATCGCGTCTTTCAGCACCGTCCAGACGGTCTCCAGCATGCGCGGATGCGCCCGTGCCTGGGGGTGAATGCCGTCGGGCTGGAACCAGGCCGGATCATCGCCAAAGCCTTCCAGCAGGAAGGGCACCAGGGGGCTACGGGTCTCGTCGGCCACCTTGCGGAACATCCGCTCGAACTGCCGCGCGTAGGCCGGCCCATAGTTGGGCGGCACCTGCATGCCTACCAGCACGGCGCGTCCGCCCGCCTTCTGCACGGCGTCCACCATCTGCCGCAGGTTGTTGGTGGAGGCCTTCAGCGGCAGGCCGCGCAGCGCATCATTGCCGCCCAGCTCGATGATCACAAGCGCCGGACGGTGCTGCTGCAACAGCTGCGGCAGCCGGGCCAGACCGCCGGCCGTGGTCTCGCCGCTGATGCTGGCGTTGACCACCTTCCAGCGCGACAGGGCGGCATCACCGGCCAGGCGCTTCTCCAGCAGCGCCACCCATCCTTCGCCGCGCGACAGTCCATATTCGGCCGACAGGCTGTCGCCCAGCACCATCAGCACGGGGCTTTCTGCCGTGTCTGCTGCATCCGCTGCCTGCCAGGGCAGGACAGCCAGCAGCGCCGGCACGGCCATCCATGACAGCACCTGCCGCCGACGCGGGTTAGCCGTTACCATTGCATCCGGTGCCGCGCCTTGCCGGCAACCGCATTCATCCCGTCCTGCCTGGCCACGTCGTGGCGCCACTGTTCTCATGCCCCTCATCCAAGTCCAGAACCTGAGCAAGAGCGTACCAGATAGCGGACGCATGCTGACGATCCTCGACGATGTGAGCTTCGACGTGCAGGCCGGCGAGACGGTGGCCATCATCGGCGCCTCGGGCTCGGGCAAGTCCACGCTGCTGGGCCTGCTGGCGGGGCTGGACCTGCCTACCGGTGGCGATGTGCAGGTAGACGGCCAGTCGCTGTTCGCGTGGGACGAAGAGCAGCGCGCCCACTGGCGGGCGGAGCAGGTGGGCTTCGTCTTCCAGTCCTTCCAGCTGCTGCCGGCCATGACAGCCTTGGAAAATGTCATGCTGCCCCTGGAGCTGGCCGCCCACCCGGAAGCCCATCGCATCGCCCGCGAGCTGCTGGCCCGCGTGGGGCTGGCCGAGCGGGCCGGACACTATCCGCGCACGCTGTCGGGCGGCGAGCAGCAGCGCGTGGCACTGGCCCGCGCCTTCGCTTCCTCTCCCCGGCTACTGTTTGCCGACGAACCCACCGGCAGCCTCGATCACGCCACCGGCGAGCGCGTCATCGACCTGCTGTTCGAGATGAACCGCGACTTTGGCGCCACGCTGATCCTGGTCACGCACGACCCGCGCCTGGCCGCCCGCTGCGGCCGACGGCTGGAGATCGAACGGGGACGCCTGAAGGCGGACTGACGGCCCACCGTTCGACACCTGGGGGCCCCGCAGGTTGACTCGAAGTTGTAGGCTCCCGGCTCTCGAAGATTTCAGGTAGATCGCGCGTCTACCTTGCTCATGGCCGAAGCAATCAGCATCTGCGTGCCAAACCACCCCCAGTAGATGCGGTGGTGACTGATCAGTCCATCACGGATCTGCATCAGCTCCAGGATATCCACCTGGTCGCCCTCGGGCGTCTGACGCGGGTACTCCCACACAAGCGTGTCGCCTGCCACCAGATACTGACCGGTGCGGTACCAGCGTACCAGTTCGTTCGGGCGCCGCCGGGTGCCTTCTTCCAGAAAGGCCAGAATCTGAGGCCGTCCGCGCAGCACACCGCTGTCGGTCCCCATGATCACTGGCACCAGCGGGCTCTCGAACACGGCGTCTTCGGCATAGAGCCCGATCAACGCCGCCGTGTCGCGCCCCTTGGCGTATTCATGCCACTGGTGATGGATGCGTTCCATGTCGTTCACGATCGATCCCTCCTTGAATCCGGTATCGACAGGCTGCCCATGATGCCCGGGTACTGCCCCGGCAGCGCCCCGGCCGGCACACCGCGTGGGCCCTGACGGCGTGCCAGGCACTCGCCGGCGCGACCGTGCAGCCAGACGCCGGCGCAGGCAGCCTGCCAGGCGGCCTCGTCGGGCGGACATCCTGCACGCAGCAGGCCGGCCAGCAGGGCGGCAATCGTCCCTGCCAGCACATCCCCCGTGCCCGCCGTGGCCAGGACCGGGTGACCGCTGGTGTTGATCGCCAGACGACCATCCGGTGCCGCCACCACGGTGCCGGCACCTTTCAGCACCGCCACGGCTTCGAAACGTGCAGCCAGCGCGCGGGCGCAGGCCGGCCGGTCTGCCTGGACATCGGCCACCGACACCCCCAGAAGCCGCGCGGCCTCCAGCGGATGCGGCGTGAGAATGCTGCAGGGGGCCTCTGGCGGGTCGGTCAGCAGACCCAGCGCGTCGGCATCGATCACCAGCGGCGCCTGGCTGGCCAGCGCATGGTCCAGCCACTGTTGCGCCGTCTCATCCTGCCCCAGACCGCAGCCCACCACCAGGACGGGCGCAGCCCCCGGCAAGGCGGCATGGTTCTCCCACACAAAGCGCATGATTTCCGGGTGAAGCGGGTCGACCGGCTGCCGTGCCTTGCCGGATGCGTCCTGCGGGGCGTCCGCCTCGTCGTCGGCCTCGTCCGCCAGCGCTGCGGTTGATGCGTCCGTGTACGAGGCGCCCGCATCTGCTGCCTGCACCAGCGCCTGCACATCCTCGGCATCGTCTTCCGGCCGCAGCGATCCGGACTCCTCCGTCGCCTCTGTCCGAGAGCAAGTCTCTGGCTCGACGGCAATCCACACCCGCCCGGCACCGGCGCCCGCCGCAC
>ERZ773054.1029-NODE-1029-length-18441-cov-10.395899_pt1 | contig 18441 bp, 13 predicted proteins | sample MGYA00580630_ERZ773054 | MGnify/ENA primary metagenome ERZ773054 (study PRJEB29015, sample SAMEA2737994) | human oral metagenome | biome: human oral; feature: human-associated habitat; material: dental | place: China | collected 2115 ... | reverse complement strand
TATCTTTGCCGGGTGATTTAGAAAAACAACGAAATAAAAAAAATGTGTTATTTACTATTATTTAGAAGATAACACGTTTATATAAAGGAATATAACATTGATTAAAACATAAATTCAAAAGATATTAACATTTTATTAAATTTTCACACTATGAAAACTTGTCCATTAACCATTCTTGTTGCAGTTGCGATAGTAATGTATTTTTTGTTGAATACATTTTTTTCCTACTCAAAGGAAACTTATTTTAGAGAAGAGACTATTTCTGACAATTTGCCTATTACTTTTGGTTCGGTAGTAGGTGTATTAGTATTAGAGCAATTGTTTGCTAAGGAATCTAATGGGAAAAGCCATAAAACAGGGAAAAACTAAGTTAATAATAGTTTAAGTTTCCCATAAATTTCACGAATTTGCACAAAAATGAATTTTGAAAGACTCAGAAAGTATCGGAGAAAGGCTGATACGACACAAAATTTGTAAAATCAATTATGATAAACTATTATTAATAGAAAAAAGCCTTGGAAGAGATTGACTTTCAAGGCTTTTTTAGTGGTCCCAGTTGGGCTCGAACCAACGACCCTCTGATTATGAGTCAGATGCTCTAACCAGCTGAGCTATGAGACCTGTCTGTTTTTAATTAAGACGGTGCAAAAGTAGTATTTAAAAATGAATTGACCAAATTTATAAGGATTTTTTTCGAGAAAAAGGGTAAAAATAAGTGGTGAAGGTTTTGGCTATTTGAAGAGAATGTTTTATTTTTGCGCTGTAAAAACAATTCATTACATTGGTAAAACTGAATTATGAAAAGAGTTATTACTTCGCTATTCGTAGCTTTTATTACGCTTTCGGCGTTAGCTCAAGACCGTAAACTGACGGTTGCCGAAGCGGTTTTTCACGCGGTACAAGACCCTTCTTCTGAAATGGGATACCGCTTGCTCTCTCCTGAAACTTTGGATAATTTGGAGTGGATTGAGGGCACTGACCTGTATCTGTACAGCAAAGGTGATACGTATGAGATTTTCAACCCCAAAGGTGAAAAAGTGGGCGCTATTGGCAGTGAGCTCACAATGGGGTTTGAGTGGTTGCAAAGCTACTTGCGAAACAGCGGTTCGTTGCCTCCTATCACCTATATCGGTAAAGAGGAAATGGTTTTAAAAGTGGATAATACTTATTACCGTTACAATTACGAGCGCAAGAATGTGCTCAGTAGTATCACGCTACCCAAAGGGGCTGAAAACGCTGAATACAATCCTCTTACAAAATCGGTGGCATATACCTTAGATAATAATTTGTATTTGGCTACTGAAAAGAATGAAAAACAAGCGGTTACTACTTTTACTGATGCGAATATTGTAGCGGGTAAATCGATTCACCGCAACGAATTTGGCATTAATAAAGGCATTTTCTTTTCGCCTAAGGGCAATTATTTAGCTTTCTATCAGAAAGACGAAAGCAAGGTGGCTGATTACCCTTTGGTGGATATTACCACCACTCCTGCTACTTTAAAAGCGATTAAATACCCGATGGCAGGTCAGCCGAGCGAGCAGGCAGCAGTAGGGATTTACGATTTCCAAAGCGGGAAGGTTTCTTATTTAGACATCAACACTACCGATGAGCACTTTCTCACGAATTTGGCTTGGAGCCCTGATGAGCGATATATTCTTTTGGCGGAAGTAAACAGAGCGCAGAACCACTTTGCCTTAAACCGTTACGACGCACGTACGGGTAAAAAGGTAAATACAATTTTTGAAGAGCGCAACGCTAAATGGGTAGAGCCCGAAAAGCCTGCTGTGTTCTTGCCGAACAACGCAAATGAGTTTTTATGGCTAAGCGAGCGCGATGGTTTTACAAATGTATACCATTACAATGTGAACGGCAAACTCATTAAGCAAGTTAGCAATTTCCGTTGGGTAGTGCAAGATATTTTAGGTTTCGACGCACAAGGGAAATACGTATTTATCACCGGTACAGGTGCTGACCCACGTGAGCAACATTGCTTTAAGATAGAGCTTAAAAACCCTAAAAAGGTGAGTGCTCTTACTCCCGAAGCAGGAACTCATAACGTACAACTGAGCAGTGACGGGAAATATCTTTTGGATAGCTATAGCAGTATCAGCGTTCCACAAAATATAGACCTTGTAAATACAGATAAAGGCAGTAGACAGCGTTTGCTTACGGCTAAGAATCCGCTGGAAGGTATTGCGGTAGGCACCACCGAGTTTGTAACGCTGAAAGCCGAAGACGGTACACCTCTTTACGGTAAATTGCACAAACCTAAAACTTTTGACCCTAACAAAAAGTACCCTGTGCTGATTTATGTATATGGAGGACCACACGCCCAACAGGTGAAAAACGAATGGTTGGCAGATACTTACTTGTGGTTACACGCTTTTGTAGAAAACGAACAGTATATTGTGTTTACCTTAGACAACCGCGGTAGTGAAAACAGAGGTTTTGCTTTTGAGAGCGTAATCCACCGTCGTTTGGGAGAAATAGAGGTAAAAGACCAGCTTAAAGGGGTCGATTATTTGAAGAGTCTGCCTTATGTAGATGGCAATAGGATAGCAGTACACGGCTGGAGTTTTGGAGGATTTATGGCTTCGAGTTTGCTCACTCGTCACCCTGAAATATTCAGAACTGCTGTGGCAGGAGGGGCTGTAACCGATTGGAAGTATTACGAAGTGATGTATGGCGAGCGCTATATGGATACCCCACAAGAAAACCCAGAGGGTTACGAGAATAGCCGAGTGGGCAAATACCTCACGAACTTGAAGCACCCACTACTATTTATTCACGGCAGTGTAGACGATGTAGTAGTACCTCAGCACCTGATGAGTATTACACGTGAGTCTATCAAGAAAAACGACTTTATAGAGTTATTTATCTACCCGATGCACGCACACGGTGTACGGGGTACTGACCATATCAATCTTACAGAAAGAATTATTGATTATGTGAAGAAACACAATCAGTAGTTATCAGAGGATAAGCGAAGGGCTGTCGGCAATGCCGACAGCCCTTCGCTGTTTTTTAATGCTCTTTAAGAGTTGGCTATAAGTCTTTCTAAAGCCATTCCTCTCGAACCTTTGATGAGTATTAGGCTGCCTTGAAAAGAAAGATTCTTAAAGACCTCTTGAAATTCCTCAAAGGTTTCATACTGCGGATAAGGTGCTTTAGTTTGTTTAAAATTCTTTCCGATGAGGTAGACCCCTGCCCATTGGTGTTCTGTGAGCTTATCGACAATGCTTTGATGCTCCTGAGTAGCGTAATCGCCAAGCTCAAACATATCGCCGAGAATAAGCACTTTATTAGAGGAGCTGTTCATAGAAAGGAGATTGTCGATAGCAGCAGTCATACTGCTAGGATTGGCGTTATAGGCGTCGAGCAAAACAGTATTACTACCCCATTGCAATAGCTGACTGCGATTGTTTTGAGGAATATAGCTCTCTATGCCCTTCTGAATAGCCTTTGTAGAGAGTTTGAAGTAACGCCCAAAAGCTACCGAAGCAGCAATATTAGTGAAGTTATAGCTTCCTACGAGATGAGAAGTTGCGACAGTGGCAGTATCAGTAAAGCCCTCTATATTGGCAGGAAATCCTTCTGTGGTGGTTTGTAGGGACGAGTCAGCAAACTGTATTTTCAGGGGTTGAGTGCTGAGACATCGCACAGAGACGTTTACCCCTTCGCCTACTCCAAAACTGTACACATTGTTATAGTTTTCCAAAAGAGCTTCGGTGATAGGATTATCGGCATTGGCAATAATGGTTTTATGGTGTGCTTTTAGGTAATCATAGAGCTCTCCTTTGGTTTTTATCACACCTTCGAAAGAACCAAAGCCTTCTAAATGCGCTTTACCAATACTGGTAATATAGCCGTAGTCGGGTTCAGCAATAGAACATAGGAAGGCAATTTCACCTGGGTGATTGGCTCCCATCTCCACAATAGCAATATCCGTTTCTGGTTTAATTGTGAGCAAAGTGAGAGGTACTCCTATATTGTTGTTTAGGTTGCCTTGTGTAGCTACTATGTTCAGTTGTTGTGATAATACCGACTTGATAAGCTCCTTTGTGGTGGTTTTCCCATTGCTACCGGTAATACCAATAACGAGTGTTTTTAGCTTCCTGCGGTGATAAGTAGCGAGCTGTTGGAGTGTAGTGAGGACATCGTCTACCAAAAGTGTTTTATCGGCGATGTGATAAGCTGGGTCATCAATAACTGCATAGCAGGCTCCTTTGGTAAGAGCTTCTTGAGCAAAGGTGTTGCCGTTAAACGAAGCTCCTTTCAAGGCAAAGTAAATACTATTAGGTGTTATATTGCGGGTATCAGTACTTACGCCCGCTGAAGTTTTATATCTTTGATAAAGCTCTTCTATCATAAACTATTAGTTCTTTTATAATGCAAAACTACAGCGTTTTTTTGAGTTAAGCAAATTGTTTCTCTTACTTTCTGTAAAAAAAGAGAAGAGCCCTCTTGAACTTTTCAAGAGGGCTCTTTGCCTATGAAATATTTTATGTTTTTTATCCTTTAGGAGTTTTATGGTTCTTTTTAGCTTTTGAACCTACACGGCTCATAGCGTTGCGGAACCCTATATAATCAGTAGCGATGTACTGAGGTAAGAAGCGACGTTGTGCTGGGTCAAGCCAATAGGCACGGTCTCTCCAAGAACCACCTTTAAATACGCGTACTTCGTCGTCGATAAGTGAAGTGCGGTCGTTAGAAGTATCATAGTTCTTACCGTTGATATCACTTCCTGGTTTTTTAGGACGAGGAGCATTGTACATTGAGTTTGTATACTCTGAACCTTCTGCCATCAAGTCATTTTGGTTGCGATAGTTGCGTGTAGATGATTTATCACCATCGTGATAACTGCGGTTATCGGAGTGTGTAAAGTTATAACGCAAATAGGTTTCGTTTGAGTCGATAGGAACAGTAGCAAGGTTACCTGGCAAATTACGAGCGATAATTTTACCGTTCATCAAAGTGTCATACTTCACATTCTCAGGAGTTACTACTATTTGTTTTCCGTCTTCACCTATAGCGTGTTTCATATACACGTTACCGCGGTAATAATTGAAATCTGTTATTTCATCATCAACAATAGGACGATAAACATCAGCTACCCACTCGGCTACGTTACCTGCCATATCATACAAACCAAAGTCATTAGGTGGGTAAGTTTTAACTGCTACAGTAATATCACCTTTATCATCTGACCAACCTGCCAATCCGCCGTAGTCACCTTTACCTTGTTTAAAGTTAGCTAAGAGGTCTCCACGAGTTCTGCGTTTGGTAGAACGAGTGTATTGGCTATCCCAAGGATATTTCTTTCTACCTTGCAATGAGTTGTATTCGCGAATACCACCCAAAGATTTTGCAGCGTATTCCCACTCTACTTCAGTAGGCAAACGATACTCAGGCAATAAAATACCGCTAGTTTGTTTAGCATAAGTTGCTTCTCCTTCTTTATTAGTTTTCTTACCTCCCATTTCACCAGCTATCTTACCTCCGTAAGTTTGTGATGGAGCGTTTAGGTAAGTATCGGTACTAAAAGTGCTAGTAGCATCTACTTGGTAACGAGCATCTTTTGCAAGATAACCATCGCGTTCCAAGATTGCCTCGTTTACACGGTCAGTACGCCAAGAACTAAATTGTACTGCTTGCACCCAGTTTACCCCTACTACAGGATACTCAGCATAAGCAGGGTGACGCAAGTAATTGCTAACCATTGCTTCATTAGCACTTAGAGGGCTTCTCCATACTAAGGTATCAGGAAGGGCACCTATATATATATTTCTATATTGCTCTTCATCTGGTGGGAATACACGTTTCAACCAATCGAGGTATTCCATATACATCTTGTTGGTTACCTCTGTTTCGTCCATATAAAAAGACTGTACGTGTTGTTGGGTAGGTGTGTTATTCCAGTCGTGCATTATGTCGTCTTCCACCTGACCCATAGTGAAGGTACCTCCCTCAATGAGCACAAGACCAGGACCTGTCTCTTGGTCTTTAAAATCTGTATTGTATTGAAAACCACCTTCTTTCGCGTTGATTTTCCAACCTGTCGCACTCGATGTGTTCTTATCAGTCTTCTTGCCACATCCTGTGAGCAACAATCCTGCTAAGGCCATATAAACAGGTACTTTTAATAAATTTCTTTTCATAGTAAAAACACTTGTTAGCATAAAAATTCGGGCGCAAGATACTACTTTTTTTTAATGTAGTATCATCTTTTCTCAATTTTAACTATATATTAATATTCTATTTTTTGTGTATTTTTTATATATGTTTGATTTATAGTTTTATACACTCTATTTCCTCCTTCTCTTGTTTCTCATATTTCCTCTTCTCCCACCCTATTTTTTAACAATTCTTTAAGTATTTTGTTTATAACATTTGGTTCTTATCAGCTAAAAAAACCAATAACAACGACAAAAAGAACGCTATAATAGGCGCTATCATCCACATCGCAAAGAATCGCTTTACTTGAGTCTTGCGAAAAATATTCTTGTGCCCCATCTTCGCTACGCCTATTCCTAAGATAGCTGCTACATTCACTTGTACCAATGAGGTGGGTATTCCTTTTACAACCGAAGCCAGTAACAACAAGCTCCCCGATATAAATGCGATAATCACCGCTTCAAACTTCCCAAAAAGTATTATTTCCTTCCCTGTATTCTTCAGTATCTTATGTCCAAAAAGCGAAGCGCCAATGCCAAAACACGGTGCTACCACCAAGGTAGCCAACATCAAGATAACAATATGGTCGCTCTCGCGAATGTGTAGCTCATTAATCGTCATTGTATACAAAGGTCCCGTCGCATTAGCTACGTTGTTAGAGCCTATCGCAAACGATACGTATAAAGCCATTATCACCAACGCCACATCCCAAATATGCTTCTTGTTCTCATTCTGCGCCCGCTGTATCGTCAGTCCTCGTCTGCGCATCGGCTGGTAAATGTATTTCCCCGCAAAATAACTCAGAAAATAAGCAATCACAGGCAATATAAACCACGCAGGTATAATTTCCATAAATAGCCTATTCGTGTCTAACTTCTCAAAATACAACGCTGGTGCCGCTAAGGCTAATACTGCTGCTTGACTGGTGGACTGCGGTATCCCGGAAATGTTCGAAATAAGCATCGTTACCGCTATCGAAAATAAGGCTATCGATACCACCGTAAAATCCAAATACTCCGAGGGTAATATGCCACTCCCCATCGTACCTGCCGTTTTCTTCCCTGCCAAAAACGCCCCTACAAACACCATTATCCCAAATAACCCCGGGATAACAGTCTTTCTAATCACATTAGCGCCATAGCTTGCTGAGAATGCAGGAGCGGTACCACTACCTCCCATCGTAATAGCTACTGCCATTGCAATGAGAAACGGAATAAGTAATTGGCTGTATATGGGTGTCATTCTCTATATCAGTTTTTCTCCGCAAAAGTATAAAATCTTTTTTAAATAACAATATTTTTTCTGCAAAAAAAAAGCCCGATATTACTATCGGACTTTTCCATTAACCAACCAAAACTTTAAATTATGAAAACTATTATTTGAAGTTTTACAATGAGCTACCACCCTCATTGCGTCGGCAAAGGTACGGCGTTTTTTTTAACTACCAAAATAATTCCAGAGTTTAACAAAACTTTAACGCACCTATAATGTCTTTATTGCTGATTATCAGTGTTTAGGGTCTTTCTTTTATTTCTTCTCCAATTTATTTATCTCCGCAAGTTCTGCCTCTGTAAGTTTCCTAAATATATACTCATACGTTCCTTTATTATCGTCATCATCTTTATCTATAAATGAAATAACAAGCCTATTTCCTCTTACAAAAAAGTTCTCAGGAGTATCGTCTTTTTTAGTAATCGTACCATTAGAAGCAGTATAAGGCACCGCTCTGCCTTTTTCAAACTCGCAACGATTAGTATTACTATTGAAGCCAAAGTCATAATTAGTTACTGTATTGGCGGTATAAATATCTACTTGTTTATCTTCACAGGGTTCTTTTTCGATAGGTTGTCCATTAAAGGTAGCTTTTTCTATCTGCCACGCCCCTATGAGTGCTTTGGGGTCGGTAGTTTTTTCAGGAGCTTTATACTCCATTGCTCTAAGGGCTGTCAATTCCTTTTCGGTGATTTTCTTATAGGTATATGAAAAAGAACGCATTTTTCCTTGTTCATCTAATCCAGTCCCCTCTATTACAAGTTTAGTTTCAGTCACAGTAAAAGTAACTGTCTTACCTTCAAGTGTAATAGTTGTTCCCGATATAGTATAGGGTTTTATTTCTTGTTTTTTATAGGTACAATTATATTCATCATACTTTTCAAAGATAAGCTCTTCTACTGTGCTTTCAGTAAAAATAACAGCATTTTTTAAAGAGCACTCCGAAAGCTCTAACTTCTCACCATCAAGAGTTGCCGATTCGTTTTGCCACGCCCCTATCAGTTGTTTTTTGTAATCAGGAGCTTTATACTCCATCGCTCTAAGGGCTGTCAATTCTTTTTCGGTAATTCTTTTATAGGTAGTGGTAGAAGGCTTTTTGTTTCCTTCTACATCTGTATAGACTCCCTCTATCACAAGTTTACCGTCAGTAATGGTAAAAGTGGTGGTACCATCTTTGGTTGTAAAGGTGTTCCCCGAAAGAGTGTAAGTCAAAAGGTCTTGTTTCTCATAGGAGCAATTACCATTTCTTTTCTTAAACGAAAGACGTTCCATTGTCTTTTCAGTAAAAACAATCGTTTCTTTTAGTGTACATTCTGAAACCGTCTTCGGTTTTCCGTCTATGGTAGACGATTCCATTTGCCACGCTCCTATCAGTTCGACAGTTTTCTGTGGAGGCTCAGGTGTTTTATCATCCTTGCTTCCGCAGGACGAAATCATTGTGGCAAGGGCAACAAATGCCCCAAATAAAAATTTCTTCATATGTGTTAGTATTTTTAGTTTGAGGGCGCAAAACTATAAAATTAATTTTTCTTCACCAAAAAATCATCATAACATCCCACACCTCCCTATTTTCTCATTTCCCAATTTGCTAATTCTCTAATTTCTCTCCCCCTTTGAAGGAAATCCGCCCCCGTCATTCGCCTCTCGTTCATTCGTTATCCCTTCTCCTTTCCGTCACCACATTCCCCCTTTTCGGTCACTACATTCCTCTTTACTATCGCTACATTCCCCCTCTCCTTGGGAGAGGGACGGGGTGAGGATTCTCTTTTCTTTCGCCTCGAAACCCCGTTTTTAACATTTTTTGCATCGCTATATTGTATTATGAGTCAACTACTTATATACCCTTTCTATACCAATCGTCCAAGATTCGTATAAGCTTCCTATAAGCTCTCTATAAGCTAACCCCACCCTCCTCACACCCTTTTTTCACCAAAACTTCTCCCAACCTCCTTTTGGAAATCTCCGTTTTCTTCCGAAAGCCCTAACCAGTCCGACTTGTCCTACAAGTCAGACCTGTCATCTCAAACTTTGCCAAAGTTGATGTTTCAAAAAGCTGTTTTACAAGGCGCAGCCTTGATTTTGTTTAATTTTTGTTTAAATTTTATTTAATTTCTGAGGCACAGCCTCATTCCCTTAACACAACCTCACTCCCCATTTACCAATTCCCTAATTCCCTCATTTTCTAATTCCCTCATTCTCTAATTCTCTAATTTTCTAATTTCCTCTGTCTGTCGCTTTTGCGTCGCCATTCCTAGTGCCTATTGCCTGTGGCCTAAGGCCTCACATCTAAAAACCTAAAATAATTTTGTCAATTCAATAAAAGTTTGTAATTTTGCTTGTCTAAAAATATATTTTGATAATACAAACGCTTATATGACCATTACCTTAGCCTCACTGAAAATAGGACAAACCGCTGTCATTACCGGATTTATTCCTGAATGCCGACAAGAAGTAAGGCAACGCTTGCTCGACTTAGGTTTCGTACGCGGCTCAAAAATTAAGATAGAAAACATCAGTCCCCTATCCGACCCCGTTGCGTATAGCATTCACAACACCCAAATCGCCCTCCGCAAAACTGATGCCCTCTGTGTGCTGATTCAGGTGGCAGGGGATAGGGGTTAAGTGTCACGTGTGCTACACTTTCCCAAAGTTTTTGCCTGTGCGGCTCGCACCTTTGGCAAAGTTGATAATCCTTGTGAATAAGAAAAAATAAATATAAACAAATCAAACAAGCGTTCGGCTTTATACTACAACTATGAAAAACACTTGCGATATTTGTGCCCTCAACCCCTCCGCTTCCCTAAAACCCTTAGGCGAAGAGGCGGGCACTTATAACTATACCATTGCCCTCGCAGGGAATCCTAATACCGGCAAAAGCACCGTCTTCAACGCTCTTACCGGCTTGCGCCAACACACCGGCAACTGGCCTGGTAAAACCGTAACACGTGCCGAAGGCAGTTTCTCATTCCATAAGGAACGATACCGCATCATCGACCTACCTGGCACCTACTCTCTGCTTTCTACTTCCGAAGACGAAGAAGTAGCACGCGACTTTATTCTCTTTGGCAAACCCGATGTAACAGTCATCGTAGTAGATGCAAGTCGTTTAGAACGCAACCTCAGCTTGGCACTCCAAATACTCGAAATCACCGATAAAGCAGTGCTTTGTCTCAACCTAATGGACGAGGCGCGCCGGCATCACATCAATATCGATACCCGCACCCTTTCACGCGATTTGGGCATTCCCGTAGTGGCAACATCTGCACGTACCAAAGAAGGTATCGCCGATTTGCTCTTTGCTATCGAAGAAGTGGTAAGTGGTAAATTCCAAACGAAAAAACAAACCTTTATCGACCTTCCTAAGCAAAATGCCGAAGCTATTGCTGAGTTACAGAAGGCACTTTCTGAACTAAATCCCGATTTACCGAATACACGTTGGCTCTCAATGCGACTCATCGAAGGTGATGAGAGCGTACAAAAAGGTATAGAAGAAGGAGCTTTTTCTGCTGAAAATAACCCCGCAAGTCAGGCGCGTATCTTGCGTATTGCCCAAGAATATCACCATCTCTTAGGCGATACGTACCGCAACGATTTGGTAGAAGCAATCTATGCCCAAGCTACTGCCCTTATTAATGCCTCCGTCAGTACCGATTTTACTGCGCGCTCTTTCCGCATCGACCGCGCAATAGATAAAATCGTAACACATAAAATTTGGGGTTTCCCTATTATGTTTCTGCTCTTGGCAGGTGTGCTGTGGATTACCATTATCGGGGCTAATTACCCTTCGCAATGGCTCTCCGATTTATTTGTAGGGTGGCTCTATCCGCTCTTGAAAAATGGAGCGAATGCCTTGCATTTCCCTTGGTGGCTCAGCGGTTTCCTTATTGATGGAGTGTATTTGGCTACGGTATGGGTCATTTCAGTGATGTTACCCCCAATGGCGATATTCTTTCCGCTGTTCACTCTCCTCGAAGACTTTGGCTACCTGCCTCGTGTGGCTTTTAATCTCGATAAGCTCTTTCGCACAGCAGGCGCTCACGGCAAGCAAGCCCTCACAATGAGTATGGGCTTTGGTTGTAATGCCGCAGGAGTGGTAGCAACGCGTATTATCAACAGTCCGCGTGAAAAACTCATTGCCATTATCACCAATAACTTTTCGCTCTGCAACGGTCGTTGGCCTACCCAAATACTCATCGCTACATTGTTCATCGGGGCTTTAGTGCCCAAGCAGTGGAGCGATACAGTAGCAATGCTTGCTGTCATAGGCATAGCCATATTAGGTATTGTCTTTTCATTCTTCACCTCGTGGTTATTGAGCAAGACACTTCTCAAAGGCGAATCGTCGTTCTTTGTATTGGAGTTGCCTCCTTATCGTCCACCGCGCTTCTTCCAAACGCTCTACACATCGCTTATCGATAGAACCCTTATCGTACTCTGGCGCGCTGTTGTATTTGCTGCGCCTGCGGGAGCAGTAATATGGCTGATATGCAATCTCCAAATAGCTCACCAGCCCATCGCTCTCTGGCTCATTCAAGGGTTAAACCCCATAGGCGTGTTTATAGGCTTAAACGGCGTAATCCTGCTTGCCTATATCGTTGCCATTCCAGCTAACGAAATCGTCATTCCCACCGTGCTGATGCTCACCACTATGGTCTTAGGGCAAACAGCAGTAGGCGAGGGGGCAGGCGTACTAATGGAAGCCTCAACCTCTCAAGTAGGTACCTTGCTACACGCTGGGGGTTGGACGCTCCTCACCGCCGTGAACCTAATGCTATTCAGCTTGTTACATAATCCTTGTAGTACTACTATCTACACGATATACAAAGAAACCCATAGCAAGAAATGGACGCTCATTGCTACACTCTTGCCCGTACTATATGGCATAGTAGTGTGTTTTTTGGTGGCAAAACTGTGGTAATAACCTAAAAAACATTTGCTTTTTTAGTTAAAACAGACTATCTTTGCACAGATATTTTAATAAGCAATGATATGAAACGCTTTCTTTTGCTCTTTACACTCCTAACTGCTACAACTTATGCACAACTCTCTTCTTACACCTATAAGCAAGAACTGAAAGGTGTAAAGGGGAACGCTTGGCATAAACTCATTCTACCCGACCATACCTTTGCACAATTCCAAAGTTATGGCACAGACCTCCGTATTTATGGCGTATCGGCTACTGATACCATCGAAGTCCCTTATACAGTAATCGACACTAATAACATCGTAAAACACAAGGTCAATTTCTCAGTAATAAACAGTAAAGAAACCAAATGCAGTTACATAAACTTCAGTCTGCCTCAGGCTCTTCGCATCTGTAAGATACGCGTTGTCCCTCAAGCCTCTTATGATTATTACAGGAAGCTAAATCTCGCTACTTCTGTTACAGAATCGTATGCGCAAAAGCGTTGTGATAGTTATTGTTCTTACGATTTAAGAGAAGCGCCTTTTAGTTCTAAAACCAATAATACCTTCTCCTTTGATGATATTCTTGTGAAATACGGACAAATAATAATAGAAAACGGAGATAACGAGCCTCTTCCTATTAGCGAAGTCGTAGTGTATGCAATACGTTATACCTTAGCAGCTCGTTTTTTAGACCCTAATCGCACCTATTATTTAGCTTATGGCAAAGAAGATGATTATACCCCCGAATATGATATAGAGCACTTCATAACCGATATCCCAAAACAACTCACCGAATTGCAATATGGCGAAGTACTCAAACAACCCAAAACAGAAAGCGCTTCTGTAAAAGCATCTTCCTCTCCTGCCGAAAAATCTCATCAGCAACTCCTTTGGTGGGTAATGGGAGTGATTGTACTGCTTATTTTTATATTTTCAGCAAAGATGATGAAGAAATAATAAGAACTCCAAGCAAATAGTTTTGCGGTAAGGGAAGTTGGTGTGACTCAATATGTGCAAGCTCTTGAAAAGTTCAATGAAAACAGAGATAACAAAATGATTAAAGGAAGTTAACTAACCCACCCTTCCTTAAAAAAGAATTTATTTGTCTTATCAATAAATCTTGTTGTATTTGCACTGCTGGTTCATATCATTTCTAATGCCCTTATAAAAGTAATAAGTATCCAGCCTAATAGATAAATCCTAAATATATTTTATAAATAAGAAGGAATTTAAGAAAGCTTGTGCTTTATCAAAGAATGTTCTAGACATAAAAGAGAAAAGAAAAACAGATTTTTTTTGTAGTTTTGCATCGTCTTAAAACTAAAAACATTTAGCCAATGGAATGCCCAGCTTGTAATACACATATTGGTTTTAAAACTTTTTGTACCTCTACAAAAGGAACTATAACTTGTCCTTCCTGTAAAAGGATATACCAACAAAAAACTGTCTTTAAAAAGAAAGAAATCAAGCCTATTTTTTGCTTTTTATTTGTTTTCTTATCGGGAGTACTCCCCTTTGAGATAGGAAGACGCTTTTTCCCGATTGACACAGTGTTTGTCGTATCGGTAGGTATATTATTTACAACGATGATTATAGGGGCTATTTTTATATACAACCATACAGAGTTATATTAAATATTATAATTATCATAAAAAATAAAGTAAAATTAAACTTAGGGTTATTGGTTTTCTTCCTTTTTCTCTCTTTTGTTGAAATAGATGTTAAAGACAGTAATGTCTGGTTAGGTATTGGTTATGTATGCCCTAAATAATGAATAATAAACCATAGAATTGCATTGCACAAGGAAATTAGAATTGCTAATGATAGGATTTGAAGTTATCATTAATAAAAAATCTCTTATAGGAGGAATTCAAGATGGAGTTATCTCTGTTATTATAGAACGGTTAGCTTTAGATGACCGAAATTATTTAGCTATTAATTTTGGAGGATACGATAAAGAGACTGACAGCCATACAGTTTGGTTAGATGAGGGATTACCTATAAACAATACCATTGTTGTAAAGGTTATAGAACTTAGTACTAATGAAATTGCGACTTCTCTTCAAAATAGAGCTAATAGAGAAAACTTTGTCAAAGTTCCTTTAAACATAGGTCTTGAAGTGATAGTTCGAGAAGAGGTGCTTTCTGCTCATATAAGGAAAGGAAGTATTCATTTGATTGCTACGTTGCTAAATGATAAAGACAAGTGTGAAATATTTGTAGATTTTGTAGCTACCGAGTGTATGGATAGAGAAGACAACCCTAAAAAATATTGGTATAAAAAAGCCTTACAATTAGGCGATAGTGTTACCATTGAAGCAAAGGAAATTACTAAAATCACCATATAAAATCTAAATTAAATAACTTTCTCACTATTCCTCATTCGTCATTCGTAATTATTTATTACCTTTGCCCCCTAAACAAATAATAGGTAACACGTAATTAGGTAACAAATGCCGTTACCTCTTACCTCTTACCTCTTACCTAAATCAAATGGATCAAAGAAAAAAAGAAGAGGCACTACACTATCACGAGTTTCCACAACCTGGTAAAATCGCTATTGTGCCTACCAAAAAACATTCTACACAACACGACCTCGCGTTGGCTTACTCTCCTGGAGTAGCCGAACCTTGCTTGGCAATTGCCGAAGATAAAAGCAACGCCTATAAGTATACTGCCAAGAGCAACCTCGTAGCCGTAATTTCCAACGGTACTGCCGTGCTCGGTTTAGGCGATATAGGCGCTGATGCCTCTAAACCTGTAATGGAAGGAAAGGGTTTGCTTTTCAAAATATTTGCAGGTATCGATGTGTTCGACATCGAAGTAGATGCAACCGATGTCGATAAGTTCGTAGAAACCGTAAAAGCTATTGCTCCTACCTTCGGGGGTATCAACCTCGAAGACATCAAAGCGCCTGAGGCTTTCGAGATTGAACGTCGCCTAAAAGAGGAATTGGATATCCCTGTAATGCACGACGACCAGCACGGCACAGCTATCATCTCGGCAGCAGCCCTTGTCAATGCTTTAGAAATTGTAGGTAAGGACATTGCCAAAGCGCAGATAGTAGTAAACGGCGCAGGAGCCGCCGCTATCTCTTGTACACGCTTGTACGTGGCTTTGGGTGCTAACCCTAAGAACATCGTAATGTGCGACAGTAAGGGTGTGATTCGTAAAGACGCTCCTAACCTCACCGAACAAAAAGCCGAATTTGCTACCGACCGCAATCTCCGTACTCTCGAAGAAGCGGTAAAAGGTTCTGATGTATTCATCGGTCTTTCTAAGGGAGATGTACTCACCCCCGAGATGTTGCTCTCTATGAATAAGGACGCTATTGTATTTGCAATGGCAAACCCTATTCCTGAAATCGATTACGATTTGGCGGTGAAAACCCGCAAAGATATCATTATGGCTACAGGTCGTTCCGACTTCCCTAACCAAGTGAACAACGTGCTCGGGTTCCCTTATATCTTCCGCGGAGCGTTGGACGTTCGCGCTACTAAAATCAACGAAGAAATGAAACTCGCTGCGGTACGTGCTATCGCCGATCTTGCCAAGAAAACTGTACCTCAGCAAGTAAGTTTGGTATACGGAGGTGAAAATCTCGCCTTTGGTCGCAACTATATTATTCCTAAGCCGTTCGACCCTCGCTTGATATACGAAGTACCGCCCGCTATTGCCAAAGCCGCTATGGAATCAGGGGTAGCACAAAAGCCTATTACCAACTGGGAAGCCTACAAAGGCGAACTAATGGACAGAATTGGTGTAGGTAGCAAAGAAATACGCCTATTGCAAGACCGCGCCAAACGAAATCCTAAACGCGTAGTATTTGCTGAAGCCGACCAATTGGAAGTGCTTAAAGCTGCTCAACGCATTTATGAAGATGGTATCGGTATTCCTGTGCTTTTGGGTAATAAAGAAGTGATAAAAGCGCTCAAATACGAAATAGGTTTCACCGGTCGTGTAGATGTAATCGACCCCAAAAGTGATGCCGAAAAAACACGTCGTGAGAAGTTTGTAAAGCATTATTGGAAACTGCGCGAACGTCGTGGTATCACCTACGAAGTAGCCGAACGCCTAATGCGCGAGCGCAATTACTTTGGTACGATGCTCGTAGAAACCGGTCAAGCCGATGCAATGATTACTGGTTACTCTCACGCTTATCCTAATGCGATTCGTCCGGCACTCGAAATTATCAAAAAAGACGAAGGCGTAGAGCGTATCGCAGCCACCAGCATTATGCTCACCAAACAGGGTCCTTTATTCCTTTCAGATGCTACTATCAATATCGACCCTACTGCCGAAGAGTTGGCTAACATCGCCTTGCTTACAGCTCGTGCCGTGAAGTTCTTCGGCTTAAAACCTTCTGTAGCGATGTTGTCGTATTCTAACTTTGGTTCGGCAGTATCCGAAAGTAGCTTGAAAGTACGTGAGGCAGTAGCTTACCTCCACAAGCACCACCCCGATTTAGTAGTCGATGGTGAAATCCAAGCCGATTTTGCTCTCAATCCTGAGAAGATTGCCAAGAACTATCCTTTCTCTAAACTCAATAAAGGCAAAGGGGCTAATGTACTCATCTTCCCTAACCTCGAAGCGGCGAATATCAGTTACAAGCTCCTCAAAGAAACCCAACACTTAGACACCATAGGTCCTGTGATTTTAGGTCTTTCTAAACCCATTCACATCACCACTATCGGTTCTACTGTCGACGAAATGGTAAATCTCGCTACCCTTGCAGTAATTGACGCTCAACAAAAATAGTACGAGTCGCACAAACAATTACTGCAAAGTTATATAAACAATAAAAAAATGTTGTTTTCATATTATAAAAAAGGCTGTTCAATATTATTGAACAGCCTTTTTTATACAGCATCTATTTACAATTACTTCCCGTTACTGTTCCGTGAAATTACTCAGCTTTAGCTGAGTAATCCGTGAAACGATAATGTTTTACAAAAAAATCATCTCTGCTAAATTCGTGTAATCCGTGCAATCCGTGCGAGATTTCCAGAAAGTTTGCTATCTATTTGTCCAATTTGTAAAGATTTGTAAGATTTCTGTAGCGTAAGTCACACTTCTCTTACATCAAACCTACGTTACTCCAAAGTATAGTAGCAAAGCCCCTTATTTTCTTCATAAACTCAATTAATCTTCAATTGTAATTTATTGTAGAGCCACTGTAGAGCCACTGTAGAGCCACTGTAGAGCCACTGAAGACCCACTATACTTCCGTTTAAAGTTTATTTAAAGTCCGTCAGAGGTCTCACAGAGCAATTGCGCAAAACTATCAACTATAACTCAGTTCGATATGTACGAAGCCAATTAAGAGTTGATGAAAAATAGTATATTGTTTTATTAAGAGTTATGTTCTTCGTGTATGACAAGCATCGCTACTTCCCCCTTTGAAGGAAGTCAGCGAGCTGGCGTAGCTGAGTATGTGAATAGGGAGGAATGTTTATAATCGGCTAACATAGATGTAACCATACACAAGGTGTATTTCGCAAAACGTAAACAACTACCGTTGATTTTCAACCTCTAATGTTCATAGCGTAATTATTTTTACTTTAACCTAAAAATAATTTTTTAATTTGTTTTCGTATAATCTAAAATATACTACCTTTGCCCCAAAATAATGATATTAGTAATATATGAAAACTTTTTTATTAGCTATCTCTTTAGCTTTTAGTATTTTGAGTTTCTCTCAGGAAGGTACTATCAAAGGTACTATCACGGCAGAGGGTCAACCCTTAGAAGCCGTAACTGTCCAACTCGAAGGTAAAACCTTCAAAAAATGGACAACCTCCGACCGCAATGGTCAGTATTCTCTTTCCTTACCCGCTGGCGAATACAGGCTAAAAGTGCGTTCGTTGGGGTATATTCCTTATAACGATAAAGTTGTAATCACAGGAGAAGAGACCCTCTCTCAAGATGTCTCTCTCAAAGAAGATGTGGTCGGAATGGAAGAAGTGGTCGTAACAGCTACCAAAACCAAAGAAAACCGTAAGGACGCACCTGTACTGGTGAGTGTTACTACCAATCGCGAACTGGCAAACGTCAAAGCCCATACCTTGATGGAAGGTCTGGTAT
>ERZ773054.1022-NODE-1022-length-18607-cov-3.146292_pt1 | contig 18607 bp, 16 predicted proteins | sample MGYA00580630_ERZ773054 | MGnify/ENA primary metagenome ERZ773054 (study PRJEB29015, sample SAMEA2737994) | human oral metagenome | biome: human oral; feature: human-associated habitat; material: dental | place: China | collected 2115 ... | reverse complement strand
AAGGGTGAGATCTGGGCTCGGCGCATCCGTCGCCAATTAATGAAAGCAGTCAAGCCTAAGGTCAGAGCGATGATAACAAAGTACTGTAAGACGCTCAGTCGCATGTCGCTCGGCCACATTCGTTCGCCATCGATGCGGAAGTTGAGTAGCGGCGCTTGGAGCGACCAGAAGCCGATGAGTCCGACTGCAATACCGACAGCCGAAGCTAGTAGTGACTCCAGGATCAGGATACGACTGACTTGCCGCTTGGTAGCGCCGATCAGACGTAGGGCGGCGTATCGCTTTTCTCGCTGAGTGGCGCCTAGCTGAGTGGCTACCGAGACAAAGACGATGATGGGGAAGAGTAAAATCGCTCCGCCGACGCTGAGGACGATGATCGAGGCGGCGTCATAGGGTGTGCTATTGTCATCAAATCCACTGCGGTATATCTTGCTGTAGCGTTCCTCGTGCTCTTTGACTTCTTTGGCATTGACTCCGCTAATTATCAATAGGGAGTCGGGCGTGATCAGGTATTTCTCAGGTACGGTGCCGAGATATTTATTAAATCGCCCAAAACGAGCCAAGATATCGTCGGTCGGGTGCTCGTCGATAGCTTTTTTAAGAGCTGGGGATAGGTAATATTCGCCCGGTTGCATCACTTTAAGCTCGGGGAACTTGAATGTCTCGGCGGTGCTGTATATCTTGAGCTGTTCGATTGATCGACCGTGCCAGTCGGTGATATTACCTCGGTAGGGGCGGTCAATTCTGGCCGGCTTGACACCGGGTATCGTCTCTTGTTCCGCCCCCACTAGCTTTGATAGATGGTTAGTGCGGTGACCAAGACCGAGAAGTCCATTGACACCTGCGGTGAAATAGCTGATTAGCATCACGCCGATAGCGATGGCCATGGCGGTTAGTCCGAGTCGGGCGAAGGACTGTCGCCCTGATTTCTTAAGTAAGGTCCAGCTGATACTCATTTCCTGTCTCCGATCTGAATGTGGCTGATGTAGTGAGCGTCACCAGGCAGAGCGCCGGAGATTTGTCCATCACGGACGGTCACTTCTCTATCAGCATAGGCGGCAATAGTCGGCTCGTGAGTGACCATCACTACCGTGGTGCCGTGTGAGCGAGCGGTACTGATGAATAGCTCCATGACCTTCTCTGAATTGAGTGAGTCAAGCGAGCCGGTTGGCTCATCGGCGAAGAGTACCTTGGGGCTAATCACCATAGCTCTAGCTACGGCGATGCGTTGCATCTGTCCACCCGAGAGTTCGCCGAGCATATTATTGCTTTTGCTACCCAGCTCGACTCGGTTGAGCCATTTCTGAGCCCGTTCATAAGCTTCTCTGCGTTTGACACCGTTAAGCAGCAGTGGTAGGGCGATGTTGTCGAGTGAGGTTAGCTCCGGTACGAGCTGACCAAACTGAAAGATGAAGCCAAAGTTAGTGCGACGTAGCTTGCTTCGCTTGTCGTCGCTCAGCTTGTCGATACGTTTGCCGTCAAAATAGACTTCGCCACTATCTATCTTGGTGATGGCGGCTAGGCTATGTAGTAAAGTTGATTTGCCTGAGCCGCTCGGACCCATGATAGCCAGTATTTCGCCGGGCTGAATATCTAGACTGATGCCACGCAAGGCGTGTGTCTGCCCAAACGACTTCTTGATATTCTTGGCACTAATGATCGGATCGTCCATGTGATAGTTCCTCCTTTAATTTTGTTAGACGTGAGATAGTTAGCTCAATCCAGCGCAAGTCTGCCTCCAGGTGGTAGAGAGCATGATCTATCAGAAGCATGTCAGACAGGTCGCTGTTACGCCGCTCGTCGGTCAGCGATCGCATCTTCTGAATGTGAGCACGACGTTGGTTGTCCAGGTACGGAGCGGCATCGCCGTCCATTAATATGGCGAGAACCGTCTTGACATACATAGTCGCCTGAAGCTGGGGCGCCGGCTCTTCCGGTGAGGCTAGCCACCTTTGGAGTTGCTCTTTGCCCAGGTCAGTTATCTCGTAGCGAATTCGGTCGGGTCCGCTAGAGCCTGAATTATTTGTGTCAGACACCTCCTTTATCTTATTATCTCTTTTTAGTCTAGCTAATGACGAATAGATTTGCCCGGGTAATATGGGCTTATCCTTGCCAAAGTAGCTATCATATTTTTTCTTTAGCTCGTAGCCGTAGTTTGACTCATCGGCGAGGAAGCTAAGTAGAACATATTGTGCGTTCATAATGCGAGTATACACCGAGTGCATAGCTATGGCAATAGCCATAGTCACTCAGTGTATAGATTGGTACTTCCGGCTATGCACGTGGTGTATATGGCTATCTGAGGCTCTTCGACGATCAGAGTGTCTGCCTTTTGAGATGTCGTCCGGTCTCAGGAGGTGCTGTTGACAAAATAGGTTAAAAAGGGAGGGGGTATGTGCAATTTATTTACCATAGTAAATAAATCGCCTACAGCAATGGTGATGACGAATAGGATTACGAGAATGATGTGCTATAATCTAGCTAGGTTTCCATGGTAAGCCATATGCGGATGTGGTGGAATTGGTAGACACGCATGCCTTAGGAGCATGTGCCTCACGGCGTGAAGGTTCAAGTCCTTTCATCCGCACCAGAGATATTATTTTTTGTCATACCTACTCCGAGCCGGTTTCGGAATAGAGCGATGATTTGTGTGCTATACTCTTAGCATGAGCAAGATTACTGATTATCTGAATGAACACATTACCGGTGATGTGGTGGCGACGGATAACGTAAGGAAGCAATTTGCGACTGATGGGAGTATCTTGTCGCTGACGCCTAATCTGGTGGCGTATCCGAGGATAGCTGATGACGTGCGCAAGGTCGCTCGTTTTGCCTGGCGTCTTGCTGAGCGGGGTCAGGTGCTACCGATTACGCCACGGGGTAACGGTACGGATGTGACAGGGGCAGCGATCGGTCGGGGAGTAGCGATATCTTTTCCGGCTCACATGTCGCAGATTATGGAGTTTGACCTCAAATACCGGATGATTCGAGTTCAGCCGGGGTTGGAGCTGGATGCGCTTAATCAAGCCGTTGCCACTCAAGGGCTGACCTTACCGATATCCAGTGGCTATAGCCGAGTATCGACTATCGGCGGGATGATTGCTACTAACGCCCCGGGGCGACAGTTCGCCAAGTACGGTTCGATGCGAGACTGGGTGGACAAGCTGGAAGTTGTCCTGGCTAATGGTGAGATCATTCAGACCGGGCGGCTGACTAGACGTGAACTGAGCGAGAAGAAGGGGCTACAGACACTGGAGGGGGATATCTACCGTTCGGTGGATAGCCTGATAGAAGACAATCCGGAGGTAGTGCAAGAGATTGCTGATCGCCGAGTGCTTGATGGTGGCTATGCTCTAGATCAGGTGCGAGGTAAAGACGGTAGCTTCGACCTGACACCACTCCTGGTAGGTTCGCAGGGGACGCTGGGGATAGTGACACAGGCGATTTTGCGTCTGATTGATACGCCGATGGACGACACCTTGGTGGTGGCGGCGCTAGGCGATGATGTTAATACGACCGACTTAGCCAACCTGATCCTCGAGCTGGAGCCGGCGATGGTTGAGGTGGTAGATGGCGACACCTTGTCGTTAGTGCACGAGATTACCGGCTATCAGCCATGGAGTAGTATCACTAAGGGGTTGCCCGCTTCGCTGATGTTCATCGAGTTTGATGACAAGCATAGCAGCCGCAAGCTGCGCAAGATCGCTAAGATAATGGAGCAAGCGGGGGTGGTCGACGCCAATATCGCCATCGAGCCGGACGACGTAGACAAGATGATGGCTGTTTACAACTGTGTCTCGGCGATTACGAATTACAGCGATGGTGGCACGACGGCCATCCCGCTAGTGACCGAGCTGTCTATCCCGGTCAACGATCTGACTGATGTTATGCGAGAAGTGCGAGGCGCCCTGGATAGCAATCATCTGCAGGCCGGTATGTGGTGCAACTTCGGGTCGGGGTTGATATCTGTTTATCCGCTGGTCAACTTAGCAAATCTGGGTCAGAGGCAAGTTATCGTACGCCTGATGGATAAGCTGAGCAAGATCGCTAGTAGCTACGAAGGCTCATTGGCCGGTTGTGCCGGGACAGGGCGGCTACTGTCACTATGGGCGAAGGATCAGGAGAGTAAGGCAGTTGCTGACCTGCACCATCAGGTCAAAAAAGCATTCGATCCTTATGGTATCTTGAATCCGGGCGTGCGGGACGATGGTACAACTCGGAAGGAAGTCTTGTCGGTGCTGCGCAAGTCTTACTCATTGGGTCGGCTAGCCCAGTATAATCTGCGTGGCTAGTGTGATATAATCAAGCACGTAATGCCGAAAGGTCGCACCTTATAGAGATAGAGCGGGATGGAGACACCCGCATTTGCGCACATGGCGGAATTGGTAGACGCGCTAGCTTCAGGTGCTAGTGAGCTTATGCTCGTGAAGGTTCAAGTCCTTTTGTGCGTACCAGGTATTATTTTGATGGATGTCATTTAGTGGCATCGTTCACTAGTGTGATATAATCTACCCCAGTAGTAATTAACCAAGCAGGAGAAGATTAAAAGATGCAGGATAGTGACGAGACAAACGGCCTCCCACAGTCACCCGAGCTGCTGAAGCCAAAGCCCAAGATAGAGCAGTCTAGCGAGAAAGGTCGGGTGATGGTGACGGAGGCGATGCGGGATATCAAAGAAACTGAGCAATTCGTCGGACATACCACCAGCGCCAGCGGAGCAGAGCTGACGGCGGCGACGGACGATGCCTTGGTCTTCGTGGCCGATGAGACGGTCAAATCAGCTGATCAGGATGGCGTGAGGACTGATATGGAAAAGGTAGACATCAGGAAGTCGCTACAAGCCGTCGTAGTCGAAGGAGCGATGGTAGAGAGCGGTAATAAGCCGACTACGTCGGATAACCCGATCGTGAGTCTGGATAAGGCCGGTCGGGATAAAGAAGTAACGGCTATGATCAAAGAGCTAAAGGCGGAAGGGGCTAAGCTACCAACCGGCGAGGATGTCGCTCTAATGGCGGAGCTGGCTCGGATTAATCAAGTTGGCTATGGTGCTAATGTGGGTACGGGCGACGAGTCGGGTGATGAGAAGCAGGCCAAGCAGGAGCAGGTGGATGAGGACAAGAGTGAGCCTGAGTATGAGGTGGATGATGGTGAGCCCGCTCTCGACTCTGATGATACTAATAAGGACAAAGACGAAGCTGAAGTTAAAAAGGATGACGATCAAACTACTGCTGACGAGACGGAGGCTGACCTTGATGCTTCAGAAGAGGAATCATCGACGTCAGAGTCGGAAGAGGATTCAGACGAGACTGATGCGGATTCTACAGTCGAACCGAGCGACCCTAAGTCTGATCCATTTGATCAGCTAGAGCGCTGGAAGGCAGCCAAGTAACCCGGGTAGCTTGCTGTAGTCATGCATTCATCCTACGTGAGATGGGCAAGTAGGCTGTGAGTCCTGCCGGGCTATTGAAGACAGGGGCGACTTCTAGTAGAATATGGCTAATCCGTCATAGAGTAATCAGTTAAGTTAAGGAGATAAATGCTCGCAATCCGTTTACAACGCCAAGGTAAAACCCACTACGCTACTTACCGGGTGATCGTGCAAGATGTCTTGCGCCATCCGTCGAGCGGTAAGGTGGTGGCTTATGTTGGCTCATATAATCCACATACCAAGCAGGTTCAGCTAGATAAAGAGGCTATCGAGAACTATCTGAGCCATGGCGCCCAGCCAACCGATCGAGTAGTACGTATCTTGACCGGCGAAGGAATGACGATGCCGAAATGGGTCAAGACAGTCAGAGGCAAGCAGCGAGATATTCGTAACCCCGAGAAGCTACGTCGCAATCAGCCCAAAGAGGAGCCGGTCGAGGCGCAGGCCGAGGAGACTACAGCTAATGATAGCAGTGCAGCCGAGCCGTCAGAGCCGGCTGAAACAGCCGAGCAGGATCAGCCTGCCGAGTAAACATACATTGGTAAGGGATGGTCACCCCGCTCATTGCATGGTAGCGGGGTTTTTGTTAGAATTAGCCTAGCTAAATAGGAGGCGGATATGATAGAACAGCAGTTTGTTGAGTTTGTGGTTGGTAAGCTGGTAGATCATCCGGACCAGGTGTCTGTCAAGCGAACTGAAGATGACCGAGGCGTTCTTCTCGAGCTGAGTGTCGCACCTGATGACCTGGGCAGAGTAATCGGTCGTCGAGGAGCGACGGCTCAGAGCCTGCGTAATATCTTGCGAGCACTCGGGGCGAAGAATGATGCTCGCTATAATCTCAAGATTGTGGACACGGACAATCAGGGCGAAGCCGGTGAGGCGACATCTACAACAGAAAACGACGAGGCTGTCGACACTGTGGAAAATAAAGCCACTGAAGATGTGGAAAAGACACTTAGTCGTGCCGATAAGCTTCGCCAGAACCTTGCAGACCTTGATGATCTTGATATATAATATCCTCAGTTCGAAATGTGCGCGAACTAAAATGTGAGATTTATTTGTGCTGTAAAGCCGTCCTATTTATTAGGGCGGTTTTTCAGTGTGAACTATCCGGTGCATGCTATAATCAGCCATGATGAAAAGATTTGTCGTGATAACGCTATTTCCTGAGATGTTCGAGCCGGTACTGGGTTCGTCTATGATGTGGAAGGCGCAGAAAGACCAAAAGGCGGAGTTTCGGCTAATCAATCTGCGTGATTATGGGCTGGGACCTCGGCGTCAGGTCGACGATAAGCCCTTCGGTGGCGGGGCGGGCATGTTGCTGATGATTGAGCCACTGACTAAGGCGGTAAAGCATGCTAGACAGATCTTGCCTCGGGCAAAGGTGCTGTTGATGACACCGGCTAAGACGGTCTGGGATCAAAAGCGAGCGCAGCTACATGCGAAGAACGATGATGATTACATCATCGTCTGCGGGCGCTATGAAGGCTTCGACGCCAGGGTTGAGGGGCTGGTGGATGAGAAAATCTCGGTGGGTCGCTATGTACTAACTGGTGGCGAGCTGCCAGCCATGATCGTGATCGACTCGATCGTTCGTTTGCTACCGGGTGTACTCGGTGGTGGCGACGAAGCGACGGCGATCGAAAGCTATTCGCAGTTAGATGCGCTGGAGTACCCTCAGTATACTAGGCCGGAGGAGTATGAGGGGAAACGAGTGCCGGAAGTGCTTCTCTCGGGAAACCATGCCCTGATTGGGAAGTGGCGTCGGGAGCATCAGATCGATCTCTCAGCTGATTCGTAATGATAATGATAACGAACAATTCCAAACGGTAATTGGTATAGTCTCTTAGATAAACAAAAAGGGTCGGCAGTGGCCGACCCAAGAGGTGTGTGGTGGAGACAAAAGCAAAAATTCGCTCGAAAGCATAACGTTTGTTAGGTTTTTGTTTGAACTTTTGCTTACGTATATACTAGCACGTTTAACTGGCTGAGCGCAAGAGGTTTGTATATATTACAATGAAATGCTTACGCTAATGGTATAATGTTGCTATGCAGGGGCGGGCAAAGTATAACGAATATATCGATGGCGGTCGGAATGCCAGACTGCTTGAGCACTCTGTGGCTTACCGAGTGCTAATCCGGAGCTACCAAGACTCAGATGGCGATGGCCTGGGCGACCTAGCCGGTCTCACTAGTAGGCTTGACTATATTGCCGAGCTGGGAGTGGATGTCATCGTCCTGTCGCTATATGAGCTGACTCACCGAGGAGATCAGGTCAAGCCGGATGACTTGATGTCACTCAGTACTCGTCTCGGCACGATGCTGCAATTGATCGACTTAATTAGCCGAGCTCGGGAGCGACGGCTAAAGGTCGTCTTATCTATCCCTGCTAGTCTGGCTGAGGCAGAGGTCTGTGACTATTGGCTCAAGAAAGGCGTGGCAGGGTTCGTGCTATACCAAGACCCTCTTTTAAGTGACTATCGATCTAGTGGTCGTTTGACCTTAAAGAAGCTCAAACGTGACCTGGTGGCTAGGGCTAGACATGATGCGGCTATGATTGAACTGGAGGGTGAGACCACTCTCCGTGCGGTGACGCTCTGTGCTAGTGACCGGTATCGAGAGGAGGTCGCCAAGATGCTGGCGACAATCATGCTAACCATGCCGGGTGTACCTTGTGTCTATCAGGGACAAGAGATCGGCACACCTAGCCCGAGGCAACGGTTCGGTCGGGCAGAGCTGAATGCCGGTACCCCGATGTATTGGAGCGATGACGAGTATGCCGGCTTTAGCGAAGTGGCGCCACAGCTAATGCTTGACCAGATTTTCCAGGTAGTTAATGTCGAAGCACAAGACAACGATCCGGCTTCGGTGCTGAGCTACTATCGACAGCTGATTGCTCTGCGCAAGAGCAGTTTGATCTTACAAGACGGTGCCATCAAGTTCATCGGTGACCGTGGCAACATCCTTTGCTATCGACGGTCACTTGATGGCTACCAACTGCAGGTTACCGGCAATTTATCTTCTAGATATGCCGCCCCGACGACTGAGATAGCTAAGGGAGAGCTGGTCTGTAGCAGCTATATTGGGCGAGGTGATCTAGCCAAGCCGCTTGCCCCATATGAGACAGTGATTACCCGAGTCGATTAGACGCTTAAGAGCGATATACGTCCTGGCAACCTTCCGGTTGCACTGCGCTTCTAGTTATCTGGTGCCTGCCATTAGGAAGATAACGTAAATGACGGTGAAGAGCATGAAAAGGATGATCGGGGCGACACTGCTGGTCAGGTCACGCTCGTCGTTAAGGTCGGAAATACGCAGAGTTAGTGAATTGACGGTAATGGTAGTGATCGACATCGCCATGATCAAGCTGGCTAGCTCGGGGCTTAGTTCGACCCCGATACCGGCTAGTGTGCCGGCGGCAATCGGCAAGCTGACGACATTGTAGAAGAGTGAGAAAAAGATATTTTGTCTGATCTTGTGAGTGGTCAGCTTGGCTAGTCGGAGGGCGCTATAGATTAGCTGAGGGCTGCCATTGACGATGACGATATCTCCCGTCTCAATGGCTGCCTCGGTACCGGTGCCGATGGCGATGCCGACGCTGGCACTAGCCAAGGCCGGTGCATCATTGATGCCGTCACCGACCATGGCTACGACGTGACCTTTCTGGCGCAAGCTTATCACTTCTTTAGCCTTGTCGTCTGGCTTGGTGTTGGCAATGATCTGCTTGATCCCGAGTCGGCGAGCGATTGCCTTGGTGGCTGTCTCGCTGTCGCCGGAGAGCAGATAGGTCTTGATGCCTAGTTGATGGAGCTGTTTGATCAGCCCGACAGCTCCCTCTTTCGGCTGGTCGGAGATGCCGATTACGCCCAAAATTTGCTGTCTAGTGAAGACGTAGCAAATCACCTTGCCCATTCGACGCAGCTTTGAAGTGTCGGGTAGACCTGACTTATGCAACTTGCGAGCATATTCTTCACTACCCAGGTAGTACTTCTTACCTCCGATTAGCCCGCTGATACCTCGGTTAGTCGCCACCTCCAGCCGTTTGACCGCCCTAGTTTCGATCTGGCGCTTGCTGGATCGCCGGGCGATAGCCTGAGCTAAGGGGTGGAGGCTGTGTTTGGCTAGGCTACTGGCGATGGACATAGTCTCCTTGGCGGTGGCGGAGATCGTGATGACATCAGTCACGGCTAGCTGACCTTTGGTCAGAGTGCCGGTCTTATCAAAGACGATAGTGTCAACTTGGCTCAGCGACTCCAAGCTCCTGCTGCCCTTGATTAAGATGCCGTTCCGAGTGCCCAGGTCGACGCTGGCGGTAGTCACACTGGGGCTAGCCAGACCAAAAGCGTAGGGGCAAGCCACCATGATAATGGAGATAAACATAGTCATGGCTGACGATAAGTCGGAACCGAGGAAGAAATATCTAACGGCGAAACAGATCAGGGCAAAGAGAATGACTAGCGGGACGAAGACATTGGACATACGATCAGCGATGTCTTCGTTGATCGTTCGATCAGAACGAGTGCTCCGGATTAGCTGGATGATCTGAGCTAGCAGTGTCTCTTCATACAAATGGTCAGCTACGACGACCAGCTTGCCTGAGCCATTGGTGGTGCCACCGATCACCCGACTGTCTAGCTGCTTGCTGACGGGTGCGCTCTCGCCAGTAATAATCGCTTCATTAACCGAAGAAACGCCATCAACAACGTAACCATCGATAGGGATGCGTTCATGAGGATTAATGATCACCCAATCGCCGACCTCGATTCGGTCGACGGGGATGTTGATGATGAGACCGCCGCTGACGACGTGAGCTAGGCTGGGCTTGAGCCGGATTAGCTGCTTGACTGATTGTTGCGCTCGGCTAATCGCCCGCATCTCCAGCCATTTACCGAGAACGACGAAGACGAACAGAAAGGTGACCGTACTGAAGTAAAGTGGCACTCGCCGACTAGCGGGGATGACGAGCGAGTTATTCTGGAGGGCAAGCAAGACAAAGCTAATACAGCTATAAGCATAGGCAACCGAAGTGCCGATGGTAATGAGGCTATCTACATTAAATAGCTGATGCTTTAGGCCCCGGATGGTACTGCGCCAGAAGACCAGCCCCAGATAGATAATCGCTAGGGTGGACATCAGGCAGGTCGCCAGAGGCGCCCATGGCTGAATGGTGCGGTTAATAGCTGAATTAGGTATTAGCCAGTCCAGGGCCAAGAAACCGGTTGCCGGTAGACACAGGATGATCGAAAAGATCAACCTCTTTTGCCAGAGTCGAACCCCACCAACGCTTACTCTGCTATGCATATATCTTCATTATACCTTATTTAGTGCGGTAGTGCCCCCGTTGATAGTAGATAGATAATGATGATAGCTATGCTGATCCGGTAAGCGCCAAAAGCTCTGAGGTCGTGCTTCTCTAGATAGGTTAAGAAAAGCCTGACGGTGACGATACCGACGATGAAAGCGAAGATATTACCGAGCAAGAGTGGTTGCCAATGATGAACGATGAAACCGGTATTCTTGACGACTAACTTAGCTAGTAGAGCCAGCATGATGGGGATGCTGGCGAGGAAAGAATACTCGGTCGCCTGCTTGGGCTTGAGTCCACAGAGGCGAGAGGCGATGATGGTAGAGCCGGAGCGAGACACTCCCGGCACTAGAGCCAGACACTGAGCCATCCCGATGACGAGGGCTCGACTCGGCGATAGTTCCCGTCCATCAGTAACATCTGACAATCGAGGCAGTCTCTCTAGCACGACCATGATAATACCGAAGATGATTAACGACATGGCGATGACCAGGCTGCTGGCAAAGAAGGCTGAGTGCTCAACAAACTTTGATGCAGCGAAGCCAATCATCCCGACGGGCAGACAGGTGATGGCGATATTGCGGAGCAGACGATAGTCGTGCTCGATAAACACTTGTCGAGCTAGCTCTTTTAGCTGGCGCCGGAAATAAATGATCAGAGCTAGGGTTGTGCCGAAATCAAGCGCTTGGATAAATAAATGACCGCCGTGATGTAGCCTCAGTAGATGGCTGGCTATGATCAGGTGTCCTGAGGAGGAGACGGGGATGAACTCCGTCGCCCCCTGGATGATTCCCATGATGATGGGCGGCAGTATTAGCAGATGTACCAAGTGCATGCTAGTCTTTCTGTGCTTGATCGGCTGATTTAGCCTTAGTCCGGACTACCTCTGCCTCGGCGATATCATCGGGGCTATGCTTGGTCTTGGTGGATTGACTGGCTGCTCGTTCCGCCTTACGGATAGCCTGACGGAGCGTTTTGGTCTTGCGGTAGGTTCGGATGGCATAATACTCCGCTACTAGACCATAGGCAAAGATGTAAATACCGACGATCCACATCATCCCCGTGGTGGCTAGTCGGGGCTGGAATAGCACCAAGAAACCGAGAATGACACCGATGATACCGATGGTGGTGACGAGCGGCTTGGACTCATTGTCCTCGGAGTAGGAGGTGGCGATTAAGCCCAGTAATGACTGGATGAAGATATAGATAGCTAGGATAGCTGCGATGAAAGCTTGGGCGACGATCGGATTAGCCAGCACCATAGTGCCGATACTGATGCCACAGACGGCAAAGATCATCGACGTCCACCATAGATTGTCTTTCTTAACACTGAGCAGAGACTTGCCTAATATGATAGCCGATATCAGTAGAACTAAGACGCCGAAGAGATAAATAAAGACCGACAAGACGAGCTGAGGCCTTATCATCGCTACTAGACCAACTACTATGCTGACTAGCCCACTGGTGGCTACTAACAGCCACAGACTCTTGGCGATTTTTCGTAACTTAGCTAGCATCTCTTTTCTACCATTTCCTTATACAAAATGGTAAAGCCTATAGGTTATTTAGTCAATAAGCAGATCAAAGTATTTCGTGCTACCGAAAGGTACTTTCTGGCGGACGTGCTTGATACCGAGGCTGGAGTGGGCTGAGTGAATCGTGGCTAGTCCGTAGGTCTGATTGATTCGGTCGATCGCCTTAACCAGGCTAGTGGAGCGAGTGGTCTGACTGAGTAGGCTAAGTTGGTCTTGGTTAGTCGACTGAAAATGATAAACGCATATCCCCAGCTGGCAAATACGACCGGCGGGACGAGCTCGGAATAGCGGCTCGGCTAGCTGCCAGATAGCCTGGTCGGAGTCAAAAGGACTGGACGATAGAACCTTGCGCTGATAATGCCCGCCTGCCTGCAAGCGCAACCGGACGCAAACGCCACGAGCTTTGATTTGGCGGTAGCGGAGCTTTAGTCCGACATTTTCGGCTAGACAGTGCAGACAGGAGCTCAGGTAATCTTTGTCGTCGTTACCATGGTCAACTACCCACTGTCGTCCGATCATACTTAACTTGGTTGGCTGATTATCAACTTCGTATCCTCTTAGTCGCTGATACCAGTAAGTGCCGGTGATACCATGAAAAACCTGCCGGCGCAGAGTCGTCTCGCTTGCTTCCAGGAATTGCACCGGTGTGTTGATGCCGGCTCGGCGCAAGCGACGCCCTAGGCGCTCGGCGATGCCGGTCAGGTCTTCCAGCTGGAGCTGGCTATATACTTGGACTAGATTGTCGGCGGTGATCATATCCAGTCCGTCGGGCTTATGTAGACCGGCGGCCAGCTTGGCCAGGAAGCGATTGCTGCCTAGTCCAACATTGATAGTCAAGTACTCGCCGATTTCTTGTCTGACCCGGTCTTTTAGCTCTTGCCCGAGCCGGATCAGTTTGGCCGGCGTGTCGTAGCTGGTTGATCTTAGGTCGATATACCCCTCGTCGATCGACTTCATGTCGCAGTCGGGCGAATAGCTGTGCATGATCCGGAATAGGCGTCGGTAAACAGTGCTGTACTTAGCGGGGTGAGACTCAACCAGAATTAATCCGGGGCATCGGCGCAGAGCCTCGGTACGTCTCATGCCGGTATGGACGCCCTGTGCTTTAGCCTCGTAGCTGGCAGTGATGATGCAGCAGTTAGGGCTAGTCCGATTGGTGACTCCGACCGGTCGGTGACGTAGGCTGGGATGGGCTTGTTGCTCGGTGGTGGCGAAGGCGCTATTGAGATCCAGCCATATGATCTGTGGCAGAGCGGGGTTGATCTGAGGACTCATAGGCTTGCTCCATCTATCAATGACAGTAGAGTCCAGCGTAGAGTCGTCGTATCAAACTCCAGAGAATAATCATTGGTGCCGTCGCTGACGTCAAAGATATAGCATAGCCTGGTGCCGTGTCGAATGGGGTAGCATAGCCCCAGCTTAGTCAGGCTGATATCGACGCCATGATGACGTATCTTGACGGGCATAACTCTATTAGTGTGAGCTGAGTGGCTAAAAGAAACGACGACATCGACTGGCTGGTTGATTGATACGATTGGATTCATAAAACTCCTAAGAAAACTAAGACGGCTAGCTTGGGGTATCCAAAGGCCTAGAGCGTCCGTCGTTAGCTCGTACCATCTCAGGATAATTTTATGAAACCGCACAGTGACCGAGGTGTGATTGGTTATAATCATTATAGCACTTGTTATAATCTGGGTATGAAGCGGCGACGGGCGACTCAGAGTGTCATACAGTATGTCGAGCGGTACGGCAGCTGCAATTTCTGGCGACTACCATTTAACGAAGTGGATAGCCTGATCTTATCTGCACTCTGCTACGCTGATCTGGCGGTCTCACCTTTTGGTAAAATCAGTAACTTTAATTGCACCCTGTCTGAGCTTGACCGGCTGGTCGAGACTGAGCGACTGGGCAGACTGATGTGGAACCGAGCCCGAGGGGCGGAGCTGCTGAGAGTCTGTGCTAAGAGCAGTCGCTTCGGCGAGGTCTTGCTGCATCACTATCGCCATCAGGTTGACAGTACGCTGGAGGAGCAGTTTGGGGCAGTTACCTTCTCGATCAATACCGACCGGGGCTATCTTGACTACCTAGCTTTTCAGGGGACTGATGATAGCCTGGCGGGCTGGAAAGAAGATCTAAATATGACCTTTCAGCGTCATTTACCAGCCCAACGAGAGGCACTCCACTACTTGCAGATGATATCCGGATTATCACAGAATTGGTTAATGCTAGGCGGTCATAGCAAGGGAGGTAACTTGGCTGTCTATGCCGGATTGATGGCTGACCGGGCTAATAGAGATCGTATCGTAGCGGTCTACAATCATGATGGACCGGGCTTCTTGGCGGAGACATTTAGCCCGGCGCAGTGGCGTAATCTAAAAGGCCGAATCCATAGTACTGTGCCCGAGGGAGCGTTGGTCGGGTTGCTGCTGGATGAGCGGGCGGGCGCTGGCCGGGCCGTCCGGCTCCCGCTCCCACGGGGCGAGGTCCTCCTTGGGCGGGCGATGGCCGGGTGGTACAGAGTGATGCTCGGCTGATCAATCAGCACGATTCATTGTCGTGGCGGGTTGACGGAACTAGGCTAGCAACGGTCGGTCACGTCAGTCGATCGTCTCGGTATGTCAATCGAACCATTCGGCGTTGGCTTGGTGAATTAACTCTGGAGCAAAGGAAGGCTTTTGCCGATGCGCTATATCGGATGCTCATCCAGGCGAACTGCCGCACCACTGATGATCTACGCCGATATCTAGCTGAGCATTGGCACCGGGTACTCCACGATATTCGGACGAGTGACCCGGAGACGAGGAAGGTAATCGTCGGAACGTTTAAGCTACTGGCCAGCTCCTCGGGGCGAGAGCTACTTGTATCGATGGCCCGCTGGTTTCGTCGGTTACTGGGCAAACGGTAAGCGGTTTAGCCAGTGGGTGTGTTACAATAATACTATTAGTTATTTAGGAGATAAAATGAGACATAATCAGGTAACATTATCTGTGGCGCCCCACGAGTCGGTAGACGAGCCCCAGCTTGTCTCTCGCCAAGAGCGTAGCCGTAGTATTGATGACCGGGGGAAATATCAGGCGATCAAATATCTGGAGGAGGTTGGGCTATTTACGCCGCTTAACTCGCTTGAGCTATATCACGGTCGTAGCAATGCTAATGGAGATGACTGGAAGGTCTCGCCAGGTTTTCGTAATGATGGTGACACTACCAGTCATGATAATGTTAACAAGGTCTCAGCTCTGGCGACAGATACCGCCGAGAATGCTCAGAGCTTTGCTGACGAGCGGAGTCGTCTAGAGGGTGGCCAGCCCGAAGTTCATCGGATCATCTCAGAAGACGCTGATGCCACCATCATTGACGGTAGTTTCAGTCAGGTCGGTCGCTCTGCCGAGGAGAAAGAGCAGATTAAGCAGGCTCTCACCAAGCTGAGAGTTCCCTTTATGGTCGGCGCCCCGCTAGATTTTGATCATCGAGATATCTTGACTCGTTTTCACCCACAAGACTTCTTGGGCGCTGGCGGTCGCCTCCCCAAACTGTCTGATCTACCGGAAATTACCGAGAAGCTGGGGATTGACTATATGACGGTGCGGCACATTACCGGGGCGATGTGCACTCAGAAGTTGATGACTGTTGACCCGGTGCAGATTGTCAATGGCTACCTGAAGAAGCAAGATGCCTATCGTGATACTTATCCGATCAATCAGACCTATGTGGCGAGCTGGTTGAGGAATGCCCATGTCGTCGGAGTGAGGGAGAGGGTTCGGTCGGCGACCATACTGAAGGATATTGAGCCGGTCTTTCTGTTTGATCTGGCCAAAGTTGATACCGAGGCGGAGGTATCTCACAGGCGTCAAGCTACCGCACGGGAGTTTGGTGATATTGCTATTCGTCTGGCTGACGGTCTGGAGACTGAGGCAACGACCGGGGGCTCGTTTGTCGACTACTTATCTAATAACCTCTACGCCACTCCTGAGCAGCTGGTGGATAAAGCTATGGAAGTCCCGGGCTACCGGAGGATATACGAGGCTGATGCCGGTAACTGGGAGAAATTTACTCTGGAAGAGCATACTGAGACGGTACTGCGTAACTTTGATAATAATTACGCCGATAAGTTGCCGGCGGATCTGTTGCCGATTATCCGGCTTGCCTTACTGACACACGATCTGGGTAAGCCTGAGTCAGCCAGGAGGGGTGATAAGCGCAATCAACACATCTATAACGTTCGTGAGGCGGATCAGTTTATGCGGAAGGTTGATATCAAAGAAAATATGCGCCGGCTGATCACCGGCATCATCGGCGAAGGGCAACACTTGACCACTCGCGGCTTTATTAAGGGCGATCTGGATGCGCGGGCTGAGTTGCTATCGTTCTGCCGTAACCTACTGACCAACTCGGGCGTGGATAACGTCACCGAGAACGACGCTAAGGCGCTGGCCGATGTCTGTTTGATTATCCAGACTTGCGATTCGGCGGCCTACACCGATATGGCGATCACGACCAGCAAGAAGCATGGTGCTTATCGCAACTGGCCAACTTTTAATGACTCCTTTTATCCACCGGTCAGTATCACCAAGCAAGACGCCCAGCTGAAGTATGAGGAGGCAGGTTCATTGCTGTAAATGTTATAATCTTATGTGGTGACTAGTAACGAATTAAGAGGAAGTAGAAGACGAGAGAGCCCCATATCTGCTAGCGGAGACGGGTATGTTTTTGAGCATACCGTGCAGGCATTCTTTGTACTGCAGATGATGATGGGTGGTCTCGTTCCGAGAATGGATGGCTGTGAGATTACGGAAGTAATTCTTCAGTCAAGGAAGTATGGAAGAAACACAGACGACTGTGAAGTAGTCTTTAGAGACAAGAATACTGGAGAAAATAGGAGACTACTTGTACAAATAAAGCGTAGTTTCAATCTCCAGCCCTCTAATAAAGCTTTTACTAAAACAATAGAGGATGCATGGGGCGATTTTACTAGTCCAAGTTTTAATAAATCGTGTGACAGAATTGCTCTTGTAACCGGTGACCTTGACACTTGTGGGACTGGGCTAAAACGCATGTTAACTCATATACAGAGCACCCATCAGCAGGCTGACCAGTTTTGGAGAGATCACATAAGTGGCTATACGGATAGGAGCATGCCAGAGCTTCAAGGTCTTAAACGCCTTCAAGAAAAAATAAAATTGGCGAATGATGGTAATGATCCTAGTAAGGAAACAGAGTTTGATTTTTTCAGATCTTTTTTCATCATAAAGTCAGATATGCATGAAAGCCTTTTTCAGGATGGTGACCTTAACATAGCTTTAATTCATAGTATGTTGGCACGAAAAAGATGGAAAGGCGATGCGGAGCCTTGGAAAATATGGGAACTGCTTCTTAGCTTTATCTCAGCTCGCAATAAAGATCAGATAATCATACGTAAAGATAATCCTCCAGACCATCTAAAGAAGATATTTGAAGAGGAGCTTGTTGTTAGGCAGCGGGACATAACAGACGCAGGCAAGAAGATGAGTCCGGGGTGCGGACCTAAAACGCTAACAATTAATAGGAAAATCCAAACAACCTACAAAAAGGAGCTGGCATTGTTGTGTCTCATTGGTGAATTTGACGCCAGTAGACCTGGCGATCAAGACATGGTGGCTAAACTATTAGAAAGTGATTATCAAACAGCCCTAAACGCCATCCAGTCAATTGCTAACACTGATGCTAGCGCATTGAAACTAAGAGGCACTATATGGAAGGTCGTTGACACCAAAAAGACCCTAGAACAAATAGGTAGCTATATCTATGATAATCATGTTGATAGTTTTGCGCAAATCTATCTAAGAATACTTGGCGAAATAGACCCAGCCTTAGAGCTAGATGCAAAAGAAAGATATTTTGCGGAGGTATATGACAAAAAACGGATCTATTCAAATGAGATTAGAAGTGGCGTGGCGAATGGCATGGCTATGCTTGCTAACAGTCAAGATCTGTGCAGTCACTGCTCTATTAAAAAACTATGTAATATAGCGAAGAGTGCTGTAAGAGAACTGCTCTCTAAGAACCAAGATTCAAAGATGTGGATGAGTATTATGGATGATATCTCGTCAGTAGCTCAGACGGCGCCGACTGAATTCCTATCAAAGCTGGAGACTGCTCTTGATATGCAAGATGATAACCCAATTATTGAGGTTATAAATGAAAGCAACGGTAGCCCATTCTTTCGAAAGGACTACATCTCTGGACTTTATGGGGCATTAGCTGAGCTATTGTGGGACAAAGATTTGTTTTTTCGCACTAGCATGATATTAGCAAGAATATCAGATCAAATAGGTAGCTATGGTGAAGGGCAGAGATGTG
>ERZ773054.1016-NODE-1016-length-18640-cov-24.562604_pt1 | contig 18640 bp, 21 predicted proteins | sample MGYA00580630_ERZ773054 | MGnify/ENA primary metagenome ERZ773054 (study PRJEB29015, sample SAMEA2737994) | human oral metagenome | biome: human oral; feature: human-associated habitat; material: dental | place: China | collected 2115 ... | reverse complement strand
GACTAGCGAAGGAGTAGACATGGAATGGCTTGAACTAATCGCGAAAGCAATCGGCCTTATCGCAACAATTTTTTCGGCATATAGAGTATTCTCTAAATACATTAAAAAGAATACGAATTCCATAGACTTTCAAATGCGATTTGGTGTTGGTCGAAATGTTAGGGGGCTAGGGTGTATGAGGTTCTTTCGGAGACCTGGTGCACTCAGTTCTAGAAATGAAATATCAAATACCGTAAGGCAGCGGTTGACCCACGAGATTGCCAAAGACGTTGTTCATGCATATAGCATTGAAAGACGGTCGCATCTATTTAGCCGCGATACGCGAGACTTTGTTTCTTTAATGGTTTCAATGCTTATTCTTTCCTTTTTGATCACCGCTCTTGTTGGGTTATCAAAAATCTCTGATATTTCCCCTGTTAAACAACCTTTTGCAAGTTTCACATTATTCATGCTTTGGATATGTATTTGCGCATTCTTTGGATTTGTGGTCTTGCAATTCTATTTTGTAATCATGCGTGCCGTCGATGAAGGTTCTAGCGCGACTGCTGCGCAAAATGCTCAGCTAGTACGGGTGCCACTTGAATCGATCCCTTACTGCATTGAGAAAGAGAACGACTACATCTTTGTTGATGCGACCATCCGAGAGCGCCATCAAGTCCCGTTTATGGGGAAAGCAGATGGCGTACAGATGCTTCTTAATCATGGCGCCGTCATCGAGGAGGAAGTGGCTCTTAAGAAGTCTGAGGCCAAACAAGTCAAGTCAAGTGACTACGAAGATGTGGCTGGTAAGCTTGTTGACTCTTTCCTCTCAAAGACTTCGGAAGATGGCGATCAGCCTGTCTACTTTGTGTTCTCGCAGGCCGGAATCACGGCTGCTCTTGTCACACATCTACTGCGAAGCAAAGGGCTGCGAGCGTTCTACATCGGCGCGACGAATGGCTATGAGTCTGAAGTAAGGGAGACGATTCGAGAGATTCGTATGCTCCGTGAGAGTGGCCTCCTCTAAGGATCTTCGGCGGTGCTTCCTCGCGGCAGAACCCAAGATTGTCCTGCTTTGATGGTTCTGGCTATATTTGCATGCCGTCAAACATAGTTTGGGCATGTTAGCGCGTCGGCGGTCTTATGGGAATTGAAATGTCCACTGTTCCTTCGTCAGTTAGCTCCTCATGCACACGTTGATACAGTCTCGAAAAATCAACTACATCCGCATTCTCGATGGAGAGTTGATCTGGGTAAATCTGATTGAGGGGAATGTTGATCCGTTTTTCGGCCGCGTTGATCACAAACATTGAAAACACTGGTGTCATTAGTCCGAAAAGGAAATGCGATTCCTCGCGCAACTGCTCAGACAGCTTGGAAATTCCAAAAGCAAATCCGCGCTCATTGAACCTCATTCGCGTATCGAAATATACTTTCAAGCCTTGGGGTATTTGATTGTCACGCAGTTTGGGCAGCCAGTCTGGATCAGGTATGGATCCTGCAGCAATCGACATTGTAATGGCGGTTTTTATTGACCATTTTGATAGTGTTTCGAAATCGATCGGTATACCTCTTTGGAACATGTCTGCTACTGGTTCCTCAAAGTTCTTCCCAAACCACGAGTTACACGATTTGCATAGAATTCTTGCCACTAAGGGCTCCACGGAGTACCTGTCAGCAAGCCACTTTGGAGAACAGTGCTCACGTGTAACACTTGGTTCATTGCAGGTAAGGCAGCGTCCGCCAAGATTCACATTTGGTGGAAGAGAAACGGCTGTTTTTGTTGAGACATAGAAATCGTAGTCTGACGACGGTGGCATGCCAAGGTATGCCTCACGCCCAAACGCTATTTCAATATTATACTTATGAGACCTTGCAATCTCGTCAGCGAGGGCTGATTCTCGGCTATGATTGAGGAGAGCGCCTGTGCGTCCCGGGAACGTTGGAAAAATGGTCTGAGGAGGTGAGCTCACCCTTGCAAAGTAGTCACCGGAACGATCCTGGACGCCGATCGATAGGTTGTTGCATGACACGATGATCTTCGCCGCTTGATCGTCATGATCAAGGGTCAGCACGTTGTGGCTGACGACAATTTCTGGCTCTTCAGAGTTGAGTGTGGGCGGAGGCGTCTAGGCCTCCTGCGATGAGGAGCATTCGGAGTTTGTAGTTGGTGGGGTTGCGGTAGCCTCTGGCGGTGCGTCTGCCTAGTTCGATGATTCCGTTGATGGCTTCGGTGGGGCCGTTGCTTGCTCCGCCGGTGTCGAAGTAGGCCAAGAATGCGTCCTTCCATTTGCGTAGGGTCCGGCCCAGTCGGGCGATTTCAGGGATGGGACACCTTGGTAGGCGCTCAATAAGGCGTGTGGCCAGGTGTCGGCCTTGGGCGGGTGTGGCTTGGTGGAAGACGTCTCGCACTTGCTGGGCGCAGCGGTAGGCGACTTCGACACTGATATGCGCCTCATCTGCCACGAAGGCCTCACGGAGGCGTTCTTGTTGACGCGGGGTGAGCCTGTGGCGCGAGGCGCGCAAAAGATTGCGGATCTGATAGAGGGGATCGCCCTTGCGCCCGCGGTGACCGGTCGTGTCTTGCTGGACGCGGCGGCGCACCTCATCGAGAGCGTCGCCAGCGAGCTTGACGATATGAAAGGCGTCCAGGACGCTGGTTGCGTCTTGGAGTTGATCGTCGATGGCGTTCTTGTATCCCTGGAAGGGGTCCAGTGTCGCGATCTGGATACCGGAGCGAAAGTCTTCGCCGCGCTCTTCTAGCCAGTTCTTGTACACGGTGCCAGACCTACCCGGGACCAGGTCCAACAAGCGGGCCGTGGGGTGATCCTCCCCGCAAGTCAGGTCCACGATGCCGGTGAGTTCACGTGGGCCCCGGTGGCGTCGGTCCTGGTGGTGCCACACGTGCTCATCAACCCCCAGCACCCGAACCCCCGCGAAGCGGACGGGGTCATCAGATGCGGCTTGCAGGCACGGCTTGATATGGGACCACACGGTATTCCACGTGGTTCCTAACTGGCGGGCCAGCCCCGAGATAGTGGCTCCCTCGAAGCGCAACTGTCGGATCGCCCAGCGGATCGCCCGCACACCCAGACGCGCCCGGGGTGCGCACACCCGCTCGTCATGTTCCAGGAATGTCACCGTCTGGCAGGTGCGTTCGCGGCATATCCAGCGTCTTTTATGCCCCCGGATCCGCACTGGGACCCCGGCCCAAGGCGCGTCGATCACCTCCACCACCACGCGCCCGTGACCGTGAGCGATCACCCCACAACCCGGGCAGCCAGCACAGCGATCACAGGACTCTATGTCGAGCATCAGAGCATCTGGGGTGCGAGCCACGCTCATCAGATGGAAGGCCTCCAAGTCGACGAGCAGATCACACCGGTCACAACGATCAAGCGACACGGAGCAGCAGCAGGTAGGGTGAGACATTGTCGAGGTCCTTGACGACAGCTGGGGTTGAAGTCCGCTCATCATCAAGGACCTCGACCTCTACCCGCGACCCCCGACCAACACCCGGTCACCCACACTCAACTCTGAAGAGCCCCAAATCCGTCATCCTTACGGTTGCCATACGTGGCTCCTGTCTAGAGGACCCAAGTTGACAACACTTACCCGCGCACACCACGCACACGGACGGGAGCCCTCTAACAAGAGGGCTTCGAAAAGGCACGCTCTATAACCCCACCCCGCGATGAGTGTGCTGGGGGTCAGGAAACGCTTAGTGGCGTTCTCCGGTGACTGGGCACACGGCTGGATCAAAGTGAGCATCGTCTGCCCAGGTGTCCACCATCTGTCGAGTTGGCTCGAACGTGTAGTCGAGCATTCTGGCAAGCACGACGATGCTGACCTTTTCTGCGCCTTGCCTGCGCGCCTTGATAGCCAGTCCCTGCGCGTTTCCGCCTGTCACCCATGTGTCTTCGACGATCACGACATGGCCGGAGAGCTGATGGTCGATTGCGAAGTCGTCGGGATTGGTTCCCTGAGCTCTGCCCGTTCTCGGTTGGCCTACAAAGCGTGCCGGGACTAGGGGGACACCGGGCAGACCTTCCAAGGCAGATGCGAGCATTGCGGCGATATCCGGCAGAGGATGGTTTGCGCGGTTCTTCCCTGACGGTACGGCGATCACTGCACTAATCGGGGCACCGATGGCTTCCTCGAGACAGTCTTGATGATGGAACCTGAAAAGGAGCATCAACGCTTTCAGACGCTGCTGAGCAGCAGCGGACGGTTGATAGAATTTGTACTGATTCAGGTCGGAATAGAACTGCTGCAGTGTTCGATGTCCACGCACTGCATAACTCAGTGGAACAACTAGGTCAGCAAGTTCTGACTCAAATGCTGACTTCCGTCTATTGCAGGCATAGCAGAGGTGATAATCCCGGTCCATCGGACCACAACAGACAGCGCACACTTTCACCTGTGGAAATAGTGCTGCTTCGGGGTACTTAAATCCCCTTCTAACAGTCCTCGCGTGGTAGCCGACAAGTGCCAGGAGCTGTTGATCGAAGGCTTGGCCGTTCAAAACTCACCTACAGCAGTGCAAGATCATCAACAGCGAACTGGGCCATCTCCATAACATGGGAGACGGATTCCTCAACGCTGTACGCAACGCGAGCGAGCACACCCGGATCGTCAACGAACTTCCGACCCCACGTGGTGTTCTCGTACACCGATTTGGAGACCACCAGTGGACGCCCATGAGCAGCTGCCTGCCTAGCTTGATGGCGAGTGCCAGAGTTTTCCTTCGCTGAGACGATAATCGTCGCGTTCGCATACGCCGACATCACTGCGTTGCGCATGGGGAAAGTGTGCTTCGCAGGAGAAGTACCTGGCCAGAACTGAGACAATACCATGCCGCGATCTTCGATCGCTCGCTGCAGCTGGCGGTTCTCCGCCGGGTAGTCGCGGTCAATGCCGTTGCCAATCACAGCCACAGTCCGGCCACTCTTTGTCAGGGCTTCAGAATGAGCCGCCGTGTCGATCCCCTTCGCGAGACCGCTAACGACGGTCCAGCCTTTGTCGACGACGAGCTGGGCCATTTCTCGAGCGGCCTCTATCGAAGCTAGGCCTGCATCTCGGGAACCGACGATGCACACACCGTGGTCGGGTTGGGCGAGCTGGCCACGAACGAAGATGACCGGCGGGAAGTCGTGAACTTCTCGCAGCTGTTGTGGATAGTCCGCGTCGAGCCACGAAAGTGGGCGTTCGCCAGATAAAATCCACTGATCGACATCGCGAATAGCATTTTCATGAATAAGTTCTGAATTGGATTCTTCGGCAAGAATTTGGCTCGGCAAATCGCCATCGATTAACCGTTGCCTTAACGCCATCTGCGACTTTTGAAAAGAGCCATAACGCAGAAGAGCTACTAGGGCAACAAGTTCCTTAGAATTGGACATCTCATCACCTACTTTCACTTCTCTCAATCTTACCAACATATCCCCAAACCGTCTCGATTCTGAATCCATCCTGTTGTGCGTGTCACAGGCCGCAGCCACCTGCCCAGCAGACAGGTTCATAACCCTAGATCGAGCCACTGACATATCTCAAGTTCGAGGATGGCCGCTCAGTCCTTGCGGTAGTACGAGCACTCGAAGCCGTCCGCATCCAGCGGCAAGCGCTCTGCCCAGTTGGGCACCGTGGCCATGACTTCACAGATCTTTTCGATCCAGGTGGCGACCCCGGTGTAGACCTGGTCACGGGTGGTGAAGGCACGCCGGTAGTAGTACTCGATTGTGAGGGTGGCCCAAAATAATTCGGCCATGGCATTATCCCAGCACACTCCGGCCCGCCCCATCGACACGGTTCCTTGGGCGGCGCGCATGTAGGCGGCCGGCTTCTGGGAGGTGAACTGTGTTCCCCGATCAGCATGCAACACGACCCCTGCGGGGAAGGTGCCACGGGTGGTCGCGGCCATGTCGAGTGCGGTGATGACCAGGTCGGTGCTTTGCTGCTCGCCCGCGGCGTATCCCAGGACTGGGCGTGAGTGCGCATCGCCCACGGGGTGCAGGTAGACCCTGCCTTGTGCGCACCGCAGGTAGGCAAGAAGTCCGTGATTCACACCCGGTCCAGGGTGCCTTGGTCCCACTGGTGGGCGCAGTGGTCTTCATGGGCTACTGGTCCCCGTCCGCCGCGCCTAGCTGGGCGCGGGCGCGTGTTCAGGCCTGTGAGGCCCAGGCGGCGCATCGACGTGGCGACCGCACGCACACCCACATCCATGCCCGCGCGCGTCAGAGCATGGTGGATGCGAGGGGCCCGTAGGTGCCACCGGACATCTCGTGTTCCCAGGCCACCGTTTCATCCAAACGCCTGCGCACCAGCGCGGGCTGCCCCCTGTGGGACGCTCGGTTTTCCACGCGTCATAGCCTGCGGGCGTGACCCCTAATACCTCGGCCATCAAGGTGATTGAGTGGGAATCCTTCTGCGCGTCTATCAGTTCAAAGCGCTGGTGTTGTGGTGCCCAGACGCGAAGAAGGCGCTGGCTTTTCCCACAATCTCGTTCTCCTTCTCCAGCTCGCGCGCCCGCCGATGCAGAGTAGTGATCTCAGCTTCCGTCTCGCGTGGATCAGGGCGCCCCTGTTCGGCGGCCTGGCGCCGCTCGCGCTCGGGTGTGACCCACCGGCCCGCCACCGATTCACCCCGCCCCGCATCCCGGGCAACAGACGCGATCGAAGACCCCGTATCCAACACCAAAGACGCAACATCACGACGACACTGCGGCATATAGTGCCGACGAGAACGCATACCAGGCACCTCACTCTCCGCAGGCACACACACCCGCTTCACGAAGTGTCAACAACACCAGCCTAAGCCCAACCCGCAACCCCCGACCGACGCCCGGTCACCCACACTCAACTCTGAAGAGCCGCTTAAGTCGTCGCTCTGCCAGCATCAACATTTGGTCTCGATCCGGGCTGTCGCCCGTCAATCCGTTCATGCAGCACACCACCACAGCCCTGAGCAACTCAGATCAGACCACTCTCACGGAGTATACGAATCTCCCGAATAGTCTCTCTAACCTCAGACTGATAGCCATCGGTTTGGCCAATGTAGAAAGCTTGCAAACCCCTACTCCATAGCACATGTGTAACAAAAGCCGCAGTGATGCCGACCTGGGAGAAGACGAAGCAAACTGGCTCACTACCATGTTCCAAAGTCTTTGCGAGGAACGAATCAACGAGCTTGCCGGCTACATGTTTGTAGTCATCAGCCTTCATTTGTTTTGCTTCAGACTTCTTTAGAGCCACGTCCCCATCGGTCGCGACACCATGATCGAGAAGCATCTGCACACGATCTGCCGTACCCATGAAGGGAACTTGATAGCGCTCTCGAATGGTCGCATCAAGGAAAACATAGTCTTTCCCCTTCTCAACGCAGTATGCAATCGATTCAAGCGGAACCTGCACTACTTGAAAGCGAATTAGCTCGCTTGTACTTTTGCAATCGTTAACGAGACGCCAGAACAATACAATTACTTGAAATACTTGTATGCACAAAATTGCAGCAATCCAGAACGACAGCACAATCGTTACTGAATCAATGAGTTTCTGCGTAGCGGGCGCAACATTTGCAAGACTACGTAGCACTCCAATAGCAATAAGAAGGCCAAATAGACATAACAGGCTAAATATTAAGCCTAATAGATCTCAACTACTCTTACTGAATCGACTCTCTCGCCTATCAACACTATAAGAATGAACGACATCTCTAGCTATCTCACGCGTTAACTGTTGCCTTACTGACTTTGATATTTCATTGCGATAGCTAAGAGCGCCGCGTTTCTGGAACATGCTCACATACTTTAGCCCCTTCACCTTACGGCGACGACCAAACCACATTCCAAATTCAGAACCGTTCTTAAATTTTGTATATAATTCACTTCCCACCTTAAGTAGGGTTACGAGCGCTACGAGGGCACCAATGCCTTTTGCAACATAATCAATCCACTCCACAACTACTCCTTCGTCAGTCAAGTCATGTCCACATCGACAGCCTCACTGAGACTTTATCACCGGACACTACTTCACGAACATATGTGTCAAACTGCGAACGCCCCACAGCAAACTGTGCGGTAATCAAGTGTTGAACAATTTAGTCGATCGACTTATCGGCGCTAACACACCGGATACACACTGGTACTACGTCTGGGTCTCCAGGCATCTCAACTCTTCTCGAACCCAACCTGCCAAAACCCCATATCGAGCAGCTTCATCTGGGGATAAATCAGGCCGTCCCCCTCGAAGCCTCGCCGTACTTCCTCCAGGCGGTCGTTGTGGGCCTCGTAGAAGTCCACGAGCCTGAGGACGGACTCCCGACTGTATTCCCCCGTCGTCACCTTGTGTTTCTTGATGCCGTCGACGAAGAATCTGTCGTACGCGGGCACACAGCCGAGCGTTCCCATGAGGATTTTCGTGATGAGGACCGGTGACACCGGGCTCGCGACCTCACGCCCTGCGACCTGGTCACGGATCGGCCGGAAATAGGGCTCTTCCGAGTTGAGTGTGGGTGACCGGGTGTTGGTCGGGGGTTGCGGGTAGAGGTCAAGGTCCTTGATGATGAACGGTCTTCTACCCCCGCTATCGTCAAGGACCTCTACAATGCCTCACCTACCTGTTGCTGTTCCCTTTCGCTTGCCCGCTTCAAACGGTGCGATCTGCTCGTCGACGTGAAGGGCTTCCACCCGATCGCTATCACTCAGCGCAAATGCAGCATGGTCTTGTGGATCAAGTCTTGCTGCCAGGTGGTGGGGTGCCCTTCGTGCGGGGTGATCACACAAGGGCATGGCACGCTACTGGCAGAGGTCTTTGACGCGCCTTGGGCCGGGGTTCCGGTGCGGATCCGGTGGCACAATACGGCGCTGGATATGCTGCGAACGCACCTGCCAGACGGTGACGTTCCTGGAGCATAGCGAGAAGGTGTGCGCACCCCTGGCACGTTTGGGTGTGCGGGCGATCCGCTGGGCGATCCGACAGTTGCGCTTCGAGGGAGCCATCATTGCGGGATTGGCCCGATAACTGGCAACCACGTGGAACACCGTGTGGTCCCCTATCAAGCCGTGCCTGCACGCATCGGGTTCATCGACGACATCATTCCAGCCGGGATCTAAACGTTACGCGACTTCTTAAATGATTCAGTTCCATAGAAAGTCATTTGCTTCTCGCCCCACCAGGTGAGGAATTTTTGAGCAGATTCGCCATTGTGTTCAATGTCGAATGCGCTGTCGAATGAGGCGATGACTCCGTTGGTTGCTTCGGCAAGAGCTGCTGCAACCAGCCCGTACCCTGTCGACGCAACAGCAGGGCCGGCCATGTTTCGGTATTCATACCAGTAATGATCTTGACGAAGTACCTTTGTTAGCTGCTCGGGTGGCAGTAGATCCTCAAACTCCTCAACAATGCTCCACAGTCCAAGATGTTCTGGTTTTGAGTTGAACGGATAAACGAGATCTTCTTCAGTGATCCGATCATCATCCTCGACAGCGAAACAACCAGGCCAAGAGGTGGAGTCCCACTCGCCGTTAATCCAGTAGCCAAAGCCAAGTTCCATACCAGGTTCCCAGGCCAAACTCTCGTCAACGAAGCGGAGCTGCGAGCCCCCCGCAGAGGGGTAGAACGCCTTGACTTCGATCCGAGAGCCGACTCCGTGCCTGTCAAGGAGCTGCTGGAAAAGCTCCTGTGTGCGGGCGCGCGTCTGCTCCACGAGCGGCATGAAGCTCGTTGTCGGATAGACGTCGATGGTCGTTGACATACCCCAAGTCTACAGCCCGAATGAGCGTGAACACAGGAGGCAATTCCCATGACTGACTCATCTTTTGGGGCTCTTCATAATTGGGGGTGTAGTTGGGGCCTGAATCCTCCTGTTTCGAGGAGTGCTCGGCTCGGCGTTTGAGTGTCCTGCCCAGCGTCATGAGCTCGGTCAGGCTCCTCGGTACGCGCGTGGAGGTCAGTGTGTTGATGTCGGCTTGCATCAGGGCCTTGCCCGCACTCGTGTCGGGCGCGCGGTAGGCGTCGATGATGTTCTGGTAGACGCTCCAGGTGACCTCGAGTGCGACGTGGCAATCGCTGGCGAACAGGTCGAGTATGCGGTGTTGCTGACGCAGCGTGAGTAGGCATGAGCGGGTGTGGAGCATACCGCGGACCTTGTACAGGGCATCCCCGGCAACTACGTGTTCGACGTCCTCCAGTCCTCCGGCTCCTACCTGGCCGGTTGGTTCCGCGAAACCCTCGGAGATCCAAAGCTACTCGGCGCACCCGACCCCGCCCTCGACGAGGCCGTGAGGGAGATGCCGATCCTCGGCACCTCGCAGGGCGCCAACGAAGTGACCGCATTCGGACTCCCGGGTGTCGGCGACCTCGAGGTAATGGGACTGTCCGGGCGCAACAAGTTCTACGGCGTGCGCATCGAGGGGGTAAGCGACCCTTGGTGGGGTCGGAGATGACCGATAAACTCGGCGTCGCCGACCCCACAGACGGTCAGTGACGGGTCACTTGGCATCCCCAGCGTCCCTCTCGAACCCAACCTGCCAGAACCCCATATCAAGCAGCTTCATCTGCGGATAGATGAGGTCATCAGTCCGCATTCCGCGCCGCGCTTCCTCGAGGCGGTCGTTGTGCTCCTCGTAGAAGTCCACGAGCTTGAGGAGGGAATTCCGGCTGTATTCCTGCGTCGTCACCTTGTATGTCGCAACGCCATCCTGAAAGAATCTGTCGTATGCGGGCACGCACCCGAGCGTTCCCATGAGGATTTTCGTGATGAGGACGGGCGACACAGGAGTCGGAACCTCACGCCCTGCAACCTCATCGCGGATCGGCCCGAAATGCTCGGCGATGTAGTCACGCAGGTCCTCGAGCCTGTCCTGAACCTCAGACTCCCGCAGATCCGTGCACGCGACCCCGAACAGGCAGTCATATTCGGGCTTGAGGATCTTCTCGACGACGGGCACAAGCACCTTGTAGTCCTTCTGCAGCAGGAAGGACGAGCCCCTGTACATTCCCCAGCTCGCCAGGTAGAAGGCGAGGTGCAGACTCAAATAGTCACAGTCCGGAGAGGGATCGGTCCGCGCATCTCGAAACACGCGATAGCAATGCTCCCACGAGCGCGAGCGCCCATTCTTATCCCTACGCGCATCGTCGTAGAAGGTCTGCGCAGCGTCAATCAACTCATCGATGGCTTCCATACTTTTCTCCTTGTGTCTCCACGGAAGGCCTCTCTTCCTCGAGAGCTCTCGTCGTTTCAGCGGTTCCTATGCGCGCGGATTCAGATGCGAGAGGTCGACCGCCCGATTGGGTAGCCACGCGACCGGGTTCCCCATGCCTCGTTGTTCCCCATGCATCGCCGAGCGACACCGCTTCATTTCTCGATAACCATACCGCACGGAGCCGGCACGACGCTGCCATTTGGAAAGTCCGCAACTCAGCATCGTCGATCCCTGGCAATCCGGGAGAACTCTCATGCCCACATCTCACGACGAGGCTGGGGCTAGGTTGTGCACATCCGTGCGGTTCTGGGAATGCGGGTGGGAGGATTTGCATGATGGTTGCGCAGCATTCTTGGTGTTTCGTGTCGGTTCTGCGCGTACCATAATGAGAAAGGACGCGCTCCCAAGGGTGGGGGCGCATCGGAGGACACCTCACCGTGGAGGCACACACACCATGAAGGTCCCACCCCTATCCGAGCGACCCGTCAACGAGGAAGAGGAACAAGCCTTCCTCGCCCCACCGTCACGCCGCAAGAAGCGCTCCATAGTGGACACGCGAGCAGCGCTACGCCCGTGGGTGATCGGCATCGGTCTTACTGTGCTGGTCGCTGTGGCATCTGTTGCTGCCTACACGCTGGCTGCGGGCATCAGCTCATGGAACGAGAATCCCAGCGCCGCGGCGACCCCCACGGTGCATCCAGCGCCCGCACCAACAGTGTCCAGCGAGCCCGCCATGTCGGGTGGGTACGAGATTGGCCCCGACGGAGTCCTCGTACGCCCCGCCGAGTTCGCGGCAGACACCTACACCAAGCCTGAGCTACCCGAAGAAGCCAAGGAAAACACCGAGCGAGGTGCGGAAGCTGCGGCCGAGCACTACCTCGCACTGCTGGTCTACGCGTGGAACACCGGAGACACACAACCATTCGCGGACATGTCCTCCCCCACATCCAAGTTTGCATCGGATTACATCGCAGACATAACTAAACAATATACGAACGGATGGACCTACGGATTGGAATCCAATATCACGCACGTGCTTAGGGTGGAGCCAATAGAAGCAAATGGAAAAGATGTTCCCGAAGGATCGATTCTTGTCAAATTCAGAATCGAATCGAGCGACGGTGTAAGTTGCACAATGACGAAGTTAGACACCGCAAGCACATCCTACGAGTCAACACTGACATTCATTATGACCTGGACAGATAACGGATGGGTCGAGACACAAGGAAGAGTCATTGGTGACAATGAAGGCTAAATTTGTATTCCCGAGTATTTCTATTCTCTTTGGAATGTTGTTTTCATTTTTGCTGACAACTGCACCTTCATATGCTACAGACGAGCCTGACGGAAAAATGACAGCACATTCGGACGGATCAGATACAACGATTGCAACAGAAATCTCGAAAACAGAAACTGCACCTGGTGGTAGTTCCAACAACCATAAGCCCTCAGACGACATCCCAAGGCTTACTAACGATGCCACCCCAAGCACTGATGCAGTGACATCCATGGCTGATCGGAATTGCGATGGCGAGAGACACGAAGGCGTTCAAGCAGACGGAACCACCACGCTGTATGCGTGTCGATCCATGTTCCCCAAGACCGGTGAAGCCGTATGGACACCTACAACGCGCGAGATCCTGTACTACGCGGCCACGACGATTCATGCTGACGGCGCGGGCCTTCACAAGCGGCCCGAAGGTGTGTCGTACACGAACAAGTACATCCCCACGCTCGTCGCCGCTACGCATCCCACGCAAACCCACACCGTCACGCTGCTGGGTCACGACATCACCATTACTCTGACGGCCACGTCCTACACGTGGAGCTGGGGGGATGGGACCCCGGATCTGACCACGACCTCGCCGGGGATGCCCTGGCAAGAAGGCATGGACCCCAACACGGACCCCGCCCTGCTCCGCCACTACTACAAGGCTCCCAACGGATGGAAGTCCTTCCTGGACGGGCCCTACCCCTCCGCCACGCGCACCATCACGCTCACCACAACCTGGGCGGGCACGGCCACCAACCCCTTCACGGGTGACACCCAGACCATCAACGGCCTGGTCACCACGACAGAAACGAAGGGCCCGTTCCCGCTCGGCCAACTCATCGTCAACAACACCGACACGTCAGAAGAAAAACAAGGGCACTAAAGCACTGAGGCCCCAGCCCACCATCGTGGGCTGGGGCCTCAGCGTCAATGTTTCACGTGAAACAATCGCAGGAACAGCCACCAAGTGGCCTCAAGGGCGGCGCCGCAACTACTTGCGGTGGTACCGCGGGCTCGTGCCCAAGTGCGTCGGGTAGACGTTCAGGCCGTCCTTCAGCTTCGACTCGTCGAGGCCTCGATACGTGTACGAACTATCATTCACGATATCCGTCGGATCCACGACGCCATCCGCGTACTGCTGCACCTCCTCCGGCGTCGGACTCGACCCACCCTGCTTCTGCGCCAACGGGTTCTCATCCGGGAACTGCGACGGATCCGTATTCAAAATCGCACCCGGGTCAATACCACCGAACCCCGTGTACTTGTTCCACCCATGATCAGGATTCAAGCCCGTCTTCACCAGCAACTGCAACAGCTGATTACTGGTCGCCTCAGGCCACCGCTGCTTCGCCAACGCCAGAACACCCGCAACGATCGGCGAGGCGACCGACGTACCAGAGACAGTATCGTTAGCGCCAGTATCGAAGTTACGGAAGAGCACAGGCCCGCCGATAGAAGCCGTCACCACTCCCTCGCCCCACGAGGAGTAATCCTGCCGAGTCCCATCCGTACTGATCGCGGTCACACCAACAACGCCCGACCATTTAGACAAAGACAGACCATCATTGTCAAAACCGCTATTTCCAGCGGCAGCGACGAGAATTACTCCGCTCGACATCGCACGTGCAACGGTCCATTTCATTGGACCATCGCCATCATCGCTGGAAGCTGACATATTAATGATCTGGGCCCCATCATTCATCGCCTGATTGAGCAACCAGACACCTTCCGATCGCAAGGCACTGCCAGAATCAAGGCAATCTTGTCCAGGTTTATCGCCATCTGCCCCGAGATTCATTTGATAAGCAAGGAGCGTTGCATCTGGAGCAATACCGTATACCGAGGATACAAGAATTGATGCGACACCCGTGCCATGGGTTTCCACTGCGGGTGACGACGTGATCGTGCACGGCGTTTTCACCGTGATGTTTGCACCCGCAAGCTCAGGGACGGAGGTATTCACCTTGCCATCGATCATCGCGATGGTGACGCCCTCGCCCGTGTAGCCCTTTGCACGCGCCCGGTCCAGGCCGTAGTACGAGAAGTACGCCTGATCGGCCGCGGTGATCGCGTCGGCTGCGTGCGCGGGGGAGGCGGGAATCGACACGATACCCGCCGCAAGCGCGCCCACGGCAGCCACGGCGACGCTGTTTCTCACGCGGGTTCGTCGGTTCCTCTTGGCCCTCACCATTGGCGCGGGTCCCATCCGTCGTCCCGACGCGGAGCGGGCGCAATGTCCTTATCGGTCCCGTATGTCTGCGACATCGGATTCACGTACCCTTCCGGCAACTCATCGTCGTCCTCCACGCGGAAAGGCGTGTACTTGCGACGCTTCGCCTTCTCATCGTCCTTGCCACGGCCAGCACCCGCACCGGCACCACCGCCCATGAAGCCAGAGGCTCCCTGAGTTCCGGCTTTCCCGGAGCCAGCGGCACCAGCACCGGCGCCCGTCCCGCGGGAGCCATCAGCTCCGACGATACCAGATAGGCCTGCAGTACCAGAGGGTGCCTTGTAAGTCCCGTAGCCCGGACCGGAGTACGATCCCGCACGCAATGCGGACATGCCGCTCACGTTCCCTGCCGTTCCTCCTCGCCCGAGGGCACCCGCAGCACCACGGCCAAGAGCGCTCGTCGACGAGCCGAGACCTCCTGCCATGCGGGCGGCACCACCAACGCCTAGGGCTCCCGCTCCTAGCACGCCGGCTCCACCCAGGCGGGAGGTCAAAGCGGACTCGCTGCCCGGGCCGCCGTTCACGTTCCACAGAGGGTGGTAACGGTCTACCGGGGGTGCCGGCGTGTATCCACCGACGACGCCGTTGCGATGCCAATCACCATTCACCCGCGTGTGCAGTAGATCGATACCCATCAGGTCCTGAGGGTTGGAAATCGGGTTCAGGCGTGACCCCTCCTCGCCCTCGGTCACGAAGCGATTCGGGATTCGAGGCGACGACATGACGCGATCACTCACCGGACCGCCCTCGTCGTACCCCGCCGGATACAGGCCGGAGCCGGAGCCTCGCAGATCAGATCGACCGTAGTCGGTGTCGCGGCTGCCCGGGTACACTCCCGCCTCGTGAGCGGAGGTGTTCAGGTATCCACGTTCAATGTCTTGACGCACGCTACCACTCGAAGGACCCGGATTCTGTCCGGTGTATTTACCCCCGTTTTCAACCTGCTGTTTCATTGCGACACGCTGCGCATTCGTCCCATCCGCCAGGGCCTGCATCGTGTCGTTCGCGCGCTGCAGGATGTCCGTCGCGGCGGCTTCACGCTGGTTGTTCGCCTGCATGATGAGCCCTTGGACGTATGCTTCACCCGTCGTAGCGAGCGCGTTGATGGGCAGGCCAACAACGCCCATATACCCGGTCACAGGAATGACCACGTGAGCTGCGTCTGCCAACGCCTGTAGCTTCGAGTCAACCAGGGTGGGCGAGAGCTGCATAGCGTCCTCACGCACGTGCTTCATGACGCGACGGGCCTCCGCATAGAACTCCATCGCCGTGTTGTGTCCATCCTTGATGGCCTGCACCTGCTTCATCGCGCGATCGGTCCACTCGTCGATCTGATCACCGGTTTCCCCGGTGAAACCCTGGTTCGTACGCATGTGGTACGTCGAGTTGTTGGCCTCGTTCAGGCCGCACACGACCGTATTGTGTTCGTGGTCCGAGGCATCCAGCGCGGAGGCCGTCTCGATCGCGGCGACCAGCTGCATGAGGCGCTCGTACATCGGGCTCTCAACCATGATTCGTGCTCCTCATTCTCAGATGGCCGACGGCGCGTTTTGGGCGGGTTCGGAGGACGAGGCACCGGCGTCGGTGCCCGAATCCGCTGACGGGGCGGAATTGTCGACCGGAGTCGGAGGTGCGGTGTACGTCGAATAGGCAGTCGACCCACCACCACTCGTCGGGCTTGGGTCCAGGCCCGCAAGGATGGCGGCAAGCTGGTCAGCATTAGCCGTCTCGGCGGCCTCGAAGGCCTCGGCCGCGTGTTCGACATTGCCGTCAAACGTTGTGAAGCTCTCCTTCTGACTACCGATCAGCTGAACCTCGTCTCTCATCAGCGCAACGATCGCCGTGCGCATGGCCTGGAACCCGCCCTCGTCGGACCAATACGAGGGGTCTTGCGCGTCAATGAGCCGCCCGAGAGCCTCCGACGAGTCCCCCAGGGACTCCCCTCCCCGCTTCATATCGTCACGCGTCTGGGCGTGCTTATCGGAATCGAAGCCGACGTCAACCACGCGCTACCTCCTGATCAACCAGCCCACGAAACGCGGGCCACGGAACACTGTGCTACCTCGCCAAGCATATGATCAGTCGTTCACATTAACAAGCGTGTTCAGGGTTCACGAGGCCGGGGCCGGGTCCTCGGAGACGCCCGCTCACGGGTCCTCGGAGACGCCCACCCACGGGCACCCCTCAAGCTAGACGACCGCGCGGGCACCCCACGCGCAGACTCACCCCCGCCTCTCGCGCAGGGTCCGCGCGAGGAGGCCGTGCCTCGGGGCGAAGACCCAGGCGAGCACGAAGCACGCGGTGAGCACCAGGACGATCGTGGCACCCGTGGGCACGTCCAAGGACCACGACAGGTACAGGCCCACCAGGCCCCCCGCCGCCCCCAAAGCGGGCGACAGGATCATCATTGTCCCCAGGCGGTCGCACAGGAGCCGCGCGGTGGCCGCAGGGGTGACGAGCAGGGCCAGCACCAGGACGTTGCCGATCGTCTGCACGGAGATCACGACGGCCAGGGCCACGGCGACATACAAAGACAGGTCAGCCAGCAGAACATGCACGCCCGCCGCCCGCGCACTCTCGCGGTCCAGGGTCACGGCGACGATGGGCCGGTGCGCCAGGAACAGCATGACCAGTACGAACAACGCACCAGCCAGCACCACGGGCACATCCGACGCGGGAATGCCCGTGATCGACCCAAAGAGGAAGTCCTGCAGGCTCCCCGCGTACCCGGGCGCCCGCGCGATGATCGCGACGCCCAGCGCAAACGCACCCACGAAGAGCACGCCGATGACGGAGTCCTCCTTGAGCCTGCGGTTCTGCGCCAACAGCGCCACGAGCACGGCGGTCACGACGCCCGCGAGCGCGCCGCCGAACACTAGGGACCCGCCGCACACGAAGGCGATCGCCAGGCCGGGGAACACGGAGTGCGCGACGGCGTCGCCGATGAATGCCATGCCGCGCAGGACAACGTGCACGCCGACGCTGCCGCACACGAGCGCGGCGACGACCGCGATCAGCAGCGCGCGCGGCAGGAACGCCAGCGCGGGATTCGTCAGGTCGCGGAAGAAGTCGTAGGGGCTCAGGAAGTCCGCCGCCGGGACGAGGGCACGTCCGGCCGCGTGGATCACGGTGCTCATGCGCGCACTCCTAGGGCGTCGAGGATCGGGTTGTCGGGTCGCACGTCGAAGGCGCGGATCCACGGGTCGGCGTCGGCGAGCTCGTCGGGACGCCCGGAGGCGACGATCGTGCGCCTCAGCAGGTACAGGTGGTCGCAACCGGCGCGCGCGCCGATGAGGTCGTGCGTGGTCATGAGGAGGGCCCGGCCCCCGTCCGCGAGCGCGCGGAACAGGTCCATGAGCATCTCCTGCGTGGGCATGTCGAGGCCGGTGAAGGGCTCGTCGAGGAGCAGCACGGCAGGCCGGATCGCGAGGGCCCGGGCGACGAGGACGCGCTGGCGCTGGCCGCCGGACAGCTCGCCGATGGGGCGCTTGGCGAGGTCGCGCATGCCCACGAGGGATAGTGCCTCCTCGACGGCGCGGAAGTGCGGGGTCCGCGCACGCCCAAGCAGGCCGCGCCGCACGGTGACGGCCTGCAGGACGGCGTCGCGCACGCTGATCGGGAAGTCCCACGCGAACTCGTGCCGCTGCGGCACGTACCCGATCGCGCCGTCGGTCTCGACGCTGCCGCTGGAGGGGATGAGCCCCAGGATTGAGCGGATCAGCGTGGTCTTCCCGGCGCCGTTGGGTCCGATGAGGCCGACGAGCTCCCCGGCCTCGACCTCCAGGTCGACGCCCTCGAGGACGCTGCGCCCGCCGAGGCGCGCGCCCAGTCCGGTGACGCGCAGCTGGCTCACTGCTCCCCTCCCCGATCGACGAGGCCGGTGCCACGCTCGCCCGAGCCCTCACCGCGGGCGGTGGGCAGGGGCGCGAGGATGGAGTCGGCCTCGGCGATGGCGGCC
>ERZ773054.1009-NODE-1009-length-18709-cov-21.317948_pt1 | contig 18709 bp, 15 predicted proteins | sample MGYA00580630_ERZ773054 | MGnify/ENA primary metagenome ERZ773054 (study PRJEB29015, sample SAMEA2737994) | human oral metagenome | biome: human oral; feature: human-associated habitat; material: dental | place: China | collected 2115 ... | reverse complement strand
GAGCGCGGGGTTCGAGCCGGGCGTGGGGGCTCTGCGGCGCGCGAGTCCGCCGCGGGACACGACGCAACCGCTGCGCGAAGGGTTCCCGCGGCCGCCTGGGTGTACAAACGGGACATGTTCGTGCCCTACTCGATCTCGATGGAGACGGCGCGCCTTGCCGGCTTCCGTACGCTGGTTTCCGACAGCTTCCACCACGACGGCCTCCACTCGGGCGGCCCGCAGATGATCCTCAAGCTCATCGAGGCGGTGCGGGGGTAAGGAACGAATAACTCTCCTGGGCAAAGCTGTTAGTGTTGGCAGCTAGATGCCAAGAGCAAGTACCGACCATGCTGGCTTGTTAAAGTCAACTAGCGACGACTCGCTGTATGAGGCCGATGGCTCGTACAGCGCTTTTTGCAGGTATAGTCTACGGCGACAAAAAGAGGACGGACGAGGGGAGGGAAAGTGGATCAGAATCAACTCTCCATCCTTAGAAGGCTCTTTTCGACAGTGGTCGTTCATGAGTTCGGCCGGAAGGCAAGTTCTCCACTCTTCGCACGGCTTGTAAAGAGGCTTAATCTACCGCCTGGCTGCTCTCCTCAAACTAGTGTTTCAAACTTATTTGAAACAGGATTCAAGATTCTGAAAACTTCAGGTCTTAGGGACGAGTATGTATATCGGTCAGCCATTGCCCAGAAAATACTGATTGGACGCCATTCGCTTAACACCGCCACGATGCTAAACGAGTTGCGTGTGGGAACGGCTAAAGCCGATGTTGTGGTTCTTAATGGCACCTCGACAGTTTACGAAATTAAGTCTGAGAGAGACTCTTTAGTGCGTCTAGAGAATCAATTGAACAACTATCGCCAGGTATTCGCTCATGTGAATGTTGTTACAAGTGAAAATCATCTTGATACGCTTCGTCGAATAGTCCCAGAGGGTGTAGGAATTATTGTTCTTTCTTCGCGTTTTAGTTTGCGAATCGATCAGGAAGCAGTGAAAACGACGGAAATGATGTCTTCTGATATGATTTTTAACGTGTTAAGAACTAAAGAGGCAAAAAAAGTACTAAAAAATCTTGGTATCTGTCCTCCCAAGGTTCCTAATACACAAGTAAGAAGTTGTATGCAAGAAATATTCATGGGAGTTGACCCTATAGCAGTTCATGACCAGATGGTCCAGGTGCTGCGTCGTTCAAGATCGCAATCCGCTTTAACTGACTTTGTTGAGTTGATTCCACGATCGCTATTGGCCTCCGCATTGGCAACTAAGCCAGATAAAAGAAGTCGAGAGCGTATAATTGAGGCTGTCAACACTCCTCTAATTAAAGCTATCGACTGGAAGTGAGTTTCCATGTACTACCCATATCTCCGCGGCAAACAGTTTGAGCTGCTTGCTCTTCGCGAGTGCGCAAAGATCAGTCCCTCTGGTTTTGTTCCGATCATAGAGCCGGTGCGGCAACCGCTTAACCGGCTTAAGCAGACGCTTGCAGATCTGTCAGAAGCCGACACAGACGCCATTGTTATCGCCAATCCTAAGTACGGCGACTACCGCGACAACAAGGATGGAATAGCCAATTTGATGACAGAGCTTCCTCAAGGGAAGAGCAAACTATACTTTGGAATTCTTTTAACTAGTGAAATAAGTGAAGATGAAATAAAATCGCTTGTGGCAACGTACGATCATCATAATATCGTTTTAGTCCATTATGGTTTTAAAAACTGGCGTTACCTAACTGAAGATACCGAAATTAATAATAATATAGATTATAATATTTTTATTGAAAAATCTTCAGGAAGTTTGTATCGGAAGCATTACTTTGATTCTAATGAACTTATTTTAATTCGAGATGGTTTCCAACGGAGAAACAATGCTGAGTACAAAGATCCTAATGTGGAACGATTTTCAGATCTACATGTTACCTATCGAGACTATAAAATGAATGGTTATGGTGACTTTTTAACGATAGGAGACGCCTATAGCGAAGGCGGCGGTCCTGCATACGCTGTGGCGATTCATTTGACATATATTGATCCGGATCAAGATGACGAAATGTTTGTCCAACATTTCGTGTCAGATACGAATGACACTCCAACGGACCCGGCGAGGAAGTTCGCTGAAGCTCTAAGGAAACTAGTTGAGAAACTGGATTGTAGCGACTCGTGTTTTGAAGAAACCGCCGCCGTGGCTGAGTTTCGAAAGCTTCATGAAGGAGAGCATTTTCCAGGCTTGGGTTACGTTAAGAAACTTTCCATAATGCATCACATAGAAACCTTGGCAAAGTATGGAAGCGAGAAGGGAGATGTTAATGCCTGAGGAGTACTGTTGTCCAAACTGTTTTGATGACTCGGGTATTGCTGAAGATTTGATACCTATAGTTATCAACAATCTCGATTCAAAGGACCTTCCGAGTTGTTGTAGCTTTTGTAAAGACACTAGAGGCCCTTTTGTTCCACCTAAATCCCTTAAACAATGGTTTGATTTAGTTATTGACTGTTACACTATTGATTCTTCCGGAAGGTCCTTGGTAGATATAATATCATCTGATTGGGGTGTTTTAAGCTCTTTGGAAACTTCTGTTGCGAAAAGACTTCTTGAAAGTATATCTGAAGGTGATTATGAGGTAAATAAAAAATTTTCTCCGCGTGTGGAGCTGGCGGAGGACGAAAATGGCGATCTTACTTTCTTGCGTGAAGAAACTTGGGATGCTCTGCGTGAAGAAGTAATGCACAAAAATCATTGGTTCCATGACAATGAGCTTCAGTTAGAGTATTTGGCCAATGCATTTCAAAATGTTGCTTTTTCTGAGGCGGAAGAATCAAGTTGGTATCGATGCAGGATTGCAAGAAGTGGTGACACATACCGACTTAAAGACATGGGAGCACCGCCAAGAGATAAAGTGAAGTACGGACGAGTTAACCCTTCTGGAATTCAGTGCCTTTACTTAGCATCTGATACAGAAACCGCTATTGCAGAAGTCCGGCCTCATGCCGGAGAGACTGTTTATGTAGCGGAGGGGAGGGGAAAGCTAGAGGGTATTGTGGACTTGTGTAATCCTCGTTCGCGGGTTTCGCCGTTCAAGCTAAAAAGTAGTTCAGAAATAATGAAAGTAAGAAATGATCTTTCCTTTTTGAGGCATTTAGGTGTTGAACTATCTAGTCCAGTTCAACCTAGCTCTTCTTCTTATGAATATATTCCGAGTCAATACTTGTGTGAGTTTATTAAGTATAAGGGTTTTAATGGCATTCTTTATAAAAGTTCTGTGTGTTCGACAGGCAGGAACTTAGCTCTTTTTGATCCTAACTGGTGTAATAACTTTACTAATCTCAGAAGTTATCAAATTTCGACTTTTTCTGTTTCAATATGTGAACAGAATTCGATATGTCGCTTCAATATGACTATTGAATAGATTTACTATTTCGAATACTTTTCAATTGTTTCAGAAATGGATACTTAAAATAGGAGTAGGTAGCAGCGTAAGATCTATTTTGAATTAATAAGGTTGCTTATAGTATCTCTATTTGCAAAAAGGTGGCAGACGTTTTTACTTATTGGATTCGGCGATCTAGGTGCGAAAAGCAATTGTCGGTTCACGTTCGGGGTAGACTGTGCCCGATATCGGACTGCTGATTTTCGATCGTGGAAACTACTACGATGTCGGAGATACAGGCGGATATCGTCCCGTTGCAACTGGGAAAGTGACGTTTGGCCTTGATCGTAGCATCAACCGTGGAGTGCCAGGCGTCTAGATACAATGGTATAGGACGGAAGCTGGCATTTGTCGTGAATCAGTCTGTTCGAATCTAATCCTGTTGACAGTTCAGTCTTTGCGCTTAGGTTAACAGCGATGGCTTCCTACCCCAAAGCGTTTTACTATGCCGTTGGTCGCCGATCGAAACGAAAGGACGTCGAGAAAATCGGAACCAGGGCGTTTCCCACGGTTGAATAGATTTCGAGCTGGTAGAATCCCTCTGCGGTCTGGCTTACCACGGATCGCAATGCGTGGTGGTCGCTACGGCGTTGAAGCGACTTAAGACGATGGAGGCAGCACCATGACCGAAGGTCAATACAATTCTTCCCCCTACGGCGCCTGGGAGGCGGCCGGAGGCTTTCCGGCGGCGGGCGACGTCGGCGCGCTCAGACAAGCCGCGGCGCCGGGGCAAGCAGGCGAGTTCAACCAAACCGGCATTCCGCCGCAAGGGTTTGGAGCGGCGGATTCGGGGTCCCGCCAGACGACGGCGAAGCGCTGGGCCGCGCGCGGCGGACTCGTGGCGCTGGGATTGCTATTCGGATATGGGATTCATTCCCAGGGCGACGTCACAGATTCGCCGCAGTTCCGGCAGCTCCAAACCCGATCGGCGGCCGTTGAGCAAGATCTGAACTCGGCCCGGCAAGAGCTGAAAGATCTGCGCAATGAAAAATCGACGTTGGAGCAGAAAGTTAAAGCGCAGAAGTCGAACTCGAAGCGCGTCTCCGAGCTCTCCACGCAGATTTCGACCCTGACGAGCGAGCGGGATTCTTGCAAATCTCAGCTGGACAATGCGAAGCAGGCGTCCCAGAATTCTCAGCGGTCGTCCGCAGTGACCCAGACTTTCGGCGGTTCGGGGACGGCAGGCGATTCTGGAGCCTCGAGCGGCGCGGGAGCGTCGGGCGCCTCGGGTGCGTCCGGCGGTTCCGATTCATCCGGCGGATCCGGGTACGGGACAGACCGCTCGTCGGGCGGGTCGGCGTACTATCCAAACTGTAAAGCGGCGCGGGCCGCGGGGGCGGCGCCCCTTTACAGAGGCCAGCCCGGGTATCGGCCCGGTTTGGATAGGGACAACGACGGCGTCGCCTGCGAGCGCAGATAGGGGAGGCGGATGTGCCCGCGCGAGGGACACGCCTATACACGTCTGGCGCGGACGACATATGTTTGAGGCCGTCCGCGCCCTAGGCCGGCCCGCCGTCGGGCAGCATCCGACATGCCGCGGGGCGAGCGCAGCGTGCCGTCAGGCGACGCCGCACCCGCCCCGCAACGAGGCGTTGCTCAGCAGCACTCAGCCAAGGCCGCCCTTTGCTTGCTCGCGTACGACGGCCACGGTGTCCTTGCCCGTGCCGGTCCAGTCGCCCACGACGAGCTTGTCACTGGCCCGCCCGTAGGTGAAGGACGTGTCCGCGTCGCCTCCGGAGAGGGCGTTCTTCACGAACAGGGTCGCACCGCGGCGGACGGCCACGGTGTCCTTGCCGTCTCCGTTCCAGTCGCCGACGTATGCGACGTCGTCGTTGCGCCCGTAGGCAAAGGTGCGATCGGCCTCGCCGCCCGTCAGCGTGTCTCGAAGGAGGTTGACGTGCCCGCGACGGACGCCGAGAGTGGCCTTGCCGTCGCCGTTCCAGTCACCCGCGAGGCCGTAATCCTCAGCCTTGCCGTAGGGAACGGCGGCATCGGCTGCGCCCGAGGCCGTGGCGTTGTACTTGATCGAGAAGACGTTGCCGTTCTTGACGGCGATATCGTCCTTCTTGTCGCCGTTGAAGTCAGCCACGAGCACCTGACCCGATCCCGTTCCCGGGAAGGTCGCAGCGGTGGTCTTCGCGTCAGACCGGTTGGAATCGTAGAAGGTGTAGTTCTCGCCGTTGCGGATTGCGACGGTCGAAACGCCGTCGCCGTCCCAGTCACCCGCGATGACCTCGCCGCCTGCAGGGATCTTCATGCCGAGCTTCGCGATGGAAGCCGGGAACTGGTCGGCGAAGTAGAGGTTGCAGGCGTCATCAGCCAGGCAGGGATCCGCGATCGGCTTCTGGCTGTTGTCTGCCGGAGGCTTGGGCGTCGGGTTGCTGGGCGAGGGGTTCGGCGTCGGCTCCGGTGACGGAGCCGGGTCGGTGGGCTTCGGCGAAGGTGCCGGATCCGTGGGCTTCGGCGAGGGAGCCGGGTCGGTGGGCTTCGGCGAAGGTGCCGGGTCGGTGGGCTTCGGCGAAGGTGCCGGATCCGTGGGGCTCGGCGAAGGGGCCGGGTCGGTCGGGCTGGGCGTCGGGTCCGTGGGGCTCGGCGTAGGCGTAGGCGTAGGCGAAGGGGCGGCCGTTTCGTTGATTTCGAAACTGAAGGGGTCGAGCTCCGTTCCCTCCTTGTAGAAGTTCGCAAAGCCCTGGGCGCCCTTCGCGGTCAAGGCGACCTTGGGAGCCTTCACGGTGAGTTTCTTTTCGCCGTCGTGCTGAATCGTAATGTTGCTCAGCTTGGCGAACTCGATCTGACCGTAGTCGGTGACGTCGGCGGCGCCCATCGCCTTGCTCTTGACGTTGAGGAGCAAATCGGCGGTGTCCGGGCCGGTGAATTTCACGACCGGGTTGGCGATCGTGATGTCGAGCTGGCCGTCGTGCCCGGTGAAGTGCACACCGCCCTTGAATGTGATCGTTCCGGGGGTGTCGGCGGTGATCGACTGTCCGTCGTCCACCGGGAAGTTGAATTCCCCGGTGGCGCCGTCGAGAAGCTCCCAGCTTCCGTGTGCCGGACCGGTCTTGATGTAGCTGCGGAAACTCTGACGCAGGCCCCATTCCGCCGAACCTGTGAGCTGGGCGGGCTTGGCTGGCTCGAGTCGCGAGATGCTTCCCGGCGCAGACTCGTGAGCCGCGAAGGCCGACGCGCTGAACAGGGGCGCGGCGGCCAGTGCGGCGGCCGCGGTGAGAACTGTAGCGGTGGCGAGCGAGCGATGAGTCCGCCGAGGAACGCGATTGTTGTGCATTGATGTTCCTTCGGTTATTTGGTTGTTTTCAGTGTGCGAGAGCGGCGACGAAAATGCCGGTTGCGATGCCCTGCGCATTTGGAGCTTACATGAGTGTGGGTCCGCTCACCAGGGTTTCTTTTTCACTTGAATCCTGCGGTCAACTTAGAGAAGTTCATCCTTGTTATTTGCTATTTTACGGTCGCGTAATGGTGTTGCATCCTTTTGGCGAAGACGCTTCTGAGCGTTTTACTCCTTCCGCGACTGTTTGTGTTTCGAGTCTGAAGATGTGATGAACTGTGCTTAAGTGCTTAAAACTGATCAAAAATCTCGGCCTTTCTCTTTAGGGGTCTTGCGTTAACGTCTGAAAAGAGTTATGGACTGCCGAATAAAAAGAAGTGTATATACGGTTTTTGATGTCGTGAGCGCAAGGTCTTCGAAACGAGATAAATGAATGCGGTGATGACGGGATTTGGCGGTAACTGAATGTGGCAGGAACGAAACTGCGGCGATGTCCGTGTAGGATTGCGGTGCGTTCACGTCTGACGCACGAAGGCATAAAGGAATACATGAACACCACGTCTGTCCCGACGCCCGTACGGGCGAATCCGGTGGTGCATCTCGGCTTGCCCAGGCTGAGGGCGAGCGGTGCGGCCCCAGCGGACCGCCCGCGCGTGCCGGAGCTCATCGATCGTTTCGGACGCGTCGCGCGCGATCTGCGGGTCTCGCTCACCGACAAATGCAATCTTCGCTGTACGTACTGCATGCCCCCCGAGGGGGTGCAGCCCGCTCCCGGCGAGCGCATTCTGACCGACGCCGAGGTGGTGCGGCTCGTGCGCATCGCCGTCGAGAGGCTCGGTGTGCGCGAGGTGAGGTTCACCGGCGGCGAACCTCTGCTGCGAAAGGGGCTGGAGGAGATTGTGGCGGCGACGTCGTCCCTTTGCACCGACGTCGGGACGCCCGTTGAAACCTCGCTGACGACGAACGCCCTCGGCCTGCGCCATCGCGCGCGCGGACTGAAAGAGGCGGGCTTGACGAGGGTCAACGTTTCCATGGACGCCGCAGATCGGGAGACATACGCCGCCCTCACTCGCAGAGACCGCTTCGACGACGCCGTCGCCGGCGCCCGTGCCGCGGCGGAGGCGGGCTTGCTCCCCGTGAAGGTCAACGCGGTGCTCGTCAGGGGAGTCAACGACGCGCAGGCCGTCAGGCTGGTGGCGGAGGCGCTCGCGAGCGGCTACGAACTGCGTTTCATCGAGCAGATGCCGCTTGGGCCCAGCGGGCAGTGGACGCGTTCCGGGATGGTTGCGGCCGAGGAGATCCTGAGCAGATTGGAAGGCGCTTTCGAGCTTGTGGCGCGGCCGGGGGCGGAAAGGGGGAGCTCGCCCGCCGAACTGTGGGACGTCGCACCCGGCAAGGTCGACGGCGTCGAGCACCCCGGCGGGACGGTGGGCGTCATCGCGTCGATCACCCGCCCGTTTTGCGGGGACTGCGACCGTACGAGGCTGACCGCGGACGGCCAGGTTCGCTCCTGCCTTTTCGCTCGCGAGGAAACGGATCTTCGTTCGCTTCTGCGCGCGGGCGCCGATGACGATACAATCGCCGATGCTTGGCGTGCGGCCATGTGGGGCAAACAGCCCGGACACGGCGTGGACGATCCGAGTTTTTTGCAGCCTTCGCGCACGATGAGCGCGATCGGAGGATGAAATGACAGTCAATTTGCGATACTTCGCCGCTGTGGCAGAGGCCGCCGGCGTGACCGAGGAAAGCGTCAGCCTGCCCGCGGGCGCAACCGTCGGGGATCTGCGTGCGGCCTTGATCGCCGCTCGAGGGGCCGGCTTTGCCAGGCAGCTCGCCGTGAGCGCGCTTCTGATCGACGGCGCCCACGCCGACGACGCCGCGCCGTTGCCTTCCGGCGCCGTCAGGGCGGACGTCCTCCCGCCGTTCGCCGGCGGGTGAGCCGAGCCGTCGGCCAGGCGCGCTGACAGAGTCTCGCAAACTGTTCGACGAGGTCGATCCTGCTGCGCCGGGGCTCCAGTGGACCCAGCCCTGCTCGGCGAGGCTCCTCGCCGGCTCGATCCTGCCGCGCCGGGGACTTCTAGGCTTGGCCGGTCCACTCCGCCGAGCCGTCGGCGAATTCCTGCCGTTTCCATATGGGCAGGCGGAGCTTGACCTGCTCGATGACGGCCTCGAGGACGCGCAGCGCCTCTTTCCGGTGGGAGGCCGAAACCGCTGCGCCCAGCGCGATCTCGCCCACGCGCAGACCGCCTGTGCGGTGGAGCACCGCGATCTTGCACGCCCCGCTTCCGGCGGCGACGTCGGCGGCGATCTTTCGAACGACGTTTCCGGCTTCGGGGTGCGCCTCGTAATCGATGGACACCACCGGCCGGGCGTCGTCGTGATTGCGCACCTGCCCGCAGAATGTGACGACTGCGCCCGCGCTTGGATCGTCCACGGCGGCGGCGAGGGCCTCCATGTCGATGGGCTCGGCGGTGACGCCGGCGACGATCGCCTCGGCGTCGGAGCCGTCGCTGCGGCCTCGATTCTGTATGGCTATCGTGGCGGCCTTGTGCGGCGCGGGATGGTCGCCGTCAGCAAGCTGGTCGACGATGTGCCCCAGAAGGGGGCCGACGGCGGCGACGGCGTCGCGCACGCCGCCCGTCGATCCTGGCGCGTTGAGGATGAAAACTCGGCGTCCGTCCCCCTCGATGACGCCAGCCACTCCGCGGGAGAGGGCGGCGGTGGGAACTCGGGGATTGTCCCGCAGAAGGTCTTCGACGCCGATGAGCCTGCGCGCGAGCAGCGGCTCGGTCGCCTCCGGCGTGAGGTCGCGGCTGGTGATTCCCGTGCCACCCACGGTGAGGATGGCGTCCGCCCCCGAGTCGGCCGCCTCGCGGATCGCCGCCTGCACCGATTCGACGCCGTCGCGCACCACCGCGGGCCCCTCGACTTCGCCGAAGGCGGCGAGAAGCCGAACGGCGAGCGGGCCGGAAACGTCCTTGCGTTGCCCGGAAAACGTGCGGTCGGAGACTGTTATGACGGCGATCCTCATGTGGCACGAGTTTAATCGATGCGCGCATTCCGCTTCGCATCACGGATGCAGGCTGTGTCCGCTCGCGCCCTCTGCGATGCCATTCGGCACGGCGCGCCGCCCTTCTCCATCGCCTCGTGCAAGGCGATGCCCGATCAGTAAAGGCGTGCCGCAACGTTGGCTGGCCGTGCCACGAGATTGGTTTGGCGTGCCGCAACGTTGGCTCGCCGTGCCACGAGATTGGCTTGGCTTGCCGCAACGTTGGCTCGATGCGCCATAGGTCGGCTCGCCGGCAGAGGCCCCGCCTGCTGCGAATATCGGCGTGCTGCGACGCTCAGCGGTACCATGGCGGTATGAGTCTTCGCCCCGCAGTCGAGCCTGAGAGCGTGCTCGACAATCGCCAGCGCACGCGGTATTCGCGCCAGATTCTCCTCCACGGCGAGGACGGCCAGGCCCGTTTGGCCGCGGCGCGCGTGCTGGTCGTCGGCGCTGGCGGGCTCGGGTCTCCCGCGCTTATGTACCTCGCCGCCGCCGGCGTGGGGACGATCGGGATCATCGACGACGACGTCGTCGACCTGTCTAACCTTCATCGGCAGGTGATTCACGATTCGACTGCCATCGGGACGCCCAAAGCGGTTTCCGCCGCGGCGAAAATCGAGGCGCTCAACCCCGACGTCGATGTGATCGTGTACCCAGAGCGGCTCACGGAGGAAAATGCCGCCCAGCTGATGTTCGGCTACGACGTGGTGTTGGACGGAAGCGACAATTTTTTCACCCGCTACGCGGTGGATGCCGCATGCTCCGAATTGTCGATTCCCGAAGTGTGGGGGTCGATCCTTCGATACTCGGCGCAGATTTCGGTGTTTTGGACGGGCGGACGGGCGCGGCAATTCGGCGTCAAGGAGCCCGGCGTGTGCCTGCGCGACCTCTTTCCGAGTCCGCCGCCCGCCGGGGCGACGTCGAGCTGCGGAGAGGCCGGCGTGATCGGAAGTTTGTGCGGCCAGGTCGGCTCGATCATGGCGGGCGAGGCCGTCAAGCTCATCACCGGCGTCGGCAAACCCCTTCTGGGAACCGTGCTGGCGCTAGACGCCCTGAACAACCGATATGAGACGATTTCCCTGGTTGGCAGGCCTGACAGGCCGGCGCCCCTGAAAGGAGAACGCTTGATGAATGCATGCGGCGTTCCGGGCTACTCGGAAAGAGGCGGGCTCGGGTCAAATGCGTTTGGCTCAAATGCGCCTGGATCAAATGCGCCTGGATCGCACATGGCCGAACCTGGCGCCCATTGGCCGCAGGGGACAGAATTGGACGCGTCTGAAACCTTGGTGCCGGGAGCGGGTGCGCCGAAAGCGCGTGGGTCCGAGTTTGACCCCTCCGAAACATGGGTGCCCGGGGCGGGCATGCCGAGGGCTGGTGAGCTAGGGCCGGGTGAGCTGGAGTTCGATGCGTCCGAAACGTTGGTGCCGGGATCGGGCATGGCCGGGGTGAGGATGCCGAGGGGGCGTGAGCCTGAAATTGATCCGTCTGAGACGTTGGTGCCGGGAGCGGGTGCGCCGAGGGTGCGTGAGCCTGGATTTGATCCTTCCGAAACGTGGGTGCCCGGGGCGAGCATGCCGGGGGCTGGTCTGCCGGGGTTTGATCCCTCTGAGACGTTGATGCCCGGGGCTGGCGAGATCAATTTTGATGTGTCTCATACGCCTGTGCAGGAAATGAGTGCGCCCAAGCAGCGTAAGCCGGAGCGCGACGCTTCTGGAACGTCGGCGCCCGAGGCGGGTGAGTTCGAAATCCGTCAGTCTGAGTTTGATGTGTCTGGAACATGGGTGCCCGGAGCGGGTGCGTCAAAGGCGCCTAAGCCTGAGTTCGACGCTTTTGAAAGGTTGACTTCCCAAGAGGGTGGAACAGGGGCATTTGTCTTTGAAACGAATGCCCCGGAGGCGCGAGTTTCGGAGCGGGGCGACGCGGCAAAGGCGGCTGCGTCCGAATCGGGTCCGGCCAAATCGGGCCCGGCTAAATCGGATCCGGCCGAATTGGGCTCGACCGAATCGCGTTCAGTCGAGTCAGGCGTGACGGGATCCCGTGCGCCTGGCTCGGACGACGTCGATTCGAGCTCGCTTCAGGTGCGCGTCTCGGAGCCGAGCATGTTTGGGCCAAATGCGCCGGGGATGCCTGCGCCTGAGACGAATGCGTCGGAGGCGCGCGCTTCTGAACCGGGTGCGGCTCAGTCCAAGCCGAGGAGGGCCCAATCCCGAAGCGCGATTCGGCCTGGACCGGGTGCGCCTCGATTTAGGCGGGGCTCGGCCGAGTCAAAGCCGGGGACTGCTCAATCTAAGCCGAGTGCGGCCGTGTTTGAAGCAGATGCGCTTCAAACGAAACCGGGTGCGGCTCAGACTGAACCAGGTGTGACTCGGCCGCGGCCACGTGCAGCTCAACCTGAATCAGGTGCAGCTCGACCTGAGCCGGGCACGGTCGCGCCGAAGCCGGATGCGGCCCGGCCTGGTGGGGATGATGTGGGCGTGCCGGAGGCGAACGTGAGAGAGGTGGCGGTCAGGCTCGCGCAGGGGGCGAAGATGCTTGATGTGCGCGAATCCCACGAGCGCGCGATTTGCGCGATCCGGCCGTCGACGCACATTCCGCTCGCCGACGTCCTGGCCGACCCGTCTGCTGCGGCGAAGAGGCTTCCCGAGGGGCCCGTCTACGTCTACTGTTTGGGCGGGGTCCGCTCGATGCAGGCGGCGAAGGCCCTCGCCGCCGAGGGCGTTGAGGTGATCAACGTTGCGGGAGGCCTGAAACAGTGGTGGCTTTACGTCGATCCGTCGATGCCGCGCTACTGACTTCCGGCTGCAATGGCCGCAGGATAACCAGATCCCGACGGCGCAACTTGCTGGCTTGTTCAAGCAGGGGCGCTGACGCTCGCAGTCTGACAGTGCGGCTGCGGATAGTGCGTCTCAGCTGTTTGCCGGCAGTCTCGCCCGCGGCAGTGAACGTGGGAGGGCCGTGGCTTCATGTCTGATGAATCGGCGCGTCCTCGAAGTGCCGCCAAGGGAAAACGGCGGATGCCTCCTTAGCTTCGCGTCTCGGCGACCGCCTAAGGCCGTCCGTGTCCAAATGGTGAGAGGGCTCGCAGTGGAACGACTTCTGAAGGCATGATTCTCATAGGTGGAAAGAGCGCTTAAGGGAGGCTGCTCCAACGAATACGTAGGCGTCGTTTAGAGAATGTTATATTGTAGCAATTTTGCTTGAGTTAGTTCTGCAGGTTGGCGAAATTTTGCTAAACAGAAGTCTTTCGAAGAAAGGTATTGATTGCCGTTGGGATGAGTGGTAGGTTGTTCATATCCAACGAAAAGTTGGGTCACGCATATCGATATGGATCACGTAAACAAACAACAACCATGGAAGGGTCGCCATCATGGCTTACGATCCAAAGAAAGAATACGATTATGCAGATGTCCCAGAGCTGGTCGGCTATCTGAAGCGATCAGCCATCGACGCCTACATGATGTCCGAAAACTCTGGAATTACATCTCACTGCACCATTATGGACGATAGGTACGTGGTGTCTTTTCCGATACCTCTTGTAGGTTCTAGCGACAGGGATATCGCAAGACCGGGAATGGACGGTCAGGGAGGCGGAGAAGCTCTCGACTCCGGCAGTGGGGGAAGTGGCGCGGATTGCACGTCCGAGTTCGACAAGATTCGTTGGTCTATAGACAAGATCGTTGAGCCATGGAAACAGCTTCCTGATCCTAAGAATGTCGATAATGAGATCGAGAAGTGGATAACCGCCGTAAGTCCGCTTGCGAAAGATCCGCAGACAGTCGGCAATAAGTCCACCGGCGGGGGAACGATCTTCAGCGAACTTAAACAGGATGGGGACATATTGGCAAATATGAGCGGTGAAGTTATCCAGAAGGTTAGAACCTTCGTTTCTAAGCTCGAAAGGGTTACCTCTGGACTTCACGACAAAACAATGGTGCTCGGAGGGGCGCTCAACTGTGAAATGAAAATGTTCGAGAAAACGCGAGCTTCTGTGGTTGAAGCCCTTAAACAGGGAATTAAGGTCTTCAATATGATAGCTTCGAAGAAGGACGAAGGCTTTAAGCTTATTTTAGATATCGTTTCAACAACAATCGATGCGGGGCTTATATTTACTGCACCCGAGGTTCTACTGGAACGAAAGTCTGCTGAGGCGGCTTCAAAAGCGCTTCAGAAACTTAAGTCGTCGCAGGATGCAAAGGTTGACGATGGAAAAGTTGATGATTACCTGTCGGCTATAAATAAGTTGAAAAGTGCTTTTGATGCAATCGGTAAAAGCGTCAGGAACGCTGAAAAGGGGGTGGAAAGCATGTTGATCGGCAATCTGGATTCGATGTCACGCAGTGACCACAGAGAGTTTTATGATCTGACGTTGGATCCTATAGATTCGAATGCAATCAAGCCTTCTCCAGGGTTGAATGTAGACTATGGAAAAACTAGAGACGTTTGTTATAGTTTTGGAGAAGTAAAAGCAAGTGTGACGAAAGCTAAGAATAATCTGCCTCGCGTTTCAATGTTTACTTGTCTTCTGAGAAGCGGAGTCGTCGGCATTGGTTCCTATGGTCCGGCGCATGCATTCTCTGATCTGAATGTGCGCATAGAGAAGCTGTTAAAGAACCTCGCCGACGACATTGAGAACGAGGCGAAGAATTTCGACCTGGCTGTCGAAGCGATCGTCAGCGAGGACGCACAGGCGCGGAGCCGACTCCAGGAGACCGTGGATTACATTAAAGGCAATCCAGGTGACCCTTGGGCGGAATCGAAGCCTGCTCCGCAACGAGTGAAAGGAAACACAATTGTCTAAGAAGGCCTATCTGATTACGCGGAGTGTCGTTGCTTTGGCGGCGGTCGCCGTGTTCTTCTGGCTGTTTCTCGTTCCGCCAACAATTACGTCTGGAGGGGGAAATGAGTATTCTTCGTGCCATCCAGTCGGGTGGAATTTTGTTGGTGACATAGATCCACTGCTCAATGACTCTTTTGACGTTGAGAACCCAAGCGAAGTCCAAAGGTACGTCGATGATGCCACCTCCGCTAAGTATGAAATAGAAACCCACCCCAAAATAGCTCGAGACATCCAACGGCTTTGCCATGAGGCGCGTCTGGAGCGCAGCGTGCTGATCGTTTCCTCGCTGATCGTCTTTGCCGTCGTCTTCGTGTCAGTTCCGAAGCCTCGACTCCCAAAAGGAAGCGGGAACGGCGAATCGTCTGATGCCGAACGGCAGCTCAAAGTGTCTGGCAAGGAGGTAAAGCGTTGAACTATCGGAAGCTGAGCCGACAAAGGCGGTTGTGGGCGAAATACACACCAAAGTCGGCCCGTCAATCAAGCGGAGGAGACCGAATTGTCTAAGAAGGCCTATCTGATTACGCGGAGCGCCGTTGCTTTGGCGGCGGTCGCCGTGTTCTTCTGGCTGTTTCTCGTTCCGCCTTCGATTGAGTCCGGGACCGGAAACACTTACTCGTCTTGTCACCCTGTTGGCTGGAACTTTTCCGACGACCAGGATCCGCTGGTCAATGACTCTTTTGACGTCGAGAGTCCGAGCAAGGTTCAGAAGTATCTCGACGGTGCCATTGCCTACAAGATGGAGGCGAACGAGAGAATAAGGAGGGATATTCAACGGCTTTGCCATGAGGCGCGCCTGGAGCGCAGCGTGCTGATCGTTTCCTCGCTGATCGTTTTCGCCGTCGTTTTCTTGTCGGTTCCCAAGCCCAAACCTTCGAGCGACAAAGAGCCTTCGAGCGACAACGGGTCTTCGGGAGAGAGCAAATCGTTGAGCGGCAACAGCTCGCGGGGTGACGGTGGACCTTCGAGCGGTGTCGGATCGTCAAACGGCAAGTCGAAGAGCGAGCCGCTCAACGACGAGCCGAAGCCCGGAACGATCTAGGCCTGAACAGCCGTGAGCTTGGGGCATCCCCGATGGCAAGAACGATCCGAGATTGAGCAGGGGTCTGGGTCGCCTGTCAAGAAGACGCTGTCTTAAGCTCTCGGGAAGCTGGCCTAAATCCAAGGTGGCAGAAAGGCCGAAGAGAGAACCTCGAGCGGAGTTTTCAGAACTTTAGGGGTTGGCACTCAGAGCTTCTGGGAGGCGATATCGCTTATTCCTGAAATATCGTCCGTTTGGCTTAAGGAGGTGGTCTATGGAGTTTGAGGCTAACCCCGATAACCCATCGCGGGAACCGAAGGCTGTTCGCGTCGCCAAAGGAAGGAATCAAATTGTCTAAACCGGTTTATCTGGTGTTTCGGACGCTTGTTGCTCTTGTGGGTTTCGCGGCGTTCTTCTGGCTGTTCCTCACGCCTCTTTCGATAGAGTCCGGAACAACTGACAACGTGTACTCTGGCTGCCACCCTGTCGGTTGGAACTTCAACGGCGATTACCGTCCCTTGCATGACGACTCCTTCGACGTCGAGGACTATGACGCGGTCAGAGAGTACGTCGGCTATAAGTCGCGAAAGCCTCTCAACGACGACATTAAGAAGGGAATACAAGAAGCCTGCGAAGAAGCACGCCATGAGCGGGGCATCGTCAGTGTCGCGGTGTTGGCGTTCTTCGCCGTCGTCTTCGTATCGGTTCCCAAGCCCCGACTCCTAAAAGGAAGGGCGGACGGCGAATTGTCTGATGCCGAACGGCAGGTCAAATCGTCTGGCAAGGAGGCAAAGCGTTGAACTATCGGAAGCTGAGCCGACAAAGGCGGTTGTGGGCGAAATGCACACCAAAGTCGGCCCGCCAATCAAGTGGAGGGGACCGAATTGTCTAAGAAGGCCTATCTGATTATCCGGAGTGTCGTCGCTTTGGCAGCGTTCACGGCGTTTTTTTGGCTGTTCTTGACCCCACCGACTATCCAGTCTAAAGAAGGTGCGGTCTACTCCGCCTGTCATCCTGTCGGTTGGAACTTCAATGGCGATTCGCGTTCGTGGGACGACGATTTTGATATCGAGAGTCCGACTGCAGTTCGAGAGTACGTTGATCAGACTTCTGGCTATAGATCGGAAGTCGAGCCAGCCGATGATGTGAAGAAGGGGATACACCGGGCTTGCAAGGAAGCGCGTCATGAACGCGGCATTGTCATCATTGCTGTGGTCGTCCTCTTTGGTACCGTCTTCGTGTCTATTCCCAAACCCAGGCTTTCGAATGGTGCCAGGCTTCGAAGCGGCGGGTTGGATAACGAGCCGGCTCATGATGAGCCGAGTTCTGAACCGCCGAGCAATGAATCCAGTTGTGAGCCTTCTGACGCCGGGCATGATCCAGATCAATCGGTCAGAGAGCGGCCCATGGACAAAGAGCCCAAGCCAGCCGACAACGAGTCTAGATTCAAGCCGTCCGGCAACGAGTCGAATCCTTGGACTTTAGGAAGCTGAGTCGGAGATTGAGAGTGAAAAAGGGGAGGCCCGACGGCGCTCGGACGGGATGCGCTGTTTGGCATGCTCGAAAGCCGAGCCTCGGCGTGTGGAGTGAAGCTGCGAATGCGTTCCAGCGAAGCGTTCGATGTGGACGAAACCTTACCCCAAGGGATGTCCGTTTAACGAGTGAAAGGTAACCAAATTGTCTAAGAAGACCTATCTGATTACGCGGAGCGCCGTTGCTTTGGCGGCGGTCGCCGTGTTCTTTTGGCTGTTTCTCGTTCCGCCTTCGATTGAGTCTGGGAGCGGAAACACTTACTCGTCTTGTCACCCTGTTGGCTGGAACTTTTCCGACGACCAGGATCCGCTGGTCAATGACTCTTTTGACGTCGAGAGTCCGAGCAAGGTTCAGAAGTATCTCGACGGTGCCATTGCCTACAAGATGGAGGCGAACGAGAGAATAAGGAGGGATATTCAACGGCTTTGCCATGAGGCGCGCCTGGAGCGCAGCGTGCTGATCGTTTCCTCGCTGATCGTTTTCGCCGTCGTTTTCTTGTCGGTTCCCAAGCCCAAACCTTCGAGCGACAAAGAGCCTTCGAGCGACAACGGGTCTTCGGGAGAGAGCAAATCGTTGAGCGGCAACAGCTCGCGGGGTGACGGTGGACCTTCGAGCGGTGTCGGATCGTCAAACGGCAAGTCGAAGAGCGAGCCGCTTTGCGACGAGCCGAAGCCCGGAACGGTCCAGGCCTGAACACCTGTTAGCTTGGGGCATCCCCGATAGCAAGACGGGTCGAAGAACGGTGCAAAGCAGATCGCGAGCCGGAGCCACGGCGTCGCGGGTTATGAGCCGCGGCATAGCGAGCGGGGACCGAAGGTTGCGGTTGAGGGCGGAGGAACAGCGAGCCAAGGCCCGAGGCCGACAAACTTGGGATGGACAGAAGCCTCTGCGGTAAGGAGTTACAAGCGGAGCTTTCCGAGATGCTCGGATTCGCACCTTATTGTGGAAGAACGCCCGCCTTTGACCGTCGAGCTCGAAGAGAGCGAACTCTTGTCCGCTCGCGTCAGCGCCGTTCGCCGCAGCGCGATCGAGGTGTTGGGGCTTTGATGGGGTGCCCCGTAGGGTCGGCCTCGACTATCCGGAAAGCTGCGACGACGCCGTCGGCCGACCCCTCGAAGGCGTCGGCGAACTTGCTCAGGAACGCTGGTTTCCCGACTGCACCCACGCGAGCGAGTCCGGCTGCGCAGTGAAGCAGGTCATCGACGCCGGCGAACCTGCCCCCGAGCGTTTGGAGCGTTATCGTGCGCTCGTGCAGGAATCGGGATGCTCTGCTTGTTTTAGGGCTGCGTCTAGGGAAGGGAGACGCCCTGTGAAGAGGTGTGGTCCTGTTTGCTTTGTCCTGTCTCTGGAGAGGCAAGGTAAGGTGTTCGACGTGAAGGAGCGGTTAAACATGAATGCCGATTTGAAGAAGGGCTGGGCATGGCCTGGCATGCTGGCTTGCGTGAAAAGACGATCGCGTCTTGTGGGGGTTGTGCTGGCCTTTGTCTCGTTTGTCCTTGCCGGGTGTAAGACTGATGGGACGATCGAGTTTCAAGCCAATGGCGATACGAAGTTTGACTTTACTTTCGAAGATTCGAGAG
>ERZ773054.1008-NODE-1008-length-18721-cov-9.257741_pt1 | contig 18721 bp, 13 predicted proteins | sample MGYA00580630_ERZ773054 | MGnify/ENA primary metagenome ERZ773054 (study PRJEB29015, sample SAMEA2737994) | human oral metagenome | biome: human oral; feature: human-associated habitat; material: dental | place: China | collected 2115 ... | reverse complement strand
GGCAGGGCCGCAAGATGCGGCAGGGGCGGGCATGGCGGCGGTTCGGCAAGGCCCGTGGACAACAGCATTCGGGCATGAAAATGCTCCTGAGAGAGGAGCAAATTCAGGGGGTGTAAATACCGCGTTCCCGCTTTATCCACGAGGACAGTATGCTATTTGAAAAGGAGCAAATTCATGGGTGCGCGGACAACAGGCATGAGCGGGCGGGGCAGGTGCGGGCGGCGCGCCAGCGCAGCGCAAAGGCGGCCGGTCAGGCACGGCTTGCCGGCCCCTCACTGGCCCTTGAGCGCGCCGAGCTTGAGTTTTTTGCGCTCGTCCTTGATGTCCACCCTGACCAGTTTGGGCAGCCAGGTTTCAATGGCTTCGGCGGCGGCGCGTTTTTCTTCGGCGCTCCAGTCTGCGCTTTCGTGCGCGGTTTGAGCCAGCTCGCGCGCTTTGCCGTGCAGCACGCCGTTGGGGGCTTCCTTGTAATTGGGATATTGCTCGTGCTTGGCGCGCAGCTCTTGCACGAAGGCTTCCACGGTTCGCATGGCAGGGCTGAGCGCAGCTTGCCGTGCCTGGCGTTCGGCTTGCTCCTTTTGTTCGCGCTGCTTTTCTTTGCGGTCCTGGGTGGCTTGGGCATTTGGCTGCATGGCCCCATAGCCCACGGCGGTTTTGGCACCAAAGCCCAGCCATTCAAAGGCGTGTTCAAACGCGGCTTGCAGCAGCTTTTTCCACGCATCGCCTTCGGCCAGCGTGGGAGCTAAACGTTGCAGGCGGGGCAGGTCGCATTGCACGTGAAACGTCATGCCGCTGCCCGGCGGCACGGTGAGAAAGCTGATGGGCGTGGGCTGGCCGCTGTCGTGCGGGGTGGCGCTGGAGCCGGTTTTCGGATCGCTTTTCTGCTGGTAGTAGTGGCTCTGGTGCGGCGTCATCACTTCCACGTGCAGGCTGTTGCAGTTATTTGGCATTTGCGCAATGACATCCCAGAAGCTAAGCGCGCCGCGCATGTGCAGCGTGTCGCCGTCTTGCGATTCCAGGCCGAACAGGGCATCCAGCATGCTGATAGCCAGGCTTTTGCCATTTACCCTGATTTCAAACTGTTTGTCCGCGCTCCAGCCGTGTTCATTGCCCCATTGGCCTGATGCCAGCTCGCGCGCGGCTTGCCGCAGCACGCCCTTGACGCCGCTGCCCGCCAGATAGGGCAGGCCATAGGGGTTGAGAAAGGCAAAGCCGTTTTCCAGCGGGTGCTCGTTGCCCAGGCCCGTGGTGAAGGGCGCGATGGCTTTGGCGTCCAGGCTGAGCATGTGGGGCGGGATGTTGGCCAGGTGCGACTGACGTTTGACCAAGGCTTTCATGCGATCGATGTCATCACCATTGAGCGTAGTGATTTTCCCCCATGCTTCTTTGGCGAGATGGTCGTTTTTGTCCCACAGGCTGGGCAAGGGATTGCGCGGCGCCTGGCATAGATCGCGGATGGTGGCGTCCATGCCTTGACTCGCCAGCATTGTTCGGATGCGCTGCGCTTCTGCGCTGCCTCTGCTGGCGCGGTGATTCACTTCATCTTCTTGATCTTGACGCGTCGTCCAGACAGGCAGCAACATGCCAAAGCGCAAGGCGGGCGAGGCATCTTTGAAGTTCTGCCCTAGATATTTGGGCACGGCGGCAATGGGCATGGCGTTTCTCCTCTACTGCACGCGGGCGGCGGTCATTTGACGCAGCCATTTCAGCCAGGCAAAGGCTTCCGCATTGATGCGCTGGTAGTCGTGTGGGCTGGACTGCATGAGGGCCTGCATGAAAGTTTCAAAAATCTGTCGTTGGATTTGCTGCTTTTCTTCCTCGTTTTTGGCCCGTTCAAGTTCTTTTTGGCGTGTTTCGGCTTCTTTAATGAAAGAGGGCTCTGCCAAAGGGCCAATCTTTTGGCTGGCAAGCCATGTCCGCAAATCAGCGGCCACGACTTCGTATTCCTTGCCGCCGGCTTTCTTGCCTTTTTCATGGCAGAAGGCCAGCACCTGCATCAGGCCGCTGTTCATGATGAGCGCGGGCAGGCCCTTGGCGAAATTGACGTGCTTTTCCGTGTAGTCGGCGCAGACATCCCAGGCGTTTTGTGCGCGCCGCTGCTCAAGCGTTGGAGGCAGCTTTTGTTCTTTCGCGTTCGCCATAGCTTTACTCCTTGCCTTGGGTTTCTTTGGCGACGACTTTCGCCACGACCAAGCCGCGCCCCGTGGTGGCGTCGCCGCCGATTTGCAGCAGGCGGCCATTCAGCAGCTTATGAATCGTGTTGAAAACTTTTTCAGCGCTTCGATCGTTGTCTTTCTTGCCGGTGCGCGTCTGGCTGGCCAGCAGCGGGGCGATCAGCAGCGATTCGGGCGGAAGGTTCTCGGTGTAGAACAGGTCGCCATCCTTGGCGGTGCCGGTTGTTTCATCAATGCGCACGTGCGGCTCAACCAGCATGGCGTGTTTGGCAAAGTAGCCAAAGTCGGTGTCGGAAAGAACGACGAGGTCTGTTTTGAGCTTGTCACGGAAGAACTGGAAGTCCGGCTTGCCAGGCAGGGCGTTTGAGGCCAGATCGTCTGCAATGGCGGCCAGCGGCTTGGATGCCTCGACGATGTATTCATATTCAAAGGCTTCCAGATGCAGCTTGCTGCCAGAAAGCAGACCGGTATTGGTCAGCAGGCAGCAGCCGTCTTCAACCTCCAGTGCGGGCCAGTTGACGGCAGCCGCGCTCAGATTCAGCAGCCGCTGCGCGCGCGCCAGCGCTTGCGGGCAGGTGGCGTAGACGTAGCCGCCCTTGAGACTGCGCACGGGCAGGGCTACCAGCTGGGCATCGCCAAAGCTCACGGCTCCAGCGTGCAGCGTGCTGCTTTGTGCGTCTGGCCCCAGCAGGCGGTCGATGTCTTCTTTTTGGCCGCCCAGCGCTTCGTAGCTGTGGCGCACCGCGCCCTTGATGCCGCTGCCGGCAAAGCAGGGGTGCTCGGTGTGGCGCTCGCGCTGGATGGGGTTGTCGATGATGTCCACGGCCTGGCCCGCGCCCATGTGGACGGGGCTGACGGCGTAGAGGAAAACGGCAGCAGTTTTTTCAAACATGGGCGATGGCTCCTTGTTTAGCTGGAAATAAAAAGCAGAAAATGTTGGAAAGATTCATGGCGTTTGTCTTTCTCGTTGCTTCAGGCGCCATTCATAGATGCTATTACTAAAAAATAGGATGAATCTTCACGATGGATTGGAAGATTTCGCGCGCGCGCCTTCAACATCGGCCATTGCCAGCAGCAGCACACGCATTTGGGTAGAAGCTTGAGTTCCTGCCACATTTGCCCCTAGTCTTTTCTCGGCTTCCGCCATTTCGGCCCATTTTTTGTTGCGTGCAAAATCCAGCATGACAGCGAGCAATGCCACGTCATCAAACTGCTCTTTCCAGACAGCTTGGGCCTGCGGATTTCGCAGCCATCGTTCAGCCAGCTCGCTCGCCTTCGCCCAGTCGCGCTGGGCCAGCGCACCGGTTAGAGCTAACACTTGCCCGAAATCTTCGGAAACATGCGTAGGTTTACAGGGTAGCCAAGCCGGGTTGATGAACACGCCCTGCAAGCGTGATGGTGGCAGGGCCATCAGTGTTTGTTCTGCTGCCTGTCGCAAGTTGCTGGCCAACAGGGCTTGTGCTGTTGTGCTGTCAGGCTGCGTGCAAACCTGCTGCGCCGCTTGCTTCAGCAGGTAAGCAGAAGTCAGCGCTTGAGGCGATTGCTCCAGTTGGCCAGACAAGCTGTTTGTGCGCAAGAAATCGGCATAAATTCGCGCTTGGCGAGTATCAGTTTCTCCGGGGAAATGATCAATGTTGGAAGTTTCAATATCGTCCGGCAAAGGCTGCCGGATGCCCAGCGCATCTAACAGCATGGCGGGGGATAGATCTGATTGGTATTTTAGATTGGCCAATGTAAAAGCCATTTTTTTCATATACCGCGTTACGGGCGCTCGCAGACTCAAAAGAGGGTGGTAATAGGAGTTTGCAGGTGTTCCAAACAGAGCGCCATGCGCACGCAATGTTTGTGCGTCAGCTACTTTACGCAATTGCAATTGCTCGGCGCTTGCGATGCCCAGCCTCTTTATGTCTTCGCTCACCAGTCCTTGCAGGATGCGCTGCGGCTTGATTTCAGGCAACCGTCCCTGTGGTGTGGCGACAATAATTAAATCCGCCGGATTGCTGATATATGCTTGGTAATCAGAAAATGCAGGTGTCAAGGCATTCATGATGGAAGCCACCAGCACATCGTCAATTTCATACAGCTGTATCCACTGCACGAACAGCCCGTCCGGTTTCAGATGGCGCGGAATGAATTCGTAAAACTCTTTTGAAAAAAGCGCGCCCACGCCACTGATCCAGGGGTTGGATGGCTCGGAAACGATGATGTCGTAGCGCGCCTGCTGGCCTGAGAAATAGGCCTTGGCATCGTCAATGACGATGTTTGAGCGCGGATCTGTGTAGGCGCGCGCCACTTTGCTGCCGAAGGCGCGCGCGCCTGCCACCATGGCCGGCTCAATTTCAATGGTGTCTACCTGCTTGACGCGCATATCACCCAGGAAGGTGTGCGTTGTCATGCCAGAGCCAAAGCCGATCACGCCTATGTCGCTGGGGCTGTCGTGCGCGGCCAGAGGCAGAGCGGCTGCCAACGTCATGGTGGGCTCATCGAATGCCGGTTTCCCTTGTATGGCGATGGCCGCGTCTGGTTTGCCATTGGTGGCAATCAGGCGTTTGAATCCGCCTTGCTGCACAACGGAAACGCTGGCTGTTTTGCCGTCTTTGTAGAAAACCACCTGAGCGTCACCGCCCAAAACGGTCGATCCGGTACGAAATACGCCACTGGCCATTTTCAGCGGATCAAACTGAACCACAGTCATGCTCAGCGCGGTGGCCAGCAATACGCAGGCAGCGGCAAATATCGCTCGCATCAGCTGGGGCTGTGTTTGTGCCTGACGGCGTAGCAGGAATAGGCCAATGCCCATGTCCACAAAAGCGGCTGTTATCAACGCCAGCTTCAGCCCCAACACGGGAATCAGCCAATGCATGGCCACGAAAACGCCCGCAATGGATCCCACAGTATTCCACGCATACACCTGTCCGATGGCGCGCTCGCCATGACCGCTGCGCAGCAGCGTTACGGTAAACAGCGGCAAGGTCGTTCCCGCGAAGAATGCTGCTGGCAGCATGATGGCAATGGCAATGGCTGCCGTGCCCAGTGAATACAGTGTGTAGCCGCTGGCGGTTCTGTCCAGCGCGCCCATGATCCAGCTCACCCAGTCAAACGCATTGCCATACACCAGCAGCGACAGCAGCGCTGCCAGCCCCATGCCGATTTGCATCCATCCTGCCAGCCGCAGCGGGTCCGCACTGCGGTCAGCCTGCTTGCGCACCCATAGTCCGCCAAAAGCGATGCCCGCGATGAACGAAGTGAGCATCAGCTCGAAGGCATGCAGCGTGCTGCCCACGGCCATGCTCAGCATGCGGATCCAGACGATTTCATATACGAATGAGGCTGCGCCCGACAGAGCGGTGCTCCACAGCGTTACGCGCAAAAGAGTGCTGCCAGCAGCAGGTGTGACGGTGTTCGATGTCGCAGATCGGGTTGTTGTCAGCGACGGTTCAGGTTCCTGCTCCGGCCTCTGCGCTTTGGACTGTGCTGCTTGTGCTGGCGCGGCAGGCTCTGGTTTGCGCGCCAGCCACCAGGCCAAGGCGGCCACCACCAGGTTCAGCGCGCCGGCCACAGCCACTGTGCCTGGCAGCCCCAGAGCGGGCAATAGAACGAAGGAAGCCGTCAGCGCTCCGGCCGCCGCCCCGATGCTGTTGGTGAAATACAGTCCGCCTAGCAAGCTGCCGTCCTGCCCCGGAAAGCGGCGAATCAGCCCGCCGCTCATCAGTGGAAAAGTCATGCCCAGCAAAACGGTTTGCGGAATGATGAGTGCCGCCGCCACCAGCCAGCGCACTACATCGGCCAGCCAGGCCGTGCCCACTGCCGGGATGAGCACGTCGTAACTGAAGTTCGCGACAGACGTGAAAATGAAGTGGAAAGCCAGTCCCAGCAGGCCAATCACGCCTTCGGTCAGCGCATAGCAGCGCACCAGGTTGCGCCAGCGCTCGCCTGCATGCGAAATCCACATGGCGCCAGCGGCCATGCCACCCATGAAAATGGCCAGCACCAGCGCCTGCGCGTAAGCGGCATGCCCCAGAAAAATGCCCAGATATTGCGACCAGATGGACTGGTAAATCAATCCGGCAAATCCGGACAGAATAAAAATCCCAAGAAGTAGGGTCCTGCTTTGAAAAGCAGGTTTCGATGAATCGTTCTGGTTTTGCATTGGAAGATTGCTTTCTTAAAAGTTACCGATTTGTTATGGCGGAAATGCAGTTGAAATGCGCGGGCGGCGGCCTATCCATCCGAGCGTGACGGGGAAGAATCGGGCCAGGCGGTAATCTGCACGCGGTTAAAGCCTTCGGCGCGGCGGGCTTCGTCTTCGCAAGAGGCGCTCCACAGGCCGCGTTCGGCCAGTTGGCGCAGGGCGTCGGGGCTGGCCTTGAGTTCATCCAGCCAATAGACGCTGCCTGTGGGGGCCACGCGCTGGGCGGGTTTGGGCTGCCAGCGGGCCAGGTCCCAGCCCGAGATGGTTTCATTGCGGGCCACGGCAGCGGCCGCCAGGCGGCCTTGCACGCCGTGCAGATTAAAGCGCCAGATACCGTCGCCTTGCTCCATGAAGCCATTGGGCAGCCAGCCTTGCGTGAACAGGCCGGGGCTGGTGAGCACCAGGCGGCAGCGGTTTTGCTTGCTGATGGCACCCCAGTCAGGCTCCAGCCAGTCGATATAGGCGGGGTCAATGCGCTGGATGCAGGCGGCGCGGCCATCGCCGCCCAGGCGCAGCAGGCCGCTTTCGGGCGGCTGTGCGCCAGCCAGGCCTGATATGGCGGCCACCAGGCCCACGCCTTTTTGCATGGCAATGGCGCGGGTGGTGAAGAGCCGACCGTCTGCGGCGCTACGGGTTTCAGGCGACAGGCCCACGCCCACGCGCTCGTCAAACTGCCAGAGGCTGCTGGTGCGCACGCAGTCCGCCGGATCTGGCGTTTGCCCGCGCAGATATTTTTGCCAGCCGGCCTGGGTGAGCCACCAGCCGCTGGCGGGCTTGCCGCGCGTGCTCTGCGCCAGCACGGGCGCTTGCGGCAGCGGGCAGGAGCTGACCAGCGTGGACGGCAGGGTAGTGGGCGTGAGCGCCAGCACTTGGGAAACCTGCTTGCCCTTTTGCTTGTCTTCCTCATTGATCACCAGATCGGCGGGCGGCGGCATCAGCAGGTCAATGCGCTCTTGCGGCGTTTTTGATGAGTCCGGCAGCCTGGCCACGTGTAGCGCCCGCAGGGTGAAGGGACCGGGCTGCGTGGGCGTGCCCAGCGCGGGGTGCGGCTGCTCGCTGCGGGCGAAGGCGGCCAGGTCTGCGCCCGCATCGGCCAGCATGCGCGAGCGGATGGCGCCCGCCGCCACGGAAGGCCAAGGCGGCATGACGGCGTCGCCATAGCTGCCGGGGTCGCCAAAAGACTGGTTGCCGCGCAGCAGCAGCACATCCAGCGGTTCGATGCGGAGAAAGTGCAGATCGGCAGGGGCGCTCATGCGGCGGCTCCTTCGGTGCGGTCAGATTTGGGCGCGTCGCCGCTGGCGGCCTGGTCATCGGCAAAGCGGATTTCGCGGGCGAGAAATTCGGCCACGGCGATGAAGTTGCGCAGCCAGGCGATGCGTTTGTCTTCGTCTTCTTTCAGCGTGAGCGCCACCAGGCGCTGCGCCAGACCGGGGGCCTGCGCTTTTTGCGCGCCTTGCGCCTGCTGGGCCAGCTGGCGCGCCAGCAGCGCTTGCAGCATGGCGGCATCGCCCGTGGGCTTGGGCAGCTCGCGTTCATCCAGCCATTGCAGCGTGTGGTAAGCCGCGCGGCGCGATACGTCGTCATGCGCCAGAAAACGTTGCAGCGCTTGCAGCAGCGCGGCGGCTTCGATGGGTTCACCTTTCTCGCCCCATTTGGCGGTCAGGCGCAAAGCGCCGCCGCTGCGCTTGATGACGGTGATGGAAAAGGCATTGCGCCCGCCTTCGTTTTTGGCGCGCTGTTCGGCAGCGCGCAATTCGCGTATCACTGCGGAAAGCGGGGCTTGATGGTGGGCAATCACGGCGCCGCAAGAAGCCGTGGCGAGCTTGCCCATCATGCGCATGAGCCGCCCATTCAGCATGGCAAAGCCTTGTTGCAGGGTGAGGCGGCCTTTGTCCTTGCCGTATCCGCCTTCATGCACTGGGTCATGGCCGCTGTAGGCATGGCGCAAGCGCTGCATGGCGGGCAGCAGATCGGCCACGGGCAGCATGGCAAATACGTCGTCGCCGCCTGCGTAGATCAGGCGGCCCAGATACTCTTCTTCCACGACATGACGCACGACGGTGAGGGAAAAGTCGTTGAGTGCACCGGAAATCGCCAGGTGCCTGCCCGGCGACAAGGGGCGCTTGTGTTCGGCGTAGCGTTTGAGATCGGCGTTTTGCGTGGTGAGCTTTTCAAATTTGTTCCGAACTTGCGTGTGAAAGCTCTCCAGGTAGGTGATGGCGTATTCGTCATCCGTGCCCGAAACCCACGCGCCCATGCGGTCGCCATCCATCAGCAGCAGGCTGTAGTAGGTTTCCAGCGCCATGTCCTGTCCGCTTTCATTGCTGCGGGCCAGCGTTTGGCGCACGGTGCGGCAAATGCGTTCGGCTTCGGTCTCGCCCAAAGTTTGTTCATTGGCCAGATCAAGCAGGGCGGGCAGCTGGCTTGCGTCTTTCAGCGCCTGCGGGCTGACCGTTGCATGGCGTTTGATCAGGCGGCGCGGCAGGGCCGCGCGGTCAAGCTGGCGGGCGTATTGCTCTTGCAGCTTGTGCAGCCCGCTGGCGGTCAGCCCGCCTTTTTGCAGCCACTGATCCAGCTGATGCGCCAGCGCCATTGTGTGCGTGGAAACGACGAAGCGATCCACCTCTTTTTTTCCGCCCAGCGCCTGGCTGACTTCTTCGGCAAACAGCGTGGGCCACAGGCGCTTGATGGCGGGCAGGGCGCTCAGGTGTTCGCCTTTCTTGGCCCAGGCGGGCTTGTTTTGGGCGATGCGGGTCCACAAGGTGTCAGCGCGCTGGCCGGCGGGCACATGCAAGTGTTTGGCGTCGGCTGCCAGCCATTCGGCTTCGCCGGTCAGGGTGCAGCGCCAGCCTGCTTGCGTGCTTTGCTGAAAGGGCCGCAGTGTTTTGGCGGCAGCCAGCACGCGCTCGGCCAAATCCTGCACTGCCGGATAAAGCGCGCCCCGATTGGGGGCGAAGAAGGTAAAGGAGCAGCCTTGCTCGCCCGTGACCTGCAGCTCTTTTTGCAGCAGCCGCCAGGCGGGCGTGTCCAGAAAGCCGCAAGGCTGCCCCGTCTTTGCGCCAAAGAAGGGGCGCATGGCTTCGGCGAGCGCGCTCACGTCCAGATCGGTTTGCTTTTGCGCGTTGCGCGCGCGGATGAGCGAGAAGGGCACGGCCGCCCAGTGCACTTCAGGAAAGCCCTCCAGCTGCTCGCGCATCTGCTCGTGGCAGTGCAGGTTTTCGCCTTTCAATCCGGCTGCATCCAGCAGGCGGCGCAGCGTTTTCTGCCCCAGCTCTTGCAGCCATTGGCGCACCTCTTTTTGCACGGCCTGGGCGATGTCACGCGCCTGGGCGGCAGGCACAACGGCAACAAAGCGGTTGGGCAAGGCAGCGGCAAACAGCGGGTTGCCGTCGGTTTTGCTGCGCTGCCAGTCGCAGTCTTTGAACAGCGCATCCGGCAGGCCGCATTCATCGCGCAGCCAGAGATCGACTTGCGGCACACCGCGCAGGCGCGGAAACAAAATGGCATCCGGCCCCAGCCGCTCGCACACCACGCGCATGGCCTGCCACGCCAGGCGCGCCAGCAGGTGCGAGCCGGCCCACAGGTCTTCCATCTTGCGGGCGGCGGCAATAAAGGACTGCACCGGGCCGATGGACAGCGCCAGCAGCGCCGCCTCGCCTTGCGGATCAGCCGCAAAAGCGCCCGCAAAGGCCGAAACCAGATCCAGGTGATCCCAGATGGAGTGATCGGGAATGCGCGTGTCGGCTGGCAGCAGCTTCCACAGCTCGCCCAGCTTGCCGTTATCGGCCTCTTCGCGCAGCTCAGGGCCAAAGCGCCAGAGCGTGAGCAAAGCCTTGCGCCAGCCGTCAGGCTGCTCGTCCACCGGCCCCAGCGCTTTCAGCAGAGCCTGCACATGCCGGAAGCTGCGCTCGCGGATGTCTTTGAAATCGGTATCCGACAGGCCGCCATGCTTTTTCATGTCAAGCACCGCGCCGGAAAGCGGATGAATCAGCTGCGGATCGCTGGTCCACTGCACACGTGCCCAAGGAGCGTAGGCGTAGGTCTTGCCCGCAGGCGTGGTGATTTGCTCCATCGGCCATTGGGGCCGGTCAGCGGCGGCGGCCCACCAGTCGGCGCGCTGCACATGGCGGTAAATGGCTTGCGGAATGCTTTTGCGAAACAGGTGATGCGCGGATGTGCCATCGCCCACAGGCGCGCCGTCGGGGCCGAGGGCATTCAGGCCCAGCAGGCGGGCCGCCGCCAGGCTGGTGCCGTTTTCATGTCCTTCTGGATCACGCAGCAGCACCAGCGCCTTTTCCGCCGGATCGTGCAGGCGGGCGGCGAGTTTGGTTTGCCAGAGATTGTCAGCAGGGGAAGGGGAATGGGTCATGGCGTGTTCCTCTCGGTCATGCGTCAGTGGGTGCGCCTTAACTCTGGCTGTTTATCCAGAAAGTGATGCACTTTCTGCCAAACATCGGCAATGGCATCGGCATCTGGTTTGAATGAGGCGGGCGGCAGGCAGGGCATGTGGAAGATTTCGCCCACCAGCTTCCCGCCGCTGGCGCGCACCTTCAAACGCAGGCTGTTGGGCAGGCGGGCGTTATTGCCCCAGTCCTTCACGGAGTGATTGGTGACGGGGTAGCTGAGCCAATGGCGGGCTTCGGAATGCGGAGCGCCTTTGCCGCTGCTGAAACGGAATTGAGTGCGTAGGCCAATCTTGATGCGCGCCAGCTCCGCCATGACGGCGCGCCAGTCGCCGCAAGCCTGGGTTTGCCAGATCAGGGGGCCTTTGCCGTCCTGGCCGATGGCGTGCGGCCAGTCCAGCTTCAAGGCGTCCTCCCACGGGCGCAGGGGCAGGGCCGATTCCAGTGGCGACGTGCCTTGTTCGGGCTGCAAATGCAGCGAACCCCAGCCATTGCGGCTGCGCCCGCCCAATGCGCCAAAGCGATCCATCCAGCCAAGGGCCTGCGCAAGCAGCTTTTCCGCATGGGCCGCTTCAGTGGAAGGGGTTGCAGGCAGGGGTGCAAACGCAATCGAAAAACTGGCGCACTCGCCGGCCTGAATGGCGGCCTTGGCTTTCAGGGCGGAAGCATGGCTGTCCTTGTCGAAGATCACGGGGCCATAGCCAAGATACAGATCGGCAGCAACGGGCTGCCTGACTTCAGGATGCTTGATGGTCTTGAACTTTTCCTGGCGCCATGCCTTTCGTTCCAGCTCTCCATCGTCCCAGCGCGAAAGCCGCAGCCGCACAGCGCTTTTGCGCGCGTGGGCGGCGTCGTTTTCCAGCCAGGCATGCCCCAGCAGCCGCCCCTCCTGCTCGCGCATGGCGCGCATGGCAGCCAGGTCAAGGGCAAATTTCCGCTCCGCCGCCCAGGCCACGCGCCACCACTGCCGCAAAAGGGCCTTGACAGGCGGCGTGCGCCATTGGGCGTCTTGCCTGGCATTGCCCAGAAAGGCTGGCGTGGTGAAAGAGAGCTGATAACGACGGACAAACATGGGCGCTCCCGGCGCGCAAGGCGGATTGTTGCGAACGGTGCTTACAATGATACATTACGCAACAGATAGACAATAATAGAATCTCCAAGGCTGTTCAAAAGAACACGGCCTTGCGCATCGCGCAGGTTGTTTCAGGCTTGGTTTCTCACGGCGATTTCTTCCATGCGCATTGCCTTTGGCCTGATTGGCCTTCTTATTGCCTTGTTCATCGTGGCCAAACTGGCAGGCCGCTCCACCCAGACGCTGACGCAGCCCGTGGCTGTGCCCGGCGTGCCCGCTGCCAGCCAGCCGGCGGGCAACGCGCGGCAGCAGGCGCAGCAGATTCAGCAACAGGTGCGCCAGCAGTACGAGCAGACCATGCAAGAGGTGCAAAAGCAGCGGTGGGGGCTGGAAGATGCCCAGTGACAAGGCGGGCTGTATTCGCTCCTTATTCAATAGCGTGATGTCCTAGTGGAATAAGTTCAGGCGCCGTTTTTCGCCACTTGTATTTGCTATGAAAAAAGATTTTTCCAGAGGCGAAGAGAGACATGATCGTCTGATCGCGTCGATCCGACCGCGTGGCGGCCTTGAAGCGCTGTTCAGGCCGCAGGTTTCAGCTTTCATGCGGCGTCTGGCTCTCCCAAATTCATGCGCAACTTCCAGCGTCCGGAACAATCTCTGAGAACCTGTTCATGAAGTCAGAGGCTCGCGACTCGTTTCTGGATCCAAATCGCCAGCAAGCCTGGGTGGAATGGGGGCGGGCAGGTGTGTTTTGACAAGTGGCGTTAAATATCGCGGCAAATACCATGTGATGGATATCGCGCGCGAATACAAAAATACGTACGGACGCCGCAATGAGATATGTGCTCAAGAAAGACGGCGACCGTATCTGGGAACTAAATCTCCGAATATCTGTCGCCTGGTCGCCATAATAAATTGCGCCTACGCAAGCTTTACTGTTTCCGGTTTGCCTCTTGTGCAAGCTCAACATCCGCCTGCTAATCAAGCTCCTGGTTTGCCGCCAACCCGAAGCTTGGCGTCTATTCGGCGTCCTGTTCGGCGCGCCCCCACAATCGCTCCATGCTTTTTCTTCTTTCACCAGCCAAGGCGCTGGACTACCAAACCCCGCTGCCGCCCGGCCTGCCGCACACGCTGCCGCAGTTTGCGGCGCAGGCGGCGCAGTTGATTGAGAAGCTGCGGCAGCTTTCGCCGCAGCAGGTGGCCAGCCTGATGGGGCTTTCCGACAAGCTGGCGGCGCTGAATGTGGCGCGTTACGAGGCATGGTCGCCCGTGTTCACGGCCAGCAACTCGCGGCAGGCCGTGATGGCGTTTGATGGCGACGTGTACGGCGGCCTTCAGGCGCGCACGCTCAGCGCTGAACAGCTGGCCTGGGCGCAGGAGCGCCTGTGCATTCTGAGCGGGCTGTATGGCGTGCTCAGGCCGCTGGACTGGATGCAGCCCTACCGGCTGGAGATGGGCGCGCGGCTGGCCACGGACGCTGGCGGCAATCTCTACCAGTTCTGGGGCAGCCGCATTGCGCAGTATCTGAACGAGCGGCTGGCGCAAGAAGGCGAGGCGGAGCCGGTGGTGGTGAACCTGGCCTCGCAGGAGTATTTCAGGGCGGTGGACCAGAAGGCGCTGCGCGCCCGCGTGGTGACGTGCGTGTTTCAGCAATACCGTGGCGGGCAGTACAGGGTTGAAAGTTTTGCCGCCAAGCGCGCCCGTGGTCTGATGGCCCGCTGGGCCGTGCAACGGCAGGCCGCCACGCCTGAAGCCCTGCGGGGCTTTGACGAAGAGGGCTATGCGTTGGATGCCGCCGCTTCCAGTGCCAGCCAGCTGGTGTTTCGCCGCCAGCTTTCATAGTCCAATTTCATGGCTAATCGGCCGCAAGTCCCCGTGGAATGGGCGCAGGCCGCTATCAAAAACAGAGTAACCGGAGCTTTCTTTCATGCCAGACCGCTCTTCCCTGACCGAACACGCCGCTGCGCTGGCGGGCACCTTGCTGGGCAAGGCCACGCACTACCCTGACCGTTATGACGCCAGCCTGCTGGAGCCGCTGCCGCGCGCGCCCAAGCGGGCGGAGCTGGGCCTGGCCGGGCAGCCGCCTTTTGTGGGGGCGGATGTGTGGACGGCCTACGAACTCTCGTGGCTGAACATGCGCGGCAAGCCGCAGGTGGCGCTGGCGCATGTGACGGTGCCGTGCGAGAGCACGCACATCATCGAAAGCAAGTCTTTCAAGCTCTACCTGAACGGCTACAACGGCACGCGCTTTGCCAGCGCGGATGAAGTGCGTGAGCGCCTGCTGGCCGACGTGAACGCTGCCATCTGGCACGGCGGCGCCATGCAGGCGGGCGCAGGCGTGCGGCTGACGCTGCCCGAAGACTTTGGCGCCGAGCGCATGCAGGAGCTGGCGGGCCTGTGCCTGGACAGGCTGGACATTGCCTGCGACCGCTACGGCCCGCCCGCGCCGGAGCTGCTCACCGCCGCTTTTGACGAGCAGCCCGTGCAGGAGACGCTCACCAGCCATTTGCTCAAGAGCAACTGCCCCGTCACCCGCCAGCCCGATTGGGGCAGCGTGCAAATTGCCTACAGCGGCCCGCAAATCGACCAGGCCAGCCTGCTGCGCTACCTGGTGAGCTTTCGCGAGCACAACGAATTTCACGAGCACTGCGTGGAGCGCATCTTCATGGACATCACCCGCCACTGCCGCCCTGCGCGGCTGATGGTGCAGGCCCGCTACACGCGCCGTGGCGGGCTGGACATCAACCCCTGGCGCGCCAGCCACCCGCAGGCCGCGCCTGCCAGCGCGCGCACGGCGCGGCAGTAGCCCGGTCAGCAAGCACGGGCCGGAACGCAGGGAACACGAGGAATTGAGGCGGGGCCTGCCGGGCGTCAAACCCTTCCCATGCGGCTACGCGGCCTGCCGCCAGGCGCTGGCTCCGTCTTCGCGCAGCAAATCCAGCTGGCGTATGCGCTGCACGTGCGCATGCAAAGACTTGCGGGCGGCGGCATGCGCCTCGGGAGGAACGTCTGCATAGGCCAGAGGCAGCCAGTCATCGAGCGTGCCGCTGGGGCGCTGGCGCATGGCGGCGAGCACTTTGGCCTCGCGGGCCAGCCGGTGGGCCTTGAGACGGACGATGGCCTGCTGCGCTTCATGCAGCACGTGGCCGTGGGCCGGCAAGATGAAGTTCGCGCCATAGGCGGCGCAGGCGGCGGCCAATTTGTCGAGTGAGGCCAGATAAACGGTCATGTCGCCATCGGGCGCATCAATAACGGTGGTGCTGCCGCTCAGGATGTGGTCGCCTGAAAAAAGCAAGCCGTCTTCCTCCAGCACAAGGCACAGGTGGTTGGCGGTGTGGCCGGGGGTGTGGATGACGCGCAGGGTGTGCGTTTGCTCGCCTGCCAGTTGCAGGCGTTCGCCGTCATACAGCGCCCGGTCGGGGGTGAAGGCGCTGTCTGGGCGCCCCTGCGGCGACGAGGGCAGGCCCAGCACGGGCACTTGCTTGGAGCACATGGCTTGCAGCAGCCAGCCGCCAGGAGCGTGGTCGGGGTGCGAGTGAGTGCAGATGATGGCGCGCACCTGCCCGCCTGCGGCCTGCCACAGGCGCTGCACATGAGCCTCATCAGCCGGGCCGGGATCGATCACGATGAAACCTGCTGTAGCGTCGCCCACCAGGTAGCTGTTGGTGCCCGGCCCGGTCATGAAGCCGGAGTTCGCCGCCGTCAGCCGCCGCACATTGCGCAGCAGGGGCACGGGCTTTTCGTGCTGCCAGCCAATTTCGTGCTCGCCTTGCCCATCGGGGCAGACCAGCGCCAGCTCGCCAAAGGGCAGCTCGTGTTCCATGAAGCGCGCAATCCGTCCCTGCCGGCGGGCCGCGCGCGGGCAGCTCGTCCACAAAGGAGCCTCGCCTGCGCAAGCGGCCAGCACGGCGGCCACGTTGGGCTGGCTCCGGAGCCATTCCAGTGTTTTCAGCGTGGGAAACATGAGCGGCAGGCGGCCTGCGGCATGCCGGGCCAGCGCGGCGCTGGCCGTCAGCCACTGGGCGTTGAGCTGCTCCTGTCCATCCGCCTGGGGGCGCTGCCCCGATGGCATGCGGGCCACGAAATGGGGCACGTCATAACGGCGCGGCCAATCGCAGCCCGTGATCCAGCGCGCCAGCAGAAACAGCTCGCACGCTGCCAGTTTCAGCCCTCGCGCCTGGCATTGGGGCGCCAGCGGGGCGTGGCGCTCCAGCCCGGCCACGTCTTGCGCTATGGCAGGCAGGCCGTCAGGGCGGCGGGCCAGCAGCACGCCCATTTCTTCAAAGGTTTCGCGCAAGGCAGCCAGCGCGGCTGTCAGCACATGCCCCCGCTGGCGGGGGCGGGTGGCAGCGGGCAGACGGGCATCGTCTGCATCCACGCAGCCGCCCGGAAAAACGTAGGCGCCGGGCGCGAACCGCGCCTGGGCGGAGCGTTGCGTGAGCAGCACTTGAAGGCCCTTCGGGCCGTCGCGCAGCAAAAGCAGGCAGGCCGCAGCCTGAGGCTCGGCAGGCGGGCGGGCCGGATACAGAAGCTGGCTGGAGCGGGGCATGACGACTTCTTTTCCATTATTGGAGCCGGCAGCGGCGGCATGGCCGCCTGGGCTGATCAAGCATATTCCTGGAAAGGACAGGGTTCATTTATTTTTTGAAAATCAATGAACCAATGCTTTTTTACCAATGAAGATACTCAAGACGGCTGAATTTGAAAATCAGCCTGCGGCCAGATTGGTTAAATCATAAGAAAAAGCATCGGCAGACGGATTCAGGAGACAAAATCCGCTTCGCCAGAGCATGCTTGATGGCAACGCCTGTGCAGCGCGCTGCTGGGAGGGCAGGGCACGGCAGCGCTTGAATATCGCGGTAGAAAATGCATACGCAGCGCATTCACGTCAGCCTCCTTTTTTTGACGGTTTTTCAAAACAAACCCTGCCTTGCCAAGGCAACGCAGGGCGCTCACCTTGTTTATATTATAGATACATTTGTTGCGGCGCGCCATCGCCGTGAAAATAAATGCCTGCGAGGCGCCTCATGGCCGTATTCATTGCAATACATGCAATACGTGCGCGAAGGTATTTCGCAGATTTCAGTCAGGCGCTGGTTTAGAACCGCCCCCAAAGTCATCCCAGAAGCCTGCCCATGCGCTGGATGCAAGCGATCTTGATGAAGGCTTCGGCTGAAGCCACGCTAGCCTCATCGTCCTTGCTCCATCTTCCCGATTGACTCAGCCAGGCGAAGGTCTTCTCCACAACCCAGCGCTTGGGGCTTCTCCCTGAAGGTGCGCTGCTCACGAGGCTTGACCATTTGCATGTTCCAGCCAAACAGGCTCAGCGCCCATCCGATCAGCGCGTTTGGTCTAGCCGCCATTGGCAAAGATGGCCTTGGGACACTCAAAGTGCATGAACAGCCTGCTCAGCAAGGCCCTGGCCTTATCACTTGGCGATGGTTCGTCGCCGCAAATTCTCTCTTTGAAGACTGACTCTCAGGGTCTGTTCGCGTTTTCCAGAAACTCCGTGCGCAGCCAGCGCGCGCGGTCTTCGGTCATGCGCGCTTTGGCATAGGCGTATTCCATGAAATAGACCGATCCATATTTCGCCTGCGGGTTTTCATTGAGCGCCAGCGAAAAAAGCGCCTTCAAATCCGCATCGCGCTGCTTGAGCCACAGCTGTTGCGCTGCCTGAAGCTGCCGCAGCCGCACTTTGTCGTCACGGTTCGCTTCCCGGATGCGCCCGTAAGTCTCATTGAGTTCCGCATCCGCCCGCTCCAGTGTCTGCACGGCACAGGCATTGAGTTCGGCTTGCGTGCCTTCCGGGTTGCACGAGCCGCCCGCCGCCCACAGGGGCGAAGCCAGCAGGGCGGATGCGGCCAGGCCCAGGCAGGCCAGCAGGCGGCCTGCTCTGGCCCCTGCTTTTGATATTGCGCGGGTTGCACAGGCGAAATGGGGCATGGCTTGATTCCTTTCAGAAGATCGAAAAAGCATGGTTATAAGGCAACGGCGCAGAGCGGCCTGAAATCAGAAGCCGTCATGTTCAGCGATTGCGCCAGGCAAAGGATTTCAGACACTTCTTTTTTAATTCGGCCGCATATTGCTCCATTCGCGCCGGTATTTTCTGTATTCATTCAGGTAACCCGCTTGAATGCTGAATGGATTCAGCGTTTTCAGCCTTTGCTGACGTGCGCCGCAATCAAAAAACCGGCGGCTGTTTTCAGGGGCAGGGCGGCGCAAGAGGCGCTTGCCCGTGCTGCAAGGGGCATCAGAATTATCAGAACAGGAGCGAATACAGAGGGTGAAAAAGCCGTTTTGCGCACATTCTTCTAGGACATCATGCTATGGATAGAGGAGCGAATACAGTCTGCTTTGCCCGCTTGTCTCCGCTCGCTTGCTTCGCTCTTGCGTGCCGTTTGCGGCCAGGGCGTGAGCGGGTTTTCGCTTGCGGGCATGGGGCGGGGCGCGCCAGGCAGGCGGTGACGGGCGGACCCGCTGCCTAGAATTCCCGCTTTTTTTCATCTCTGCGCCCTTCTTCCCATGACCGAGCACATTCATTTTTTCGAGGGCGGCAATGCCCTGAGCGAGTTCCGCGCGCGGCAGTTGCTGCCGCGCTTGCAGGCGGTGGCAAAAGGGGTGGCGGGCGTGCAGGCGCGGTTTGTTCATGTGGCGGCGTTTGACGCAGCGCCCGGCGAGCCTGTGCTGGAGCGGCTGCGGGCGCTGCTGACGTATGGCGAGCCGGCAGCGGATGGGGCGGATGCTGCGGGCGCGGAAATCGTTGTCTCGCCCCGGCTGGGCACGGTGTCGCCGTGGGCGAGCAAGGCCACGGACATTGCGCGCAACTGCGGCTTGCCGGTGCGGCGCATCGAGCGGGTGACGCAGTGGCGCTTGCGCGGCG
>ERZ773054.1007-NODE-1007-length-18747-cov-10.621977_pt1 | contig 18747 bp, 9 predicted proteins | sample MGYA00580630_ERZ773054 | MGnify/ENA primary metagenome ERZ773054 (study PRJEB29015, sample SAMEA2737994) | human oral metagenome | biome: human oral; feature: human-associated habitat; material: dental | place: China | collected 2115 ... | reverse complement strand
ATTATTTTATAAAATATTCTAGTAACCTTATATTTTGGACTATCCATAAAAGTAAAGATACCTTTTGAATCTTCATATTTTAGTTCACTTTCTATACTAAAGATGAATTTTAATAATATTATTGCCTTTTCATCTGATATTTCTTCAATTTCTCCTGTTATTAATTCTAAAAATCTTATTCTTTTTTTATTATCCATATTAAAAATTTCAATTAAATCTTCTTCAGTTGAAAATTTTTTAAATTTTTCTATTTCTGACTTTTTTATTTCATCTTCTGGAAAATCTAATCTAAAATAACTTTCAAAATATACTGGTGTCGCTATTCTTCTTGCTTTACCCCAAATATCAATAAAACTTTCATCATAGTTCGTTTCTTTTAATTTAGGAAAAATTGCCTCCATTAGTCTTTTTACTTTTCTTTTTTCAAGTTTTTTTAACTTTTTATAAATTTCTTCTAACTCACCTAAAATTTCTTTCTTATCTTTATTCAAAAATTCATTAAATTTTGTACCAGAAAAATAATCTTTATTATTTTTTATGTATTCATATAAATTAGGTTCAAATACTTTTATTAATGTTAATACAATGTAATCATTTATATTCAATTCTTCTATTGCAAGATTAATTCCTAAATTAAACACATTTATATATCTTTCTATGTCTCTTAAGTTTTCAAAGCTTTCAGCTAATCCATTATAATATATCTTAGAAAAGTATTCATTATCATACTCTTCATCTGGAATATCAATAGAGGTGTTGAGTCTATTTATAAATATTTTGTCTAAATCACTTTTTGAGATATAAGGTAATACTAAAGGAACTTGGACTATTTTCTCTAAATACTCTTCACCTTTATCTTGTTGACTTTTATCCAATGCTTTAGTAACTATTTCTCTATCATAAGAAAGAATATATATTGTATTTTTAAAATCAGCAATTGATTTTACTAATTGAAACATTTCTCTTATTTCTTCATCACATAATCTATCAATATCATCAATTACTATGAGAATTTTTTTATCCAGATCCTCTAATTCTTGATTTATATTACTTTTCAATGTCTCTAAATCTTCTTTTTCAGCTTCAAGATATTCATTGATAAACCCACTTGCTTTTTCTGTAATATCTCCGATAGTACCTAATAGTGAAAGAGGTGGAATAAGACCTAGTGGTTTAAAAAATTTTGATAGTGTTCCTAGTGATTTCCCAATAGTTCCTATAATTTCATTACTTTCATTTTCTTTCTTTATATTATTGGATAATTGAAGAAAAAAATCACTTATAAGTTGTTTTCTTGAAGAAATATTCCAAGGATTAAATTTTATTACTATATAATTATTGTTGCCTTTAAAACTTTCCAATACCATATTTATAAATGAAGTTTTTCCACTTCCCCATTTACCAACTATTCCAATTGTTAAACTATCTTTATCCTTATAATGTTCAATTTCTTTTGCTAGATCACTGGCAACTTTTTTTCTCCCTAATAAATCTTCATTTTTTGAAATTATTGGTTTTTCTGGATAAAACATAAAGAATCCCCCCTACCTCTTTTTAAGAATAGCTCCCAACTTTTCATAATTAACATTAACTCCATCATCTAAATCTAATGGAATCTTTTGTTCAGCAATATGTTTCACCTTATTAGCATATTCTCTTAATTCTTTTAACAATGTATCCAATTCTTTTAATTGTTTTTCAATGTTTTTCTTTTCTTTTGCTGATATATCATCATCTGATAACTGTCTTTCTATAAACTTTCTCTTATTTTCTAACATTTCTTGATAAGGTATCAAATAATCTGCTCTCACTCTTGCAACTGTTAAAGGTTCATATCTGTGCATATAGAATAAACAAGAAAAAGCATTTTTCTTTCCACTATTCATTAGCCAATAAATTGGTCTTTTTTGATATCTTTGTAAATGGTCTGAATAAAAATCTTTTATAAAATATGCTCTAATAATTTCTTTAGCAGATTTATTATCTTTATTTCCTAATGCTTCTGCTATAAAATTAAGATTATCTTTTAAATTTTCTTCTCCATAAACATACTTTATAAATTCTTTTAGTTTTTCAACTATATCATTTGAAAAATCTTTTTCCTCTGTTATTGGAATAATACCAAATTCATCAGGTAAAAATTTACTTTCAACTTCTTGTCTTATTTCTCCATCAGTACCTTTAACAATAAACTTATTTTCTGATAATTCTAATATATCATCATTATTTGCTATAATAAATCCAGATTTATTTATTGAATATCTACCCATAATACAACCAACAGCATAAGATAAGAATTGTTTTATTAATTCGTCTTTGTTAAATTTTAAACTAACTCCTCTATCATATAAATATTTTTCTGATTCACTAGAAAGATCCTTAGGAACACTATTATCAATCTCAATAATTTTAGCTTCTTTTTTTAAAATAGTAATATCTTCAAAAGCTACTTTTTCATCCATTTCATCTTGTAAATCATAAATTTCTATAAAAAGTCTATTTAATTCTTCTTCATTTTTATGTAGTTGAACAAAATTATCTCTCCAATGATTACAATAATTTTCATAAGCAGTTTTTAAATCTTTTCCATCAATTAAAGATAGTTTTTCAAAATCCCAAGAAGTTTCTCTTGAATCCCATTCTTCTTTGGAAATATCTATATTTTGTTGAACTAAATTATTGATATTTTCAACTACTTCTAAATTTTCTGTTATTAATAAGGGTAATATTCCTATATCACCTACTTGTGTACTCATTGAAGGATTTATAAAAGTTAAATATTTCTCTCCCAGTGATGTCAAAAAAGCTAAAACATATTTAAGAGTATTTGTATTGTATAACATAATAGCTGGACTAGCTGAATCAAATAATTGATCTCTATAAAATCTTATACCAAAATGACTACTAGAAGTTTTCGACCAACTAAGAATTGGTTTAAAGTACATTTCTTTGCCAGAAATTCCAGAATTTTTTAATTTTTTAATTTCTTCTCCATCATTTTCCCAAAATATAACTTCTAAATTATTTCCATACCATTTTCTAAATTCTCCACCTTTATGATGAGGAAACCACTTTTTATTATAATCCTTATCTTTTTTATAAAAATCTTTATAACATATTTCAGTCCAATAATATATGTATAATTCATTATTTCCAGTTTTAACTCCTTCTCTCAAAATTCCTAAGTCTTTTAATATTATCCCTTCTGTAAAAGTTTTTAACATTTTTTCACTTACCCAATAAGCTATTGGACTTCCTGGTATCTTTTCAAAATCTTTTTGTTTAGCTTGAAATTTTATTTGTTGTCCATTTTCTATTGAAAAATTAGGAATTATATTTACTCCCTCATCATCTCTATACAAATCAAAATTATATTTATAATTAAAATCTTCTTTTGAATTTAAAAAGATTTTTTCAATATCATTATAATATATATGTTGAAAATTTCTTTTGTGTAATCTATAATAACTTCCTTTTTCTTTATTAGGAAGTTCTTTTTTTAGGGTAAATGCAACCGAACCAAAATCTATTCCAAATATTCCCCTTCCCATATGTAACAAAGATTGAATCTTTAAATTACTTATTATATAGCTTCTAGTACTTTCAAATGATGATAGAAATAACCAAGATGGCATAGTTATCATAGAAGTATAGAAATTTTTCTTTGTAAACTCATTACATCTTTCTATAAATACTGCAAATAAATCACTTTTACTATCCTTATAATTCTTCTCAACATAAGTTTTAAGTTTTGGACTAAAACCTTTTCCACCCATATATGGAGGATTAGTTACTACTGTTTCATATTGATTTGTTAAAGCTATATGTTGTTTTATTAGATTTCCAATAAGTTCTAATTCCTCATTAATATCTATAATTATTTCCTCTTCATTAAAAATTAATGTTTCTTGCTCATTATTATTAAAACTTTCTTTTAATATATTAAGTTCTTTTTCTAATATTTCTTTATCAATAGATTCTAATTTTAAAATACTTCCATATTCTTTTGCATCTTCAAACTCTTGTATTATTTTGTTAAGGTTATTTAAGTTATTATTTTTTATTCTATTTCTAATTCTTTCAGATAAACTATTACTTTCTTCTATTATTAAAGTATTTAATTTAAAATCTTCTTCTCTTTTTAACACTGAAAATAATCTTAAAAATTTTTCTCTTGCTTTCATCATAAGTGCAAATGAAGCCAATTGTCCTGCTCTTTCATCTATTTCTAATCCATATAGATTGTTTTTTAATATTGATAAAACACTTTCTTTTGTACTCCAACCAAGATTTTCATACATCTCAAATAATAAATCAAAAGCATAAACTAATATATGTCCACTTCCCATTGCTGGATCCAATATTTTTATATCTTCTATCTTTATTTTTTCTGAATTTTCTTCATTTTCTGAATCTATATAATATTTCCAATTATTTTTAAGATTTTCATTTATTCCAGTTGATTCCAGTGCTAGTTTACCTAATGAGTTTTCCACCATATATTTTACTATCCAATTTGGTGTAAATAATTGTGTTGCTGCTGGAATATTTTCTTTTGTTATCTTTTTATTTTTCTTTAAACCTTCAAAAACTTCATCTTTCTTTTCTGAATTATAATATTGATAAAGCCAACCTATTAGCTCAATTGGTGCTTCTGCTCCTATTTCTTCTCTAAGCCTTACTAACAGTGAATTTTCCATTAATAAGCCTGTCGGAAATAAAATATCTGAATAAGTTCCTTTTTTCTTAAACATAAATGGCATAATATTTGATAAATCTTCACATTTTTCTTCCATTAAAATAGAATAAAGTTTTTCTATTGAATTTGGTGTATTTTCATCTCTTAAATTATGTAATTCTTTTTGTAAATCACTATCTAAATTTTTAAAAAATTCAAATTCATAATAATTATCAATTATTGCAGGTTCATTTTTAACACCGTTATTAAATATCATCTTTTCATCAATATATCTATTTGCTTCCATAAATGCTAATGCTGTTAATCTATTGAACCAAGTGTAAGCACTTTCTTCTATAAGTTCCTCATAACCAACTTGCTTATATTTTCTAATTAAACTATTATAGCTTTCTTTTGGATAAAGTATTCCTTTTACTTCAACCTCTTTTCCTATAACTTTTGCTTTTTCTATTCCATTTTTAGTTATTCCAAGAATTTCAAGTCTAGTTCTCATTTTTTCCATTAATTCTTTTCTTGCTTCTATTGCAAAAATCTTTAAGCTACTTTTATTCATTTTCTCTCCCCTTTACTATCCATTTTCCAGATTTTGTTGAACCTTCTCTTCTAATTTTTCCTGATTTTTTTAAATTTCTAATATGATAACGAATACCCTCTGCTGAAATATTTTCTAAATTATTTGCTATTTGTTCGGCTGTAATTTTAGGATTTTCTAGCATTAAAGCGACTATTTTATCTACTATATTTTCATTTTCTTTGGTAGTTTCTTTGGTAGTTTCTTTGGTAGTTTCTTGAGTAGTATTTTTAATATTAAAAAACTCCTTATTAATCTCCATAATGGCATTTGTATAGTTATCAACATCATTATCAGGATAAAATTTTAATTTTGGTGAACCATTATTTTTTAAAGCATCTTTTGCTCTTCTTATTCCTGAACCATAGGATTCAATCAAGTTTAATGAGAAAAACATATCTTTTAATTCTTTATTCAAATATTGCCTTTTATCAAAACTCCTATTATTATTTAAGGCTTCAATAGTTACAGGAGGCAAAGGTCTATTATGATTTACAAAAGAAATTCTATCTCTATAAATATATATTCCAACATATTCAGGAGTATCGTACTCTTTATGTAAAATAGCATTAGTTGCTAATTCCTCAAAAGCAGTCAATGGATAATTATAAACAATTCTATGTTCTATTTTATCTGCTTCCCTTATTGTATATGAAGCCATAATATTATCTTCAAAATATCTATTAACTTGTTTCACTTGCAACCAAACAGGTCCATCAAACCTTTTAGCTTCCATTTTATCTGTTCCAACTATTTCTCTAATAATTTCTACATGTGCATTTGGAATAAATTTATTAGGAGTTTCTGCAAACATTAAAACAGCAAAATTCCTTGCTCTATAAGAACCATATTCATTTTCACTTACAAGCCCCATACTCTTTGCCATATCCAATTTAGACATGTTTCTGATATCTTGTTTTGCATTAGTTTGAACTAAATATTCTTTCATATACTCATAGTTTAAATCATCAATAGTTGCTGTATTATTCAAATCAGAACTAAAAGAAAAATTAGCAAATTTCTTTAATAATTCAAATTCTTCTGTTGGATTTGGAAGTTTTGTATCTCTGCTTATTCTTATATATCTTCCCTGTTTTAATTTTATTTCTTTATCTTTCTCAGCTCTTTCATTTGTTTGATAAGGTCCATTAGAACCTTGCTCTATTGCAACAACAAGATAATACTTATTGTCAATTTTATCCTGTATAATATGATAATTGATTTTAGGATTGATATTTGAAAGAAGAGATTTTAAATCATTTTCAATCCCCTCAATCATAGATTCTTTTATTCCACTAATTGGTCTTTTAGGTATTGCCTTTTCTCCATTTTCTTTATTATCTACTTCTTCAACACCTATAAATAAGAAATTTATTTCATTATTCATATAGTTATTAGCAAAAGCACAGGCAGTTTTTAGAATTTTGTCTTTAAAATTTATTGATTTTTTATATTCAATAAAACTATTTTCAACATTTTGATTTTCTAAAATAGAATGTGCTATCTTTTTAATATCTGAAAGTTTCATTTCTACCCTCCAAGACTCCCTATTTTATTTGATTACAATCCAATTACCATCACGCTTTGATCCAATTCTTTCTATCATCTTTTTTTCTTGTAGTTTTTTAAGTGTTCTTTCAATAGTTCGTTTTGTTACACCTATCTTTTCTGCAAGATTATCAGAAGTAAAACTTGGATTTTCAATCAAAAATTCAATTACTTTCTTTTCTGTTTTATTTAAACCGACATTCAAACCGACATTCAAACCGACATTTTTTTCATTTTTTTGATTAATTACTTTTTCATCAAATGGAATTGTGCAACAAATATAGTTGTTACCAATTTCAAAAACTTCTTCTCCATACCTATTTATAATTGTTGGAACACCGTGTCCTGTATGTTCTGTAAGTCCCATATTTAAAAAGACTCTCATTAAGGTTACATTTCTTGGTTTACTAATTCCATCAAAAAATTGTTTTCTAGTCATTCCACTTGGAAGTCCTCCATGTGAAAGTATTTCTAATCTATCATGAAACATCGAAATTTGAGGTTCTGTGATTGTCCAATCATTATGAACAAAGGCATTTAAGATAGCTTCATTTACACAATCATAATCAAATAAATATATATCTTTTCGTGGTCGTGTTGTAGTGTCAGAAATACAAATATTTTCTGCTTCTAATCTATTTTTTATTTTTTGATATGTTGTTAATAGACAACCACATCCATAGTCATTTCGTTCTGATATTGAGGCTTTATTCCTTCCTTGAAATTTTACAAATATAAATGGGATATTATTTCTATCTGATAGTAGTTCTGCTAATAGATTATATTCACCATCTTCATTTCTTAAATTTAAGTTTGTTTCAAAAGACTTTTCATCTAAATGGTAACCTTTTTCAGAATAATATATTTTTAATTCTCTAAATGATAAATCTGCTAAACTTGCTCTTTTTTTAAGCATATATTCTGTATCTATAAATTTTTTTTCATACCTTATTTTTATTTGTTCTATTGTCATTTCTTTACAGGCCGTTCCTATCCTTATTGTACAACCATGTGATGAAAAACCATATTTCTTTTGACAGTATATATGTTTCCTACCTTTATTTATATTAAGAATAATAATAGTTTTTCCTCCTTCAAACTTTAATTCTGAAGTAATCTCATCTTGAGGATTTGGCTCAATTTGTGTTGTTATAATATCTGAAATTTTTCTCAAAGTTTCATCTATTTTATCTACTCCTACTACTGTGCCATCATCTCTTACACCAATAAGAATTGCCCCACCATTTCCATTAAGGAAAGAAACTATTTCTTTACAAATTATATCTGTATATTTTTCTTTTAATTCTAATTTTTCTGATTCAATATATTTTTTCATTGAGATATACCTCCGTAAAAATTACTACAACTTAAATTTTTCTAAAAAATTGAGGCTCTTATAGAACCTCAATCTTTATATTAATATTCTTTAAAAATCTCCTCTATTAAAATAATTAGTTTATTTTTTAAATCCTCCTTTGATGAGATTGAAAAAGCATAGTAAGGGATATCTTCTAATTTAGGAATATTTTCTAATTCAAATTTTTCAGGATAAATTTTTCCCTCTTTATATTTTATATTTTTATTATTTATCCTTTTGAATGTATCAAAATTAATTTTTTTACTAAAACAACCAATTGAAATATGAGCATCTATTATTTTTTTATTAGAATTTAAAATTTTTTCTTTAACTTTTTTATTTGTTTCATTAATTTTACTTTCTGTTAATGTCTTTTTACATTCAATAGCTATAATTTTATAAATATCTTTATATTTTACTTCAAAAATAATATCAATTTCACATAAATTATTTTTATCAGAGAAAAAATTAAATTTTCTTCCAGAATAAATATTGGTAATTTTAAATTCAGAAGTACTAATATTTTCCAAAACATTAGTACAAAAATCTTCAAACCAATGTGACTGATAATATTGTATTATATGTGAGCTTAAAACATATACAGTCTCATCACTATTTAATAAAGTATTATGCAAATATAATATTTTTTTTGATGAATTTTCTATAGTTAGCTTTGAAGATACTAAGAAAAATTTTGCAATTTGATCTATATCCCTTATTTCCTGTGGATATCCTTCTTTTAATTCAATTTCTTCTTTTAAAGAATTACTATTAATATACCCGTAACTATCAAATTCTTGAAATAATTTTATAAAAATACTAAAAAATCTTTCATCTAATGTTTTTTCTAAAAAGGAATCACAAAGAAAATTATGTTTCAATTTTTCACTTGGAAGAATATAATGTTCTAATTGTATCCATTTTAGATTTTTCTTATTTTCAAGAGCAATCTTTTCCTTCTCACAATATTTAAAAAATCTTTCTGTAAATAGTAGTAAACCTTCTAATGAAAAAGCTTTAATAGCTAAATGAAGTTCTGATTCAAATATATTAAAGCCAATAAATATGATATTATTTTCAATTTTATCTATATCATACAAAAGAAAATCAAGATATCTAGTATTTATGTCATAAAATAGATAAGTTTCTCTAAATGGAATATCTATTTCATAATTTTTGATATATTCTATTAGTTCAGAAGGATTAGGATTAAAAAATTTTATTTTTTCAGTTTTTTCACCTATTATTTCTTCAAACCAATACCTAACATCTAAAGCATCAGAAAATGTCTTTTTTATAATTATTCTATATACAGATAAAGGGAATGAATCAGAGTCAATTTCTATAAAGGAATAATTTTCTATATCAAAAAATTTTTCTTTTCTATTTCCATCTATGATTTTAATATTTTTCATTTTCTTTCACTCCAAGTTCTTGAAGATAGTCATCTACATTCTTAATATGGTTTGAATTATTAAATATCTTTTCTAATTTTATGTATACATCTTTAATATCATAAAAAATTGTATCTATTCCTTTAAATAGAATATCATTTATTCCATTTTGATAAGGATACATAACAATTGTTTTATCAATTTTTTCATTTATTTGTTCTTTTTTTATTGTATTGTATCTTTTTTTTAGATCAGAAGTACTAGCTTTTTCAGTAACAATAATATAATAACTTGTTTTTGTGGAATCTTTTAATGTTTGATAAAAACCTTTCTTTTTGCTTGAATAAATTATTTCTTCATCACTATTTTTTAAAATATATTCAAGAGTATCACATAAAATAGATCTTTTTGAAATTGAAGTTGATAGTTTCCATTTCATTTCTAAATTATTAATATCTATTTCAACTTTTTTATTTACTTGAGGAATTTCTTTATAATTTTCTAAAATCTTCATAATAGCTTGAGTATAGTTTCTATAATTTGGATTACTTTTTATATTCTCATCTACAAATATTTTTGTTAAAATTTCATTGATATAATCATCTAATTTAATTTCATAGTATTTTTCATATCTATCTTTTATCATATTAAATAGATTTTTTATATCTTCTTCTGAATTTATTTTTTCTATTTGATAAGTCATAATACTTTTTCTAGAATTGTATGCTGGATCTATAATTCTATCTATGTTATTTCTATTAATTTCTGTTTCTTTGGTCTCACTTTCAGCTAATATAAAAAATAAATTTTTATAAATTCCTAAATGATCTGTAAAATATTTTATATCTTTAAAAAATGAGTTTATAAGCTCTTTATTTCTCCAAGAATAAATATGCTCATATTCATCTAAAGTAAGTATAAAATAATTTTCCTTTTTTTCTAAATACTCACAAATTAATCTAATAACTTCAAAATAAAATTTATCTCCTAATTCTTCTTTTTTTATTTCAAAATCATTCAAATAACTATCTAAGTAATCTCCACTTAAAATAGCTATAACTTTAGCTTGTTTCTCTAAATTTTTTTCTTCTATTGCTTCCACTGCATCACAAAGTAACAGCGATAATTTTGAACTAATATCTAAATCTTCTTTTAATTTTTCCATTGTTAAAATTTTACTTTTATCTTTATAAGCTGGTATCACAAAAAAATCTATCATTTCTTTTATTAATTTTCTTCCAATTCCTTTTAGAATTATAAGTTTCAGATCTATTTCTTCTTTCTTTATAGCAACTTGTTTTACTATAACATTTTCAAAATCACATAAAAAAGAATATATAGTTTTTAAAAAATGAGATTTCCCGTTTCCATAGTTACTTTTTAAATAAATGATTTCCATACCTGGGGATTTATTGGAGTCAAAGAAATCTGAAAATTTCTCTATTAATTTATTTTTTAGAATATCTTGATTTACTAAATATGAAGGAAATTCTGGTGAAGTACCAATTTCAAAATGCTTTAACTCTATTCCTATTTCTTTCATAGTCAAATTTTTTAGTCTATCTTCAAACATTTCATTGCAATCATTTGGACTTATTTTCTTTTTCATCTTCTAACTCCTTTAATAAATCTTCTTCTATTCTAATATGCGTAAATAAGTTTTTGATAATTTTATAAATTTTATTTTTTGTAGCCCAATCAGGTAGCATCAATAATTCAATTTTAAAATATATTTTTTGGCAATTAAGTATTTCATTTAATATAGTAACAATATCTATATTTTTATCTGTTTTTTTTAATTCATCTTCAACTAATTCAAGTGCCACTACTTCCTTAAATTTCTTAGTAACTTTTAAATATGAATCCTGCAATAGTTCTGATACTTCCTTTATTCTTCTAAAATAATCACTTAGTAAATTTATTATTTTTAACAAAGTAACAATTGGTCTTATCCATCTAGTTAAATTTTTTTCATCTATAAATGGATAATTTAATTTTAATTTACTCACTATACTTTTTAAATTATAAGTATTCAATGATTTGACTGTATCAATTATTTCTTTTATTTCATTAGAATTATTTTCAATCACCACTTTTTTTAAAATTTCTTTTAGCAAACTAGAATTATCAAGTAACTTCTCTCTGTTATAATTTAAAAGAATATTACCTTTTTCAATTTTAAAAAGTCCCAAGCGTTCCAAATTGTTACGATAGTGATATGGAATTTTTTCTTTTTTCTTAATATTTGCGATGACTCTATCAACATCATTAATATTCATATTGTTTTTTAAATGTACAAGAATTTTTAAATATTCTTCTTCATTATTTGGTAAATGTGCAAATGATGACCAAGCCATTATTTTTACTTCCTTTCTAATTCTAATTCAAGTTTTAAAATTACATCTTCAAAAGATTTTTCATATTCTATTTCTTCTTCTTTTTCAATTATACAAATATATTTTTTTCTAAATTTTTTTTGAATATTTTTAGGGGGATTAATTATTTTAAGATTTTGTAAATCTTTAATTGTGATATATTTACTTCCTGAACCTCTTGATATTCCTTTTAATTGTATTTGCCCATATTTAGTTGCTAAATAAATTGTTAAATAATAAGGATCAATATTTTTAGTATCTAAACAAATAATACAGTCACTTATAACTGAATTTTTAAATTCTTCAGTTACAATAGCTATTTTACCTATACATTTTCTTCCAACCCTTCCAATTAGTATATTTTCAACTTGAACATAATTTCTTTCAAAATATTGTAAATTTTCTTTTACATATTTTTTATTTTTATTTGAAATATATAAATATTTTACATCAGTTGTATGTAAAAAACGAGTACCTTTTTCTACAATCAAATCTTTATTATTTGCCAATGTTCTTCCTCTTTTTGAATTGACTATAAATTCTTTCAACATTGAAACTGGGTACTTGCAAGAATCTTCTAATGCTTGAAATTCTTGTAAAAATTGATAATTTTCTAAATCAAATCTTTTACTTTTCGATATATTTATTGTTGTATACTCTTGTAAATTATAATTATTATCCAAATATTCAATTGTAATATTAGTTTGATGATTTTTAGTTTCCTTTTCTTTTTTTTGTAAAAGGAGTAAACAAATATCTGTATTTATTTTTTTAAAACAATTATCAAAAATTTTTATAATTTTATGTATTGTAACTTTTTTAAGTATATCAGTCCTTAAATCATCATAAAGTTCAAGAGATAAAAAACCATAAGGTAAGATAATGCAAATGTACCCTCCCTCACGAACAATCTCAATATATTTTAATAAAAAACGAATTTCTATTGGAAACAATAAATTTTTATCTCCAATATTAATCAATTTACGATCTAAAAAATCAAATGGAGGATTAGCTAATACTAAATCAAAACCTCTTTTAGATATAATGGATCTATATTCTTTCCAACTATTAATTTTATCTCCAAGACTATCACCTAAGAATGTTTTGATATATGGATTTTTCTTATGTATTTTCTCTAATAAAATCTCATCAATATCACTACCTAAATAACTTGCATTGCTCCATCTCTTCTTAGCTGATTCTAGTAAAGCACATTCTCCCATACTTAAATCAATTACTGTATTTATATTATCATCTGGAATTAAACTTACCATAAAATTAGATAAAATTTCAGGAGTGAAATACTGTTTATGTTTATGAGTATTTATAGAATCTTTTGGCATTTATATTTCTCTCCTTATTTTGATTTTACTTAATTATAAGTATAAATTATTTATGTTAATTTTTCAATCTTAATTATGTTTTTATCCAATATCAACAATCTTATTATTTTTAATAGCTTCAAGCATTTCATTTTTTAACTTTTCAATATCTTTCTCAATAGCTGAAATATATTCGTTCACTTCATCTTCACTTTCTATATTACTTTTTGAATTTATAGAAATTTTTCTTAATTTCACTCTTTCTTTTTTCTTGGCTTTTCCATTGATTTCAGCATTAAAATCTTCTTTATCCTTAATTGCTTTTGCAATAGTTACACTGATATTTTTAATATCATTTTTAGCTATTTCATCTTTATAATTATTGTATGTAGATTTTATACTTTTTCTAAGCTCATCAATATCAGTTTTATCTTCTGCAACTTCATTAAGATAATTTTCTAATTTCTCAATTTCTTTTTTAGCAGAATTTTTATATTCTTCTTCAAAATTATTAACAATATTTTCTAATTTTTTAGATTTCATAAATATTGCCATATCATTAGAATTATCTTTATTATTAACTTCTTTTTCTAAAAATTCATTTAACTTTTCTTCTAATTTTTTTATTATTTCTGGATTATCTTTTAATTTTTCAGAAAATTCTTTTTTATACTTTTCAACTTTTTCTTTTAAGGAAGTTTTTTCAATTTCTATAAGTTCATCTTTGGCTTTATCTAATTCAGAAATTAAATCATCGAACTCTCTAATTCTTTCATAAATATTTTTATCAAGCTTGATTTCTTCAATTGTTTTATAGGCATCAGTTTCTTTTAAACTACCAATATAATCTTTATAGTCTTCAATTTTATTTATTTTTTCAATAGCTTTATCATATCTACCTTTTTTAGAACTTGTAAAGAAATCAAAAACTCTATCAACTTTATCATATTCTTTTAATAGTTCATCTTCCATTCCTAAGAAATTTTTAAGAGTCTTTTCAGCATTATCCTTAGATAAAATAATTTCATCTAAAAGGTCTATCCAATCAGTCAATTCTCTTTTCCCTGGATAATTTTCATCTTCACAATCTTTTTTATACATTTTCGCTATTCTTATTTTTCTATTTAAAATCTCTATTAAATCTTCTTTTGGAGAATCAAGAGTAATTTCACCCGTATCTTCTTTAATTGTTTTAATTTCTTTTAATAAATTATTAACTTTTTTAATAAGTTCAGGATCTATTTCTTCTCTTAATGAAATTACAATTTTCTCAAGATTTTTATTTTGCAATTTTGTAAGTAAATTTGTTGCAGTATTTTCATCTGTAACAAGAACTTTTGATTCCTGTAAATCTATTAGCTTATATTTCCACAATTCTCCAACTAGACCATTGATTGTAAGTTGTCCCCAACCATAAGGACTTCTCAAATAATATTCACTTATATTTTTTAATGTTATTGGAGTATCTCCTCTTTTTTCAAGTAATGTTATTCTTTCTAATACTTCTTTTATAGCTTCAGAATTTATATTACTTTCAACATCTTTTTTAATATCAAACAATATTCCATTTTTTTCTGTGTCATAAATATAAGATAATATATTTCTTATTTCAGCTTCATCATAAGGCTTTTTAACAAGTTTTGCTTTATGAAATCTGTGATTTGCTAAAGCTTTTAAACTTTCTTCAATTTTCTTAGCAGCATCTTTTGTTTTAATATCTTGTTTTTGTCCATAAACAAAGACTTCTGCTTCTCCTATAAGTCTTTCTAATTCACTTTTAATTCTTCTATCTCTTATTTTATTTTCTCTTTGCTTTATTTCTAATATTCTGATAATAGATTCTCTTTCATTATCTTTTTGTTTATTTCTAATATAAGATTCCACTTTTAAAAATAGTTTAATTTCATTTCTATAAGTTTCATCATCTTTTGCTAGTCTTAATATTAAATCACTTTCTGGTCTTGTACCTACGATAGCAACATTATCATAATCATCTGCTCTTTCAGTAAAAATAGTTATTGCTAAATCTTCTCCTATTTTACCATAAACTGTTTCATCAATAGTTCTAGTAAAATTATATTTATTTCCTGTTTCTTCCATTAGAATACTATTCTTTATAAATATTTCCTTAAAAATGTAGGAATCTATCTTTTCATCAATTTTTTTTAAATCAATATCTTCCCTTTCAATTTCTCTATTTATATCTTGTTCTTCATTTGTTAAGAAATAATAATTTTCTCCATCTTTTTGAATTAAGACTTCTTTTTCTAATTTTTCTAATGCTTTTTTTATTTTCTTTTCAAGTTCTATCCTATCACAATCCATAGAATCTATCATAAAACTTGTTAAATTATTTAAAGTAGGTTCTATCCCATTAATTCCTTTTAATAAGAATAAAAGTTTTAATACTTCTAAACCAAAGTCATCTATTCCCTTTTCATTTCTTGCATGAATAAAAGGTCTTCTTACATTGTCTTCTAAAAATTGTTCTATTGATTCATAGAAATAATTAAATGGCACAAGTATTCCTATATTTTTATCTTTTACTTTTATTCCTGCTTCTTGGAATGAACTCAATAAAGATCTTTCTCCTCTTGACATATGTTGCCCAGAATGTCCCATATTTCTAACTTTTTCAAATACTTTTTGTAGTAGATTAAATTGATAAGCAACAAAAGGATATGTTTCTGAAAAATCTTTATTATCATCATATAGAGGTAATGTCATTGTTTTTTCAAAATGTATTAAATTTTCAATTTCAACTCTCTTTTTATCAAAGATTTTTTCTAAATCTTCTCCTTCAATTTTTTTCTTAATAAGCAGTCTTTTCTTAATAACTTCATCAATATTTCCACTTGATAAAGCAAGCATTGTTTTAAATCTATCTTGAATTTTTGAAAAATCATTTTTTCTATGTTCACTATTATTTAGTATAGAACTTAAATCTTGTTGTGATGTAACTCCAACCCAAACTCTACCTTTAAATTTAACTCCTAAAGTTTCAACTAAGGTTTGTAAGTTTAACATAAGTTTTGAATTATCACCAATATATTGACCTATTTCATCAACTAAAAAAACTACCCTATGTTTAGGACCTTTCATTTTTAAATAATTTTCAAGTATATCCCTAAAACTTTCAGCATTTATAGATCTAACTATATCTCTTTCAAGCCATCTTTCAGCACTCTCTCTAGTCATAATTTCTAATTTTTCTACTACATCTATAAAGTCATCTGAATAAAAATCTAAATTTCTATTTCCATCTTTCCAAGTTTTCCCAGATTCTTCTTCAAAAACTTTTTTAAATTCTTCTAGTTTTCCATCTTCCCAAAGTTTTCTTTCAAATTCTGCTATTTCTATATCATCTCTTGTAAAACCTAAATATTCATTAAATTTCTTTAAAAATGCAACTGCTATACTATCTTTATTTTGATTTGTGTCTTGATCACTTACATTATCTATATTGAACAAAATTACATCAGTTGGAATCTCAGCTGCTTTTTCAATATTTCCCATTAAAATTGCATCATCTATTTTATCTTTAAAAAAATCTACAACTTTTTTTCCATCATAGGTATTGTTTTCTAAAATATGTCCTATCATTTTTAAAAAATGTGATTTTCCTGAACCAAAAAAGCCAGAAATCCATACTCCCATATCCTCTGTTGGAAAATTTATTGAATCAACATATTTATCAAAAAATTTTGTTAATCTTTCTCTAATTTCTTCTGTAACAACATATTCATTTAATTCTGTAATTACAGTGTCTTTTTCATTACTATCTGCCTTTACAACCCCATTAATTTTTCTTTCAATATCTTTTTGCAAAATATTTTTTATAGCTAAATCAGACATATTTATCCCCCTAATAAAATTTATTTATATGTTTTATTATTTTAACATATTTTTTAAACTTTGTTTAATATTAAAACTAAAATTTTATATTTTTCACTTGATTAAAAAAATTATTGTAGTACAATGAAAATATAATTAGTTTTTATTCTTAGGAGGGGGAAGTATGAAAAAATTTATTATTTTTTTATTGCTATTTTTATCAATTTCTATATTTAGCCAAGTAAAAAAAGAATATAAACCATATTTAATAAGTAATGAAGAAATTTTACTTTCTTATAATGATGATGCAGATGATACAGAAGAAGATGAAGAGTATGATACGGAAGAGTATGATTCAGCAGAAGAAGACCCATATTATTGGGAAACTTATATTGAAGATGATACAGTAGAAAATGATATGGATCTCTATGAAGCCCCAATAGAAGATGACACAGAAAAAAATATGGCAGATTTTAGGAAAAAATAAGTGGGTGTTTTTTAACTGCACCCACTAAAAATATTTTTAATTTTATTCAGTTCTTAATGCATCAATAGGATTTAGTTTAGCAGCTCTTCTTGCAGGACTCACTCCAAAAATAACTCCAACTATTACTGAAATACTTAAAGAAGCTATTATAGAAGCCATTGAGAATATTGGTTTTATTCCAACAACTGCACCAGTAAGTAAGCCAAAAAGAATTCCTATAAAAATACCAACAAGTCCACCAAAAACAGTTAAGATTATAGATTCAAATAGAAATTGCTTTAAAATATCTCTATTTTTAGCTCCTAATGCTTTTCTAATCCCTATCTCTTTTGTTCTTTCTACAACAGTAACAAGCATTATATTCATAACTCCAATACCTCCAACAAGTAATGAAATACTTGCTGCTAAAGTCACAAAAAGACTAAGAGTTGATAAAATTTTATCAAAAGATTCTATATCATTTGAAACTGCATTTGTAACATAAAGGTTTTTAGCATTTTTATTAAATTCTAATATCTCTTTTGCTTCTAACATAGCTTTACTTATCTCATTCCCATTTTTTGCTTCAATAATTAAACTATCAAAAACATCAGGATCTTGGTTAAATGAAATTGCATAAGCTTTGTATGGCATTCTAAATATTACAGGGAAATTATCTCCATCACCAAACAATTTTCCAAAAGATTCATAAGGACTTTTAAATACTCCTATTATTTTGTATGAATGTCCTGCTTTTTTTCTATCTCTACTTATTTCAACAGTTTGTCCTAAGGCTAATTTTATATCACCAAATAATTTTTTGGCAGACATATTATCAATAGTTATAACTCTTTCATTTGTATCATATTCAAAAGGCAAAAAATTTCTTCCACTCATTATAGTAACTGGTGATATTTTTTCAAAATCTTCTGTACTTACATCACCAAAAGCAAAGTATGGTTTGTTATCCTTCATCATTTGAAATCTATCTTCTATACTTGCAGCAACAGCTTTAAATTTATTTGAAGCCTTTAACATATTTACAGTTTCTAAAGTGAAATAATCTCTATACTTAAAATTTTCATTTTTATAGTTAATATTTACAGTAAATTTACCATAACCAACCTTTTTTAAATCACCTAAAATACTATCTCTACCACCATTACCTATTGCCCACATAG
>ERZ773054.1000-NODE-1000-length-18811-cov-4.365110_pt1 | contig 18811 bp, 17 predicted proteins | sample MGYA00580630_ERZ773054 | MGnify/ENA primary metagenome ERZ773054 (study PRJEB29015, sample SAMEA2737994) | human oral metagenome | biome: human oral; feature: human-associated habitat; material: dental | place: China | collected 2115 ... | reverse complement strand
TTCAACTTGTTGTACGAAATTGTAAATGCTCGAAAGGATTAAATAACGTTCCGTGCGTGGTTCGGTCGTGCATCAAGCACGAAATCGCAAATCACGCACCGAGGTGGAATCACTCGTGCATTAAGATGCACGCTACAATATGAAATAATGCGCCTCGTAGCGTGCAACTTGTTGTACGAAATCGAAGAAAAGGCGATTGACAAAATTATATTGAAATAAAGGTTGTAACGCGCTGTGGTGGGAGTTGAACCCACAATACCGCGATTGCTCGCTGACTTACCATTAGTCTACACAACGCATTACTGTGCACTACCCTATATAACCACCTAAAACAAAGTCAAATGCATTTATTAATCTCTATCAACACCACAGGGCGAGTAATCGTCCTATTTTTTGCGATACATAATAAACCTAAACAAATTACCTGTTTTTATGTTTGATTTAATCATATATTGCAGATTGCATGGTATGCGTTAAATCTCTGCGAGTCATTAACGTAAACGCTTGTTCTCTTCCGTCTCCGGCTCTAAATCGAGTTTTTCCATCAATAAACGGTCGCCGTCTTCTTCCGGGTTCCCCGTCACAAGCAGTTTGTCGCCGTAGAAAATGGAGTTAGCCCCCGCCATGAAACACATTGCTTGCATTTCTTCACTCATGCCTTGGCGGCCGGCAGATAGGCGGACGTAACTGTTTGGCATGGTAATGCGTGCTACGGCAATGGTGCGTACAAATTCTGTCCAGTCCAAATCTTCTGCATCGGCAAGCGGTGTACCTTCAATTTTGACTAATTGGTTGATTGGCACAGATTCCGGTTGCGGATCCAAATTCGCGAGGCTGGCAATAAGTCCTGCACGTTCTTTGCGGGTTTCATTCATGCCCACAATACCGCCACAGCATACTTTCAAGCCGGCTTTGCGAACTTTGCCTAAGGTGCTGATACGATCGTCAAAACGACGCGTGCCAATCACTTCACTGTAATGTTCCGGTGCGGTGTCTAGGTTGTGGTTGTAGTAATCCAAGCCTGCGTCTTTTAATTCTTCCGCCATGCCATCTTGCAATAAGCCAAAAGTACCGCACGTTTCCATACCGAGAGATTTCACCGCTTTGATAATTTCTGTTACTTTCGCGATGTCTTTCGGTTTTGGTCCACGCCATGCGGCGCCCATGCAAAAACGACCTGCCCCACGCGCCTTCGCGATTTTGGCTTTCGCGACAATTTCTTCCACGTTTAATAACTCTTGATTTTGGACGCCTGTATGGTAACGCGCCGATTGCGGGCAATAACCACAATCCTCCGGACAACCGCCGGTTTTAATCGACATTAAGGTAGAAAGCTGAATCGCGCGTGGATTAAAATTTTTGCGATGAACTTGTGCTGCGCGATAAACCAAATCTAAAAATGGGGTTTCAAATAAAGCTTCTACTTTGCACACCGACCAATATTCTACGCTTGGGTGCGGTGTGATGGAGTAAATTTGTAAGGTACTGGTTGACATAGGTCTCCTTAAGTAAAACAAAGTAAATAAAAAGTGCGGTGCAGATCATTTTAAGCGTATTTTTCTTGCTGGCTTATCCGACCATTTTCAATACGAAGCATACGATCCACTTTGCCTGTCAGTTCTGATGGTTGGTGCGTGACAAGCAACAATGTTAGTTTTTTGCTGTGGCAAAGTTCATCAATCAAATTGAGCATTTCCATTCTCAATTCCGGATCGAGCGCAGAAAACGGTTCGTCCAACAATAAAATCGGTTTATCACGCAATAAACAACGCGCCAATGCGACCCGTTGTTTTTGTCCGCCCGACAAACTGTTTGGTAAACGGGATAAAAAGGATGTTAATCCTACCGCATCAGCAACCCGTTCGATCTGATCTTGCTCAAGTGCGGTCAATTTTAAGCTTGTTTTTAAGCCCAATGCCAAATTTTGTTGCACGGTTAAATGGGGAAATAAGTTATTCTCTTGAAACAACATGGACACAGGGCGTTCATAAGGCGCGCTTTGCGTATGATTTTCACCGTTGAGCCAAATCTCGCCACGGGTGGGCAAAACAAAGCCGGCAATTAAATTTAACAACGTACTTTTACCCGCACCGCTTGGCCCGACAATGGCAATACGCGTTCCTGCCGCCACTTGCAAATCAAATGTCATCGGCAATGTGTCATCGGCTAAAAATACGTTATCTAAGCGAATCATGTTGTTCCTTTTGATGTTCAATTAAGGCGAAAATAGCGCCGCATAATAACAGCAAAATACCTGCGGTGACAGAGGCCTCTTGGTGACGATAACTGCCTAATTGTTGATACAACAAGTGCGGCAATGAGGTGAATTCTTGGTTACCGAACAGCGCAATCGCCGTGAAATCCCCCAATGAAAGCGCAAATGCCAAGGCAAGCGCATAGTTTATCGGAGTACGAAGTGCATGCCATTCAATCAGACGAAAACGTTGCCAGCCGACAATCCCAAGGGAGTTACACAAACGTTCGTAATACAACATATTGTTGTTAAATGGCTCAGTCAAAATGCGCAGCACGAAAGGCATGGCACTCAAGGCGTTACACGCAACGACAATGGCAAATAAATGGACATTAGTAAAATTCACGTCACGCAACAACAAAAACAACCCCATCGCCAATACCAAAATGGGAATCGCCAAAATCACCATGCCGGCATTGAGAATAAATTGCGCTGTTTTCACATAATAAAGCCATTGCAAACGGCGAGATAATAACAATAACATCACCGCCATCAGTAACGCCAGCAAGGCGGACGCAGGCGCAATAGTTAAAGAATAGGTTAAGGCTTTCCACAGTTGCGGATTGTGCCACGCCGTCAGCCATTTTCCTGATGTCAGTGCGCTAAACAAAATATTTAACAAAGGCGATAACATAAAACACACAAAAACGCCGAGCAAAAAAACATGGAAAATTTTGACCGCACTTTTCGGAGCGTCCAGCCAGCGATACGGGCTGCTTAACGTGGTTTGTGAGGCCGTGTTGAACAGACTGCTAAACGTAAATAGCAGCAAACAAAACACAAACTGCAATAAGGCAAACACCGCGGCTTTCGGCAAATCAAATTCAAATAAAATCGCCTGATAAATCGCCGTTTCTAGCGTGGTGTATTGCGGCCCACCACCTAAGGTGAGCACCACCGTAAAACTGGTAAAACAGAGCATAAAAATCAAGCTGAAAGTCGGCAATATCTGCCGACGCAGTGCATACCATTCCACCAAGCGCACAAAACGCCAGCCACGAATATTTAGCTGTGCCGCCAGTTGGTGCTGTTCGTAAGGAATGCTTTCCAAACTTTGTAAAAACAGTTTGGTTGCCAGCGGAATGTTAAAGAAAAGATGCGCAATTAAAATCCCCGACAAGCCGTAAATGCTGCCCGTCCAAGTGCGGTCGAAAAAATGGAAGAATTGTGCAATCCAACCGGAAGCGCCATAAATGCCGATTAAGCCGAAAATCGCCACCAACACGGGCAACACAAAAGTCAGCGACATGATTTTCAGCAAAAAGGCTTTGCCGACAAATTCTACATAATAAAAAGCACGAGCAAGTAATACGCCGAAGAACAGGGATAACAACGCGGAAAGCAATGCCTGCCCGAAGCTAAAGGCGATAACGTGATGTAAATAACTATCAGAAAAAAACTGTTGCCACTGAAATTCAGTGCCCTGCGCCAACACAGCACGCATGGAGAAGGCATAAAGCAGGGAAATGAGCAATATGACGCAAATTCCGCCCATATAATGACGTGGGCGGAATTGCGGATTGGAAAACACTAAACGAGTAAACAAGGAACGAGACAACAAAAACACCGTTCAGATTATTGAGTTAATGTGGTTTGCCATTGATTAACCCAACTACGCAACATTTCCGGAGTAATATTGGATGTATTCAAGAAAGGTTGTTGCAACACCTTTTCTTTTAGGGCATCAAAGTGCGGTTCTACTGGCGCTTGAATTACAGGGAACATCACGTTTGCCGTAACAATCTGTTTTTGCGCTTCCGGCGTCACCAAAAAATCCATGAAGTGATCAGCGCATTGATTTTTATGTTCTGCGATTCGCGCCGCCAATTCCACTTGCATCACATTGCCTTCAGAAAAAGCAGTTGCCGCATAATTCTCTTTATTTTCAAATAATTGATGATATAACGGCGAGGTGGTGTAACTCAATACCACATCGGCTTCCCCTTTTAGGAATGCGCCGTAAGTGTCAGACCAGCCTTTGCCCACCGTAACTGTGTGTTTGGCAAGTTGTTGCCAGGCTTGTGCCACTTGGTCTTCAGGATAAACCGTATTCATCCACACTAACAAACCACGTCCCACACTACTGGTGCGCGGATCTTGATAGATCACACGTAAATCTTCCCGCTCTACCAATTCTTTCAAGCTTTTCGGCGGATTTTTCACTTTATTTTTGTCATAGACAAAGGCGTAAGTGCCGAAATCGTAAGGCAAGAACGTGTTATCCGTCCATTGATTTGGTAAAGAAAGTTTGCTTAAGTCGATGCTATTTGAATCAAATAATTGGCTTTTTTTCGCTTCATCCAGCACAAAATTATCCAAGCCTAACACGATATCCGCTTTGGTTTTATGGCCTTCTAAACGCACGCGGTTAAACAACGTACCGCCGCTTTCAAACGGGACATAATTCACTTTGCAAAGCGGAAATTGCTGTTCAAATGCCTGCTTCACTTTCGGACCGGCGCCCCAATCAGAGGTAAAAGAATCGTAAGTATAAATATTCACGGTTTCTTCGTAATGATTCGCCAATGCCATGCCGGCGTATAAAGAAAGTGCGGTCAAAATTAACGTTGTTTTTTTCATGTGTCTGTTCCTTAGTCTAAATTACATTTTATTTTGATAAGCCCAATGATTGGTCGGCCCATGCCCATGACCGATATTTAACGGATGGCTAATTGCCGCCGTAATGTAGTCTTTTGCGGTTTTAATCGCCTGTTCCACGGAAGCGCCCTTGGCAAGTTCTGCCGTCATACACGCAGAAAAGGTGCAACCTGTACCATGCGTTTGCGCTGTCACATAACGTGGACTTTCTAATGTAAAGTGCCCTTCAGGGGTAAACACCCAATCGCGACATACCGCACTTTGCGAATGCGCGCTGTGTCCGCCTTTAATCACCACCGTTTTCACACCACGTTCCTGTAAAATTTGTGCTGCTTGTTGCGCTGTTTGATCATCAATGATCTCCACGCCTGTCAGTGCCTTGGCCTCCGGCAAGTTCGGCGTAATCACATCGGCCAGCGGCAATAAAAATGTATTCAAAGAATCGACCGCACTTTGTTGCAACAATGGCGCGCCGCCTTTAGCGATCATGACAGGATCTAACACCAACGTGCCGAAGTGATACTGATTTAATGCCTCAGCGACACATTCGATAATCCCTGCTGTGCCTAACATACCGATTTTAAAGGCGCTAATCGTGAAATCATCAGCAATCGCTTTCAGCTGGCTTTGAATGGTTTGAAGAGGGATGGTGTGAATATCAAAGACGCCTAAGGTGTTTTGCGCCGTGACGGCCGTAATTACCGAGGTGCCAAACACGCTACGCATTTGAAATGTTTTTAAATCTGCCTGAATGCCGGCGCCACCACCACTATCCGAACCGGCAATGGTCAACGCCTGCGCGACTTTACTCATAACGTCCTCCGCCATTTAGCGGCACAGAACGACAAAACGCATATTGCATCATTGTTCCTTTTTTAATGAAAAAAGATAATCAGCAATAATGACGAATGAAGAAGATATGGAGAAAAAGAAAGGAAGTATGATTTTCTCGTTAGTTTCCTACGTCAGTATTAACTGTATCAGGTTCACGGGTATGATCTCAGCACAAAGCACCCCGACTAATAACGAAATTCAGTCTATATACTTTGAGAAAAAAGGCAAGGGGTTTATCAGATATGTAAAAGCGATAACCTACAGTCGGAAGCGAAAGTATGAATCAGAATAAAAATGAAGAAAATGGCTGGGGTACTAGGATTCGAACCTAGGGATGCCGAGATCAAAACCCGGTGCCTTACCGCTTGGCGATACCCCAACAACTATGTTGATATCAATGAAATAAATGGTGCGGGACGAGGGACTTGAACCCACACACCTCGCGGCGCCGGAACCTAAATCCGGTGCGTCTACCAATTTCGCCAGTCCCGCAATAATGGTGGCTATGACGGGATTCGAACCTGTGACCCCAACATTATGAGTGTTGTGCTCTAACCAACTGAGCTACATAGCCATTCATTTGCATTATCTCATTGACTTTGCGCGGCGTATTATGCGGATATTGCTTTTGCTCGTCAACTCTTTTTTTATGAAAAAAACTATTTTTGGCGCATTCGAGTAGAGATTAAGCAAATCGTATTAGTTTTGTTCATTGTAGGTAGATAACTGACTTTATTTTAGAGGAGATTCAAAGCGGTAAGGTTGTTTTTAGTTAATTAAAAATCAATGTTTTTCTCAAAATGTGATCTGACGCATATTTTTTCCTATATGGCGGTGCTATTATGTGAATGACAAAAAATAACCCTGATCGGATAAGGAGTCGATTATGTACAAACATGTATTAGTTGCAGTAGATCTTTCAGAAGAGAGTCCGGTTCTTTTGAAAAAAGCCGTTGGTGTTGCACGGCGGCATGATGCGAAATTATCCATCATCCATGTAGATGTGAACTTTTCGGATCTTTATACAGGTTTGATCGATGTCAATATGGTCTCCATGCAGGATCGAATTTCCAGCGAAACTCAACAAACATTGTTGCAATTAGCTGAACAAGCAGGGTATCCAGTGAGTGAGAAATTAAGTGGAAGTGGCGATTTAGGGCAAGTTCTATCAGATGCGATTGAACAATATGATGTGGATTTGCTTGTGACCGGACATCACCAAGATTTTTGGAGTAAGTTGATGTCTTCAACTCGCCAAGTGATGAATTCCATTAAGATTGATATGCTTGTTGTTCCTCTTCGTGAAGAATAATTGTTAAAGCTCACCTGTTATTAAAGGCAGAAAAAAATAACCGCACTTCACGAAGTTAGAGCGTAAGTGCGGTTTTGTTTTCTTCATTTTTAAGAAAAGAGAAATGGTTTCGTAAAAAGTTTTTCTATAAATGTAAAAAATATGTAAGAATAGGAAGTTACGCAGTAATTTGTAAATAGTTAAGTAAAGACGTTAAAGTTTAAGGCTTATAAATGAAAACAACAGCACAAATTCGACAAGCATATCTGGATTTCTTTCATAGTAAAGGGCATCAGGTTGTAGAAAGCAGTTCTCTCGTTCCGGATAATGATCCGACATTATTATTTACCAACGCCGGGATGAACCAATTTAAAAATGTTTTTTTAGGATTAGAAAAACGCCCTTATACCCGAGCAACCACTGCACAACGTTGTGTGCGTGCCGGGGGAAAGCATAACGATTTAGAAAATGTGGGCTATACCGCAAGACACCATACTTTCTTTGAAATGTTAGGGAACTTCAGTTTCGGTGATTATTTTAAGCATGATGCCATTCATTACGGTTGGGAGTTTTTGACTTCTCCACAGTGGCTAGGGTTACCAAAAGAAAAATTATGGGTGACCGTGTATGAAACCGATGATGAAGCCTATAACATTTGGCATAAAGAAATCGGTATTCCGGCAGAGCGCATTATTCGTATCGGTGACAATAAAGGCGCACCTTATGCTTCGGATAACTTCTGGCAAATGGGTGATACCGGTCCTTGTGGTCCTTGTACTGAGATTTTCTACGATCATGGTGATCATATTTGGGGTGGCCCTCCGGGTTCTCCTGAAGAGGATGGTGACCGCTATATTGAAATCTGGAACATCGTGTTCATGCAATTTAACCGCCATGCTGACGGCACCATGGAGAAACTTCCAAAACCGTCTGTGGATACCGGCATGGGTTTGGAACGAATCAGTGCGGTATTGCAACATGTCAACTCCAACTATGATATTGATATTTTTAAAACCTTAATTGCCAAAGTGGCAGAGTTAACCGGTGAGAAAGATTTAGCGAATAAATCATTACGTGTTATTGCCGACCATATTCGTTCTTGCGCTTATTTAATTGCTGATGGTGTTGTACCTTCTAATGAAGGTCGTGGTTATGTGCTTCGCCGTATTATTCGTCGTGCCGTACGTCATGGGCATTTACTCGGTGCTACAGAAGCATTCTTCTACAAACTCGTCCCAACACTGATTGATGTGATGGCAGAAGCGGGTAAAGAAGTGAAAAAACATCAAGCGACAGTGGAAAAATTCTTGCGCTTGGAAGAAGAACAATTTGCTCGCACATTAGAGCGTGGTTTGACCTTGTTGGATGAAGCGTTGGCCAATGTAAAAGAGAATATCTTGTCCGGTGAAGTGGCATTCAAGTTATATGATACCTATGGTTTCCCACTGGATTTAACTGCGGATGTTTGCCGTGAGCGTGGTATTGCGATTGATGAAGAAGGCTTTGAGCGTGAAATGGAATTGCAACGCGTTCGCGCACAATCGGCAAGCCAATTCGGCATGGACTATAACAGCGTTATCCGTGTTGACGGGACGACCCGTTTTGAAGGATATACCGAGTCAGAAACACTGGCAAAAGTGACCGCACTTTTCCATGGGGGAAATCCGGTGGAATCGATTTCAGTGGGTCAAAGTGCGGTGGTTATTTTAGATAATACGCCGTTCTATGCAGAATCCGGCGGCCAAATTGGTGATATCGGTCGTTTAGAAGGCAATGGTTTTTGTTTTGACGTAAAAGACACTCAAAAATATGGTCAGGTATTTGGTCATATTGGTGAACTTACCCAAGGTAGCCTATCTATTGGGCAGTCTGTAAATGCAGTTGTTGACGATGTTCGCCGTCAACGTATTTCGTTAAATCACTCCGCAACACACTTGTTGCATGCTGCATTACGTCAAGTATTAGGTGAACATGTCGCGCAAAAAGGCTCACTTGTTTCCGATACGTTGTTACGTTTTGACTTTGCTCAACATGAAGCCATTAGTAAAGCACAGTTAGCTGAAGTTGAGCGTATTGTGAACCAACAAGTGAGAGCCAATAATCCAATCCAAACCGACATTATGGCGTTGGAAGCCGCAAAAGCAAAAGGGGCGATGGCGTTATTCGGCGAGAAGTATTCCGAACAGGTTCGTGTCTTAACGATGGGTGATTTCTCTATTGAGTTGTGTGGTGGTATTCATGCAAAACGCACGGGAGATATTGGATTATTTAAAATCGTAACAGAAACCGCTGTGGCAGCAGGTATTCGCCGTATTGAAGCGATTACCGGTGAAACGGCGATTGAATGGTTACAACATCAACAAACTTTATTGAATCAAAGCGCCGAATTACTGAAATCCGATGTGAATTCTATTGTGGATAAGATTTCTCTGTTGCAAGATAAATGTAAGAAAGTTGAGAAAGAGTTACAAACATTAAAAGAAAAAGCTGCATTGCAAGCCGGTAATGAGTTGGCGCAAAGTGTGGTCGAAATTAATGGTGTTTCTGTGATTGTGCAACAGCTTGATGGTATCGAAGCGAAGTCTTTACGTGCAATGGTGGATAGCCTGAAAAATCAATTAGGCTCTGCCGTCGTGGTGTTTGCTTCCGCGTTGGATGAAAAAGTTAACTTAATTGTTGGCGTAACTCAGGATCTCACTGCCAAAGTGAAAGCCGGTGAGCTCGTGAATTTAATGGCTCAACAAGTCGGTGGTAAAGGTGGTGGTCGCCCCGATATGGCGATGGCTGGCGGTACTGAACCGCAAAATATCAACAAAGCATTATCTGTTTGCTCTGATTGGTTAAAAGCAAATTTATAATCTTTGTTTCCTGTTAATTAATCGTCGGCACTTATGATGTCATAAGTGCCAAAGTACAAAGTATTGTTTAATGTTTTATAGGGATGTTGGAAGCAAAATAGGGAAGTTGGAAATAAACTATAAAAGGTGAGGAGTTTATATGCTGATCTTAACCCGTAAAGTTGGCGAGAGCTTGCTCATCGGCGATGATGTTTCTATCACGATTCTTAATATACGAGGCAACCAAGTAAAAATTGGCGTGCAAGCCCCGAAGGATGTTTCTGTTCATAGAGAAGAAATTTACCAGCGTATTCATCAAACTAAGGATGAAAACAAAGTATCGTAAATTTTATTTTATGAGCAGTTGAAGTAAGTCGGTTATAAGTCAATTGACTTACCAAAGGCGTGTAATGCCTATGTTTGTTCAAGTGAACTTTATAGGATATTGTTTATCGTATAGGTCGTGTATGTGGGTGGTTTTTTAGGCTCAAAATTATTGTCGTTGCCGGTGATGTTCGTTTAACGAGCGAAGAACTAAAAAATACGGTAACAAATGGATTATTGAATTCCGGTGTTAATGTAATTGATTTTGGTGAAACGGGGACAGAGGACGTCTATTTTGCTACATCATTTTGAAAAACAATGGCGGTATTAAACTGACTATAAACAACAATCCAATAATGATATCGGACTTAATCGTCATGCGTTAATCGTAGTGTGGATGTATTCCTTTCATAAGGTAAATTAACACTCAACTTGCAAACGAAAGATACGCTTTATTTCGCCAGTAGAAATTCATAAAAAACTTACCGCACTTTTTTGAAGTGGAAAGGTGCGGTCTTTTTATATTAAGGAAAATAAATATGAAAGCAATTATTCCTGTGGCCGGCTTAGGCACACGTATGTTGCCTGCAACAAAGGCAATTCCAAAGGAAATGTTAACGCTGGTGGATAAACCACTTATTCAGTATGTTGTTAATGAATGTGTTGCTGCAGGTATTAAAGAAATTGTATTGGTTACTCACTCTTCTAAAAATGCTATCGAAAACCATTTTGATACCTCTTTCGAATTGGAAACGATGTTAGAAAAACGGGTAAAACGCCAGCTTTTGGAAGAAGTCCGTTCTATTGTGCCAAAAGATGTCACCATTATGCATGTGCGCCAAGGGAATGCAAAAGGCTTGGGGCATGCGGTATTATGTGGTCGTCCGTTAGTCGGTGATGAGCCTTTTGCAGTGATCTTACCGGATGTGTTATTGGCGGAATTTTCGGCTAATCAGAAAAAAGAAAACCTCGCGGCCATGTTAAAACGCTTTAATCAAACCAAAGCCAGTCAAATTATGGTCAGCCCTGTTGCACCGGAAGCCGTAAGTAGCTACGGTATTGCCGACTGCGGTGGCGTTGAAATTCCGCCGGGTGAAAGTGCGAAAATTAATAGTATTGTGGAAAAACCAAGCGTTGAAGAAGCGCCATCTAATCTCGCGGTTGTGGGGCGTTATGTGTTCTCCGCTGCCATTTGGGATTTATTGGAAAGAACACCGATTGGTGTTGGTGATGAAATTCAATTAACCGATGCGATTGATATGTTAATTGAAAAGGAAACGGTGGAAGCGTTCCATATGACCGGTATTTCCTATGATTGTGGCGATAAAATTGGGTATATGAAAGCATTCGTAGAATATGGCTTACATCACAATAAACTGGGTAATGAGTTTAAATCTTACTTAAAAGCATTGACTTCATCATTTCAATAAGCCGTATTGTTTCGTCTAAATTGATTTATCCTGAAGAGACTTAACCCAATCCGATGCCCGTTGTCAATTAAGCATCAGATTGGGTTTTGTTATTTGTCGTAGCAGAATTTACTTCGCCGAGCCAAAGAGGAATACTTAAGGTAACGGCCAGTCCACCTAACCGACTTCGATTTGCCCAAACACGTCCATGATGACTTTTAATGGTATGTGCAACAATGGATAACCCTAAACCGGTTCCGCCGGTGGTTCGTGTTCTTGCTTCATCTACTCGATAAAAGGGTTTGAAAATTTTCTCGTATTCTTCTGCGGGTAATCCGGCGCCATCATCTTCTGTGAGAATCACTAATTCGTGGTTTTCAATATAGAAATGAATCACGATCTTGGAAGAAGTGTACTTTAAGGCATTTCTAATCACATTTTCGACCGCACTTTGAAGGAGTTCGAGATTGCCGTTGATGCGATAATTCTCCGGATGGAAAATATAGAGATTGCTAAGAAATAGAATCTTTTTCTGTTCGGCTTCAAACTCCGCATCTTCTAGTATGCCTTCCCATAAGGCAGCGATTTCAAAAATTTCTCTGCCTAAATGGCTATTGAGTTGTTGTCTTGATAATTGTAATAAGTCATTGATCATTTTATCTAAGCGTTGGGCTTCTGTATCAATGCGCTGGATATTTTCATTTTCCCCTAAGCGTCTTCTCAATAAAGCAGTTGCAAGCTGTAAGCGCGTTAATGGCGTTCGTAATTCATGTGAGATCGAGGAAAGTAATGTGCGCTGGTTATTTAAAACGTCTTCCAATGATTGTGTCATTCGATTAAAACTTTGCCCAACTTGACGTAATTCCAGTAGCCCTTTCTTCTCTAAGTTTTTGTCGATGGTCAAATGTCCCATTGCAACGGCATTCGCGGCTTGTTGTAAATTGCGTATCGGTCCGCCAATACTTTGTGAAAGCCACCACAATAGAGGCGAGGAAATCAGAATGACTAAAATAATCAGAAAAATAGGACGTTCGAAAATATAAGTGAGGATTTCTTTTTGTGCACTGATTCGATTAATAAAAAAGCATTGATACGTTGCGTCTTGTTCGCCTAGTTTAATCGGAAAAGGGCCTACGATTTGGGAATTGCCATAAATCCGCTTTAACGGTTTTACTTGAACAGGGTTATTGAACATGAATTGTCTAATGGCTTTTTCTTCGTCCGGTAACATGCCTAGAAGTTGACCGCTATGGGAGACTAATATCGGGTGATCACTAAAAAATTCAGCTGGAAAGATAATATCGCCATTGAGTAATTTTGAAAATTGATCATGCTGAATGGCGGATTCAATTTTATTCTCATATCGATGAATTTCATTTTCTTTTAAATTGGAATAAACATGTGCATCAAAATAGGGAAGAAGAAAAATGAAAAGTAACAAGATAAATAAGGTCAGCCAGAAAAAGAGAAAGATCCGGATAGTCAGAGAATTAAATGTAAACTTTTGCTTTTGCATAATTTTAAAATGAAAAAAGGCTATATCAATATAGCCTTAGAGGATTTATTGTTTTTCAGTGATTAATAAATACCCACGCCCCCTTAAGGTCTTCATCCATTGTAAGCCATCTGAACGGGGAGGTAATTTTTTGCGTAATTTAGACATATGCATGTCAATTGAGCGGTCAAATGAAGCCAGTTTTTTTCCAAGCACTTCAACGCTTAAGACTTCTTTAGGCACAATGATACCGGGATTTTTAATCAAGTGGAGCAGCAAGGCAAACTCCGTTCCGGTGAGCTCTAAATCCTGATCACCGGCGAGCACTTGTTGTCTTCCCGGATATAACGTAATACCGGCAAATTCAATTTTCTCAACATCAGTTTGTGTCGCTATTTTATTGGCTTGATCGACGCGTCTTAAGATCGCTTTAATTCGTGCGATCAACTCACGATCATTAAAAGGCTTAGGAAGATAGTCATCCGCACCAAGTTCTAGTCCTACAATGCGATCAATTTCATCACCACGCGCGGTTAGCATAATCACCGGCGTCGAAAAGTTTTTTCTGATTTGTTGTAGAGTTTCGATGCCGTTTAGAACAGGCATCATGACATCTAGCAATACTAAGTCGTAGGTTCTATCAAGTGCTGTTAGCGCCTCTCTACCGTTGCGTACGACATTAACTTCAAACCCTTCCAATTCTAATAATTGCGATAAAAGATCCGTTAATTCTGCATCGTCATCAACAAGTAAAATTTTTGCCATAACAATCCCCTGATTCATGGTTTATTGCGAATTATTTTTTGCCGAATTGCCACCAACGCTTTTGCGGCGCTTCAGGCGCATTAATAATCGTGTTATTTGGGGCCGCTTGCTCTTCATTCGGTAATGGTTTATCTAAATCAAAGTGGCTCACGGTGCCTTTTTGATCGAAATTAACCACTAACGTATGTTGCTCCGGCGTTTCGTAGGCTTTTTGTTGTAAGAAAACATAGTACCAAGTATTGCTACTGTATGGATCAACCAAAACCGGCGTGCCTAGTAAATATTGAACTTGTTGAGTTGTCATACCGGTTTTGAGTTGTGCTACGCTGGAGGCTTGTAAGTAATTTCCTTGTGGCACATCAATACGATAGACCACTTTGTTAATTCTGGAACAAGCGGTCACGCTCAATGCAAAAATTAATGTAGTGACAATAAATTTGAATTGCATTTTTGCCTTTTATCCTCTGTAAATAATGAAAAATGATGATACCGAAAGTTTAATTAATTGCCAAATTAATTCTCTTCTTTTAGCCGGCGTTGTAATTGATCCCGCAAGTTTGGTGGCAATCCTTTAATCGTCAATGTATCGGTAGTTTCATCCCAAAGAATGCGTTGATTTAGTAATTCCGCATCAAAACTGATGGTGATGCCTTTGCCTGAGCCGGAAAATTTGGTTAACGATTTAAGTGCGGTGCGAATTGGTGGAATACTGTCTTCCAATCCATAGTTTTGTTCTTGTGTGAACGCAACAAAAGGTTGCTGATTGAGTGTTGGTAACGTATCGGAAAGTTCTGTCAAGGCAATTTCCTCACCGCTATTTATTTGGCCTTTACAGTATTCAAACACCTGCTTTTTCACAGCTTGGGTTTGCTCCGAATTGAGTTCGCCTTGTACGCAGTAATCACTCACCGCTTGTAATAAGCATTGGTTTTGTACTTGTGGATTGAGCCCTTCTTCTGCGCCTAAGAAATCCATAAAAAAATCGGCGATCTTGCGTCCTACGCGTCCTTTAATAAAGGTGAGATAACGATTGGAATTGGCATTGAGTTGTAAATCTGTCAAATTAATGCGAGCAGCAATGTCAAATTGCGTAATATCGAGATATTCCGTGCGTTGAATTTCCAGCTGATCGTTGACTAACATACTGACACGACTGTCCAATAGCGCAATAAACAAATAATCGGTCGCCAAGAAATTATATTGGCATAACACTAACGTACCGCTGTCGGCAAAGTGATATTTCCCCAATTCGGCAAGCAATAAATGGGTTGCTTCGTGGCTGAATGGCAGAAAATCCAGTTCATTTTCCAACAATCGGTTAAGGCATTGGGCAAACACCGAAGATTCTTGAAACACGCCGTATGCTTTGGCTTTATTTTGATAGCCCTGATGTAATTGCAACATCATTTGCTCTACTTCAGGAGTAATGGTTAATAATTGTTCACGCAGAACACAGCTTAATGGTGGCAGATTGTCGCCTTCCGGCTCTGCCTTGATAATTTGATGAAGAATAATTTGTTTAACTGTAATGCTCATAAAATCACCTTAAAAAATGCCTGCTATTATAACCGCACTTTTTAACAGAACTCACAAAATATGTTAGGATTAGCCCAATTATCGGTTAATATACGTAACGCTTTACATTAATTGGCTAATCAAACATGGCAATTCAATCAAAATATCAAGATAAACAAATAGATGCAATTTTAAACGACATGATCGCAGTGCTTGAAAAACACCAAGCGCCATTGGATTTATCCTTAATTGTTTTAGGCAATATGACCACCAATTTGCTCACCGGCAGCTTGGGCAAACAACAGCAAAAGGTGCTGGCACAAGCCTTTTCTGAGGCACTACTCAATTCCATTAACACAGCGAAATAATTAGCAATGTGGAAATTCAACAGCAGACAATATCGTGAAGAAACCTCACAGAAGATTTCGTGGGGGCACTGGTTTGCTTTTTTTAATATTCTTTGGGCAATTTTTATCGGTGCCCGCTATGCGTTTATTATTGACTGGCCGGATACGCTCTTTGGCAAAATTTACTTTTTCATCAGCTTATTAGGGCATTTTAGTTTCATTGTTTTCGCCTTTTATTTGTTGGTGATCTTCCCCCTCAGTTTTATCGTGAAAAACCACCGCACTTTTCGTGGACTCACGGTCATTCTTGCCACAATCGGCAATACTTTATTATTGGTCGATACGGAAGTTTTTGTGCGGTTTAACCTGCATTTATCTTCCCTTGTTTGGAATTTGTTGGTGAATCCGGAAAATGGCGAATTGTCGCGTAACTGGCAACTGTTCTTTACGCCGATGCCGTTGATTTTATTAGTGCAAATGTTGTTTTCTCGCTGGTCTTGGCAAAAGCTGCGTAGTTTGGAACGACAAAAATGGTTGAGAGGGGTTGGCGTCTTTTTTGTTTGCACTTTTATTGCCACCCATCTGATTTATGCGTGGGCAGATGCTTATTTATATCGTCCGATTACGATGCAACGTTCCAATTTCCCGCTGTCTTATCCGATGACAGCGCGCTCTTTCTTGGAAAAACATGGTTTTATCAATAAGCAAGAATATTCCCAACGCCTCGAACAAGAAGGGCGTTTAGATGCGTTAGCGATTAACTACCCGAAAAATCCATTGCTTTTTGAGGCACCGCAAGAAAAGACCAACGTGTTGCTGATTACGGTTTCCGGTTTACGTTATGATGCCGTTGATATGGAGACTATGCCGAATTTGGCGGAGTTTGCACAACGTTCCACACAATTTACCAACCATTACAGTAGCGGCAATAATAACAATGCCGGCTTAACTGGGTTATTTTACGGATTAAATGCGAGCTATACTGACAGCCTGCTCAGCAATAAGACGCCTTCTGTTTTGGTTGAACGTGTTGCCCAACAGCAATATATGCAAGGCTTATTTTCTGCGAATAAATTTGATAACGCGATTTTCCGTCGTGCGATTTATCCGAAAGCAAAATTAAGCGGTGATAATAGCAACCCAGCTGCGGTGCAGTCCTTTAAACGCTGGTTGGATTCCGCTAAACAACAGGAAAAACCGTTTTGGGGATATTTGAGTTTAAATATTGAACCCAATTTGACGCAAGATAAGTATCAACAACAGCTTGCCAAACTGGATGAACTCTTCGGCCAACTCTTGCCGGAATTGGACGTGCCGAACACGATTGTGGTGATTACTGCAGAACATGGTTATCGGTTCAGCACGTTAACAGAGAAAGAAGATAGCAACGATTTCTCTCGTGATGAAGTGCAAGTACCGATGATTGTGCACTGGCAGGATTTGCCTGCGACAAAAATCACGAAATTAACTGCTCATGTCGATTTATTGCCGGCGTTGATGAAACACGTTTTCAACGTAAAAAATCCGATCAGGGATTATGCGCAAGGGCGCGATTTATTCGATTTAAAACAAGCTACAGATTGGGTCTTAGTTTCCAATTATCGTTGGAATGTGATTATTCTGCCGGACGGCACGCAATATCATATTGATGCGCGTGGAAACTATCAAAAATATGACCGCACTTATCAGAAGATTTCATCAGAAAGACCGCCGTTAGGTTTGTTCTTAGAAGTGTTCAATAAAGAGCGATCATTTTTAGAAAAATGATTGAAAATGTGCCTGACTAATAGCCAGAATCAATTATATTTTTGTGCCGCCGGGTTTTATACTAGCGCGCAATTTCATTAGGACAAATACGATGTTATTAATTAAAAATCTGCGAATTTTTTATAACATTATCTGTTATTTCAATGCATTGTCATTGAACGCCTGCCTGTTTTCAATTAATACGAAATCCTCTTCTATGAGGATTTTTTTCTATTTGCTCCCTGCCTATCCGTTACATTTACTTATGGAGTCACTATGACGAAAAGTCACGTTCGTAGTTTTAAAACTTATATTCGCGATGAAATTATTAAAAAAGGCGGCTGGGTGAATGCGCATGCGCATGCGGATCGTGCCTTTACCATGACACCGGAAAAAATCGGTATTTATCAAAGCTGTAATTTGCAACAAAAATGGGATTTGGTAGATGAGGTGAAACGCACCTCTTCAGTGGATGACTACTATGCTCGTTTTTGCCAATCTATTGAATTGATGATTTCCCAAGGGGTGACGGCTTTCGGGACGTTTGTGGACATTGACCCGGTGTGTGAAGACCGAGCGATTATCGCCGCCCACAAGGCCCGTGAAGTCTATAAGCATGACATCGTATTGAAATTCGCTAACCAAACCTTAAAAGGTGTGATTGAGCCAACGGCACGTAAATGGTTTGACATCGGTTCCGAGATGGTAGATATGATTGGCGGCTTGCCATACCGTGATGAGTTGGATTATGGACGTGGTTTGGAAGCCATGGATATTTTATTGGATACCGCCAAATCACGCGGCATTATGTGTCATGTCCACGTGGATCAATTTAATTCGCCAACGGAAATCGAAACGGAACAGTTGTGCGACAAAACCATTGAACACGGTATGCAAGGACGCGTGGTCGCTATTCACGGTATCTCCATTGGATCGCATTCCAAAGACTATCGCTATCGTCTCTATGAAAAAATGCGTCAGGCTCAAATGATGATGATTGCTTGCCCGATGGCATGGATTGACAGTAATCGTAAGGAAGAACTCATGCCGTTCCACAATGCGTTAACACCGGCCGATGAAATGATTCCGGAAGGCATTACGGTGGCGATTGGTACAGATAATATTTGTGACTACATGGTGCCGTTGTGCGAAGGGGATATGTGGCAGGAGTTGAGCTTATTGGCCGCCGGTTGTCGTTTCCCGGATTTAGACGCCATGGTGAATATTGCCAGTATTAACGGCCGTAAAGTCTTAGGCATTGATTAATCGAAAATAAAATACCGAACCATCATGCTCGGTATTTTGTTTTTAAAGTGCGGTCGTTTTTTTAAATGTTTTTAATCTGTATGTTCACTCAAAAAACCACCGCTTTGGTGCTGCCATAATTTGGCATAGA
>ERZ773054.995-NODE-995-length-18838-cov-4.085716_pt1 | contig 18838 bp, 33 predicted proteins | sample MGYA00580630_ERZ773054 | MGnify/ENA primary metagenome ERZ773054 (study PRJEB29015, sample SAMEA2737994) | human oral metagenome | biome: human oral; feature: human-associated habitat; material: dental | place: China | collected 2115 ... | reverse complement strand
GCGGTCTTTGCGGCTTTGAGCTCCTCAAGGCTCGGCTCAAGCATACTTTTTGCCTGCGCTTCTGTTATTTTCGTTAGCCCCTCTTTAATCTGATCCTCGCTCACGTCGTCATCGTAAGCGTAGATTTGATTTTGTGAATTTTTGTAGTATTTCATTTTTTATCCTTACCTTAATTCCCACCAGTAAAAAGAGCCACCCCTGGTGAGAGAATACTCTACGTCGTTGGGAACTATTCCGTAATATGTTTGTTTTGATGTTCTGCCTTGATCGCCTCCCCCAAAAGAAATAGATACGTCGCCTATTTTGATAGTATAGTCAGTCCAAACTAGACACATAATCGTCAAATATATCGGTCTGCCCGTCTTATTCGTGTAGGTCGCGCCGATCTGCCTTTGTGTTGTTACGTCTTGTAGGGTCTGACTTATTCCCAGCATTTGGCTCAATATCTGCGCTTTTGCTGCGTCTATGTATTCTTTCGCGGCATTTTCGGATACGGCGGTATCGCTCAGATTCCCCGTGATGGAATTTTTGAGCTTTACAATGCCAGCCTTTGTTTCGGTAGCATACGGGGATTTGTCTATGTTTGTGGCCTCAAAGACGTTTTTTGCTTTGATGAGTATGATTACGCTCATATTGTATGGACGATTTTCATTCGCGGTAGGCACTACGTTAGACGCCTTGAATTCTACGACTCTGCCGTTTGGTCCTCCGCCAAGACCTCCTTTAGGGTCCCCGTCTCTAATCCTCCTGAATGCTCCAGTACCGGTTACTCGATCATTAGTGTTGATCAGCTCTCCCACAATGTCTCTTATGGCATCATCTTGTGATACACCGAGGCTCGCCGCATTACCGCCCGTGCTGCGAATGAATTTGCCGTCGTCGAATTTCGGCAGGTTGAAATGCTCGCCGCTTCCGCCATAGGTGTAGCCGATGACATCGAAGAGCTCGATATATTCGGATTTCTGAAGTCTCCGCCCGTCGCACGGAAGAAAGCCCGCTGGCGTAGTTCGATCGCTAGACCAAAGCAGATATGAGCCGATCTTCAGTCCGTCGCTCGCTTCGGATTTGAGGGCATATTTATCGGCTGCAAGCCCGCCGAGTTTTGCGCTATCTGCGGCGGTTCCCTCTTTGTCTAGCTTCTCTTTGATAAGTTTATTTGCATCGATAAGCTTTTCATTCACTTCAGTTTTTGAGTAGCTATCCTCAACATCTCGCTTCTTCGCAAGGGCGGTATCTACGCTATTTTTATCGTTCTCGATCTTCTCTTTCAGATATCCCGTGCGATTAGCCAGCTGCTTGGCTTGCTTATTCGAAATTCCGTCTATTCCGCCCACTACGGGGTCGGTTACTTCGAGCTGATATATCCCTTCTTCCCAGGTTTTTTCTTCTTTGATATTAGCCATTGTATGCTCCATAGTTGAATTGGTCGTTGTATCTGATTTGCCCGTCGTGCTTGATCTGATTTGTCGAATGCTCGATCAGAGCTAGCACGCACCTTGCGGGCGCCGCCGCTTTTGCCGCTTCCGCTATCGCCGCCGCCTTGCTCTTTGAAAGAGGAATGCTGCTTATGATGCTATATTCAGCCCAATGCGAGTTTGAGCCGTAAAATCTGCTTCTATCGTATTTGATAGAGCCGTCATATTTCTGCCCTAAATTTCCCTCCACTATGATCGCTCCGCTATCGATCGCATTCACCGCCTTTTTGACCGCATAGAAGGTGCCCGAATAGTAGTGGATTTTAAAGGCCTCCTTGATAAGCAGCCTTGCGCCGGTTTCATTTAGGCCTTCTATATTCACATCCAGGCTATCTGCCAAAATCGCAAGAAGCGAAGCGGGGCAACTATCCGCCAGGATATTTATCACGCCTATATCAAGCCCTGCAAGGCTGAAGCCAAAAAGATCGTCGAGCTTCTTGTCAAATTTAGGCTTTCCGATCGGTAGGATACTCATAGATTAGCCTTTGCAAAGCTGAGCTCAAAACTCATCACGATATACTCGTACTTATCCGCTTTTATATCGGCAGTGGGCGAGCTCAAACCTACCCGATATACGCCGTTTTGATGAAGGGTGCTATAGATGCGGCTTAGGTTCAAATCCTCGCCTAAAGGCAGGCTTTTTTGCACCGCATCGATAGCGTTTTGGATCTCCGCCTGCAAAAAAAGATCCGTTAATTCCAGCTGTGCTTTTATATTTACCGCCTTTTTGGTGGCATTTGCAACGATGACGGTATCGGTTAGCGGGCGCACTTTTTCGTCGTTTAGCGCAGTACGCACCGACTCAAGCACCGCTTCGCTTTCGTCGCTGCTTTTGACATACACTTTTACGATGCCGGGCCCGCCGTTAAGCGCTATGGCTTCTATCACCTTTGCGTTGGCTGTAAGGGCGTGATAGACGTATGCGCCCGCCGCCCCTGCGGTGCTAAATCGCTCTAGACTTAGCACGGCGCGCTCGCGTAGCCGCTCGTCGTCCTCTACTTCAGCGCCGCCGCCGAAGCTTCCTTCTTGTTTTGCTTGTAATACGAAAGGCAGCGGGGTTTGGATGAGCTCACATTTGGCCGCACTCTCTTTTACGAATGCATCTAATATGCTGATGCCGGTTATACTCGTTTGTCCCGCCTTGATTTGCAAACTCTCTTTGAGTTTCGCAGTTTGTCCGTCCTGCGATGCGAGCACCAATCCCGCAGGGATCAGCACATCGTAACTAAGTGCGGCAGAGAGGCCAAATTTTACGCTCGCCGCCGGTCTTTCGCCCCTTAGCCGTTCTATGCCGTACATCGCAACGATATTATCCAGATCGGCTCCTTGTGCAAAAGGTAGCAGCATAGATTTTACGGCGCTATTGATACGGGCGCGCAAAAGAAGTTCGCGATATGCGAGCGTCTCAAGCAAGGCTGAAAAGCGATCGCTCTCAAGAAGCGAAATTTCATCGTCGTTTAAAGAGCCTTTAAAGAGGCTTTTAATATTCTTTAAAATTTCATCATAGCTCAGCTGCTCGATGACGTTCGGATAAGGCAAATTTTTAAGAAAACTCATAGCTCCACTCCGATCTCTTTGCCGTTTGTTAGCACAATTTTAAAGCTGAGCTTGTGATCTTTGAAGCTCACGAGCTTTACTTCGTCGATCTGTACCCGCTTTTCCCATCTTTGCACCGCTTCGATGACGAAGTAGCTCAAATCGGCGCGAAACTCATCATTGACCCGTCTATCGATCAGCTCGAAGAGACGGCTGCCATATTCGGGCAGCATCACGCGCGAGCCGATAGGAGTGCTTAGGATATCTTTTATGCTATCTTCAATGCTTACCAGATATTTCATCAATCCCTCGCTACTCCGCCGTTGGTATGGCTAGAAAGTGAGCCTCTGCCGTCGCTGATGTCGCCGCTTGCCTTAAGGCTTCCCGTAACTTTCACATCTCCGTTGATCTTAAAGCTACCACTACCCCCGCCGCTTCCTGCGGTCGAGATTGATCCTTGAATGAGCGTATTTCCCAAAAGCTTGATATTACCGCTTTGTACGGTAGTATCATCCGCTTTTACGTTTACGCTTTTTGCGGTCAAGCTTGCGTTTTCGCAGGCGATATTGATCTGCTTCGGGCTTGAAATTTCAAGGCTGGAGCTAGCGGTGTCGTAGCTCATCCTTACGCCGTCTTCAAAAGCGACGTGGATCTTCGTATCGGTTGGGCTCGCTTTGTGGGTGGTCTGATAGATACCGCGCAGGATCAAGCCCGCATTGAGCTCGCCTCGTACTGGTAGCACCAATACCTGCTCTCCCACGCGGATCGGCGCAAAGCTTATAGCAAAAGAATTGGCAAGAGGCTGGAATACGGGCAAGAAGTCGGTGACCATATCGCCGATCGCAACCCTTGCGCGATCCCCGTTTACTTCGCTTACGATGCCGATCTCATTTAGATTATTGCTCATATTGTTCGTCCTTGTTTCTATCGTTTAGATCAAATTTATTTCTTATAAATCCGACCGCTAAATCTAAAATCCCGCTGCCTTTAAAAGCGCCGATCCCGCAGATCGCAAGGCTAAGGCGCATATCTTTGCAGAAAAAGAAAGATATTTCATAAACGATGTATGCGCTAAAACAGCCGTCCAATACTCGTTTGATAAAATTACCCGCGCCACGCTCGCCATACTTCAAAAAGGCCGTTACGCTGCCCGCAACGCCTGCAGCTAATATATAGAGCAGATACTCCATGGCTCATACTTTAAAGGTTTTATATAGCGACGTAGGCGAAAAAAGAGCGCCGGTAATACCTATACAAAGCGACCAAAGAAGGAGTACTAAATTTTCGCTTCGTATAAAGTTGTCAAAGACTACGTAAAGCTCAAGATTAAATACCACCAAGACAAAAGCTCTAAGTAGATAAATCAAAGTTTTCATTACTCGCTCCTCGTGCAGTCTTTGGCTATCTCTTCGCATCTCAAAAAATACCTCACAAGCTCTTTATGCGCTTCAAAGCTGCCGTTTGCCGCAGGCTTGAGCGGCATTTTAAGATTACAGCGCACAGGCACATAGACCTGCTTTATCTGCGTTCCTTTGCGCCGCAGCCGCATAAATAAAGTACGCTAAAAAGCGCTATCAAGAAGTTTTTTATACGCATTGAGTTGTGCCTCGCAACTTTTATCTCTAATATAAATTTTTGAAACGTTTTTGATCTTATCCTCGTTGCGGCGGCTTGCGTTCACCTCAAGGGATTTGATCGCGGCGTTTTGTAGGCTAAGGTTAAGCTCGCATTGCCCTATCTGCGCCTTAAGCTTTGCATTTTCGGTGCTTAGCTGCGAAATATCGCTTTTTAGAAGCGCTATGCAAATTCCGCTTGCGACCAGCGTTGCCGCAAAAGCGATGCCGATAAGTTTAATGTTTAAGAAGCCCATTTAACACCTTCTTTGCACGATTTGGGGTCTGCTGCGCCCAGAGGCTGCGAAGCCCGTTTGCGATAGCCTTTTCATATTCGCTAGTTCTTATGTAGTGAAGCGTCGTAACGAATTTTTTAACCTTGTTAACGTCCATCTGATAGCACATTTCTATGACGACGTCCTGCACATTTTGCGGTTTTTCTTTAAGCCAGGCAAAGGCTTCAAATACCCTAGGCTTTAACTTTTTTAATTTCAGCTCTAAAATTTGATCCGCCGTCGCGCGGCTCATCGGCTCTACTTTTCCGCCGTTTAGCGCTAGCTCGTCGGGGCTCAAGGCTGAAAGCAAAAAGCCGTAGCCAATAGTCTTGTAACCTCTCGTGTCCTCATAAATTTCACCGCAAAAGCCTTCGTTTTCTTTGATGTTTTCGATTAGGCTCATTCTTCGCTCCTCGGTTTATTTAAAACTTTTGCGGCAATAAATCTCATTTTTTACCTTTGTTCTTTTTGGCAGCAGCCTCATCAGGCGCAGTCTTTTCCGCCTGCCCTGCCTGCGATTCGGACTCGGTAGGCTGCTGCCCCGCGACTTCAGACGAGGCCGTATCAATATCCGGTTGCAGCTCTTGCGCCGCTCCTTCCGCCTGAGGCTCGTCCGTTTGGGTTTTGTCCCGCTCCAAAGACTCTGCCTGCTCTATCGCGCCCACGCTTAGATACTCTGCGGCAACCTCTCCCCCTAGCTCCACATATTCACCCTCGCAGATGAAATTTCCGCCGGCGCAGATGTTTCTTAGTGCAAGATATTTCATATCGCATCCTTATGCAGCGGTCGCTAGGCTGACCCACCTTTTGATTACGATCTCATAATCGGTATAAAGATCAAAGACATATTTTAATGCTCGCTCTTCCGCGTCATACCAGCGGTTACGGCGCACGTCAAGCCCCATTCCCAGCACGAGATTTTTAAGCGGAGTAGCCATATATACGCCCTTAGGCATTAACGGAGTGATCTCCAAAGGTACGCCTAAAATTTTGTCCGCGCCTCCTTGGATCAAGTGAAGCGGAGAATTTAGCGCGCTTAGCTCTTTGTTGTAAGCCTGTGCGTCGGCGGGGTTGATCAGTATCACGCTTTCGCCCAAGATATCTGAATTAATGGAGCCCACGAGCGCACTTAGTCTATCCGATACCTTATCTGAGCTTGCATAGGTTAGCTTCGTCGTATCGCTCGCGTCTTTGGCGACTTGGATCCAGCCTTTATGCAACTTCTTGAAAGTGCCGTCGTAGGTGTCGCTCTCGCCTATGAAACCAAGCAGGGCAAGATCGTTACCGAAAGCTTTTGTAAAAGCGTTTAGAGTCTCGGTCTCGAAATTTGGATTATCGGCATTGTCTTCCAGCGCGTCTTGTAAAATTCTAGCAAATAGCTGCACGCCTTTGGCATCGAGCTTCGTACCTACCTTACCGAGTGCCGCTCTTTGCGCCTCAGTAGGTTTTTCGCCGCTTGCTACGCGCACCAAGATCCCTTTGGCTACATCCCATGCGTCAAGCTCCTTGGTAAGCCTTCCCATCTTTTCGGTATGGATCTTGCTTAAAAAGCCGTTATTGTTTTTGATCGCATCTACGAAGTTATGTGCCTGTGCCGGCGTTAGCGATCCGCTTAACGTAACGCTTTGCGCATTTATTGAACCTTTTAAAATTTCACTTAGATTATTCATAGTATCCCCTCGCTACCTAAAGTTTTTTGTTTTGAGACGCTCTCGTCTTGAGCGGACTTATTGATCTGCTCCTGCAAAGCTCCAAGCTTCGCTCCTAAATCCTCTAGCGATTTTTCCAAGTTCGCCATCTTTTCGTCGCTCTCCGCCGTTTTGGCCTTGATTAGCTCGGTAACTTCCTCTTTGTTCATTTCCTCTCCTTTTTCGGTTTTATTAGAAACCACCCCTTGTGGGGTCGCTTCGCTCTCATCTTTCTTACTAAAAAACTCTCTCAGGCCCTGCCTGACCGCCTCTAACATACCGCCTTCCTTGCCTGTGCCGTTACCCGATTTGATGACTCCGGAGCCGTACATCGATAAACCCGAAAGCTCACCGCTTTTTACGCGAGCGCGCAGATCCTCGTCCTCGAGCTTAATGCCTACGGCCCAAGCGCCCGTTTCACTGAAAAACGCATCCTTGTCTTTGACTATCCAGCTCTCGCAGATATAAGCAGGCGCAGGGCGCAAGTCGTGATTTACGTCGACGCAATAACTAAGATCGGCTCTTTTCATAAAGTCGTATGCCGCCTTTTTGATCTCGGCGGCATTTGCAAACTCGCCTTGGCTATCCACCTCGTCGGGAGCATATACTATGCCGTATACGATCCCCTCCTCGCCCGCTGCATCCTTACTGAAACTTACCCGCAAAAGCTCCTCGAAATTCTTATCTTTATAGATGACGGTTTTATTATTCGCCCCCGCATTTACGAGCGAGATCAGATGAATTTGTAGATCCGTGATCTCTCTTGCCACCTTTGTGCCTCCTTTTTATTTAATTTCTTGCAACGGGTTATTGTCCGAAGCTCAAAAAGTTGCGTTATTTTTACAAAAATATGAAAAAATTAAAACCCATATAAGCGCTATACGCGCTATTTAGCTTAACTTTTATAAAATTTTTCTATACAATGTCGCTAAAAATTTAAGGTGTAATATGGATAGGATTTTTAAAGCTGCCGCAGAAGCCAGCGCGCAAATAAAAGATGAAACTGTAGGCGCGGACGGTATTATAGAGCCGTTTTGCGCTCCGGAACACTTGCTTGGATTATTTTATGCCAATACCTATCACCGTAGAGCGATCCAACTAAAGGCCTCTTTGCTTTCAAACGTGCAAGACGGCGAAGCATTAGAAGGTATGGCAGGCACACCTAAAGACTTTTTATACGCCTTTATCTTAAATTTAGAGATCTTCGGCAATGCTTATTTAGAAATCGCCGGGCGAAATCTTTATATCTTGCCCTCCGTAGAAGCGCGAGTGGACAAAAACAAAGAGGTTTTTCAGGTAAAAAACGGGCGTAAGATCGCGCTAAATGCGAGGCAGTTAGCATATTATTCGCCGATGAGCAGATACTACGGCGAGCCTGATTATTTAGGCGCGCTTTTAGCCATAATGACTAATCAAAAAGCCGATAGCTTCAATAACGCCTTTTTTGAAAACTCAGCTAGAGCTGATACGGCGATCATATTTGAAAACTCCGAACCCGATGAAGCGCAGCTTAATGCCTTTAGAGATTTTTTTGGAGTAAATTTTAAAGGCCATCAGAAGGCCCATAAAACTTTGGTGCTTACGGCAAACGGCGAAAACGCTAAGGTGCGCATAGAAGATCTGAGCAAAGTAGAGGATATAAGTTTTGAAAAGCTTAAAAATTTAAATCGAGACGAGATTATTGCCGCTCATGGCGTACCGCCTCGGATGATGGGCATAATAAACGCTTCTCAACTCGGCGGTGGGGGCGAGGTCGCCCAGCAGCTACATAGCTTTAATGAGCTTACTATTATACCTAAGCAGAAACAGATAGAGTGGTTTTTCGATTCTTTGGGTTTTAAGATCAAACTAAATCCGATCGATGTTAGCAGCTTTAAGGATGACGGCGAGTTGATGAGTTCTTTGGTTGCTAGCGGTATCTTATCGCTCGCCGAGGCCCGTGGAATTTTAGGATACGACAAATAAAAGCGTCTAAGCCACTTAAGGCTTGAGGCGATAAAACATACGGGCAAAAGTTTTGCGGCAAAATTGAAGGCGTTTTGAAGCTTTTTGAAGGGGGTTTTAAATTATGAGTGCAGAGGATAAAAAAAACATGGATGAAATTTTAAACGAAATTCGCAGATACAATAAGCTTAAAATGATAAGCGACGAAGAGATTATCCCATATATCGAGATGGCAGAATATGAGATAAAAAAATATGATATTAGCGGGCTAAACCTGATTAAGGCCAAAGCCTATATGAGCCTTGCTCTTTTGGGGCAAAAGCTTTGGCTAAAGATCCAACAACGTGCGAACGAATACGACGAAAGCCTGGAGACCTTCAAGGACGTAAAGCAATGGGAGGAGTACTGGATGGATAAATTTTATAAGCTAACGACTAAAAAGAATACTAACGGCTACTTTTATGCTGCGGTTTAAGGAGTAAAAATGGATCTAAGTGAAAAAATCACTACCGAAAAAGCGCTTATTGCGCTTTGCGAGGAGCTTATCTTAAAACATGAGGACGATTATAAGGTTTTTGTATCCGAAAGATCGGCACTAAATCTCACGCAATACCGCGCCAATCTTAGCGTAATAGTACCTATCGCAAGCGGAGAGGCGGTGCTAAAAGAGCTGATGCGGCTGACCCCTCTATTAAGCTTTACGGGCTCTAGCGTAGATGCTACGGATGAGCGCGGCGTGGATATACTAAATTTCACCTTTACCCTAGATTTTTTGGCTACGGCTAGCCTGGATGAGTGATGTATAGCAAAAAGACTAAAGAGCTTATCCTAAATCTTTTGCACTCAGGTTATGCCGCCTCCGAGTTAGCTAAATCTTACGGAGTGAATGCCGCTACGATCGCGCGCTGGCGTAAGAAAGGCGCGGAAGAGGGCGGCGCGATGACGATACGCAATCTAAAAGCTCAAATAGCTGCACTTAGCAAGGGCAAAAGCAGCGACTCCAAGGCAAAGCAGATCGCTATGCTTACAGCTTCGCTTTCTAGGCTGCAGGGCGCCAAAGTAAAAGAGCAAAAGGTAAAAAACAAGAAAAAACCCATCGCGCTAATGAACGGAGCATATGAAAGCCTAAAAGAGATAGCGCTTAAAAGCGGCGAGCTATTCGATTATCAAAAAGATTTTTTAAACGACGCTTCGCAATTTCGCATCGTATTAAAATCCCGTCAGATAGGTTTTTCTTATGTTTCAAGCCTCGATGCTCTCCTCGGCGCCGTAGCAGGGCGTAATCAACTGTTTTTAAGCGCCAGCGAAGAGCAGGCTAGAATTTTAATGAATTATTCGCAAATGTGGGCAAAAAAGCTAGGCGTATCTTTTGCCAAGGATAGCGAATATGAAAAAAGCCTTGATAATGGCGCCACTATCCGCGTCATGGCACATAATTTCCGCACGGTGCAAGGCTTTACCGGCGATATTTGGATGGATGAGTTTGCCTGGTATCCTAATCAAAAGCGTATCTGGCACGCTTTCGTGCCCTCTATCGGCGCCGTAGCGGGTAGGCTTACCATCCTCTCCACACCTTTTGAGGAGAATAGTTTTTTTGCCGAGCTGTTTGGCGACGAGCTTAAATTTTATATGTTTAGCCGCCACCGCGTAGATATTTACCGGGCTATGGCGGGGGGATTGAAATTTGATCTTGAGACGATGAGGGCATTATTTGATGCCGATACCTGGGCGAGCGCCTATGAATGTCAATTCGTAGATGATGAAAGCGCGCTTTTAGGTATCGAGCTTATCAAATCTTGCGTGAGCGATTTTACCCCTACATTGCCGCCGAAAAATATACCCGTGTTTTCAGGTTATGACGTAGGACGCACCAAGGACAGAAGCGTGCATATGGGGGTTTATGACGCCGGGGAGGGCATCAAAAGGCTCTGTCTTTACGATGTGATAGCAAAAGCAAGCTTTGAGGCGCAAGAAAAACTTTTAACGGATTTTTTGAAACTAAATTTACTGGCTTGCCTTAAGATCGATAAAACCGGCATCGGTATGCCGGTAGCAGAGCGGCTTAAATCGCGCTTTACCTCTCGCGTGAGCGGAGTATATTTTACCGCTAGCGTCAAGGAGGCTTTAGCTCTGAATTTAAAGAAGCACTTTGAGGATAAAAGTATATCTATCCCGAACGATCCCTTGCTTATCGCAGACCTACACGCTATAAAGCGTAAAGCGGGGCAAAAGAGCTTTTTATACGATAGCGATCGAAACGAGCACGGCCATGCCGATAGGTTTTGGGCGTTGGCTTTAGCGCTTAGCTACTTTGAAAAGGTACGCGAGAGGAGGAATAAAGCGTATATAATTTGAAATTTCGGTATAATTATATTTTTATTGCCCTATAATTGGAGATACCATGAGAAAATTTTTTGTCTTTTTATTTATAGTTATGTTTGTATTCAGCGGATGCGAAAGTAGGGATGAAAATGTCAAAGCAGATATAGGAAAATACGAAGATCTTCTTACTAATATGTATATTTTTTATTATAAAAGATATACCCCCGTAATGTGCGCCCACACGCAATATAAAGGATATTTGTTTATCAAATGCTTCGCAACGCTCGGAGATCATACTCAGGGCGGAGTCTATGTTGTAGATGATACCAAAACAAATAAATTCGGAGATTTCGATATTTACGCGATAAACGGCAAAGCTATAACGCATCGTAGAGCCATATTCAAACAAGCCGGCAAAGAGTTTGAGGATTTAAAAATACTGCCTGCTCCATCGCCAAAATGGATAGATCTAAACGAAATACATACCCTTATAGACAACCATCAAAATTTTAAAGGCGAATATACCAAACAAAGTCTTTTTATTGGAAATCTCGCAGAATAACTTATACTTTTAAGGCTTTAAGGTTTACCATTATATTCTATACTTCTTCTTGTATATTTTTTGCGGCGTTGCGGTAGCTCTTCGAATTTAAGACTTTAAAGCAAAAGAAATTCTTACACTATAAAGCAACAATTTGGCGGAACCGAGCGATCCCGCCAAAATAAAGCTGTTTTAGGCCACTATATTTTTGGCTTTCTCCAATACAATATAAAAATCCGTAGTATCGGGATTAGCATTTACAAAATCAAGCGTCTTAATAGACCACTTTTGCAAATGTTTAGCCAGCGCTTTTTCTATAGCTTTATCAAAAGCTACGATAACCTTTTGTTCTTGTTCTTTAGTCATCTCTTCTCCTTTCGCCCGGATTACTCTTTTTTCGCAAAACAAGCCATTTGGCTTGGAACAATATAACTACGTTGATTTTCGATAAAGTTTCTTTCAAATTAACATCTGAAGCTATATCACTGAACAACTCTTTAGTTATATCGTTTCTAGCATAAATTTTTATTTCATTGACATCGCTATTTTTGTCTAATAATAATTTTAGAGCCTCCACAAATACGTTTCGCAAAACTCTTTTTATTTCCGTTTCATTGCCGCCGCTCAAAGTACACTTGGGCGTAATTGTCATATCAAATATTTTAAGCCATCCAATATCAGTATTGGGCAGGGCATGTATAACATCAAGCAGCGCAATAAACTCACCGTTATCATTTTTTAGGGTATAAGCTAAAAATTCCTTTTGCTTTATATCCCTTATTAACCTCTCAACTTTGTTGTTGACATCTTGCGCAAAAACAGCTCCTTCGTCGCCCTTGTTTTCACAAATAACAGACCATTCATCGCGCAGTTCAACCAACTCTTTCTCGGTGGCTAAATCCATATTTATGCTGTTCTCCTTTTGAGGGCTTATAATATATACAAATAATGCTTATAGAAAAATTAAAGACTATGTATATTCTGATTTATTTTAATGTTTCACTAAATCAGTCTTTATATCGTTAACAAGGTTATCTCCTATATCTCCTGCAAGCGCTGCGGTAGCCCTCCGCAATCCTCTTATTTTATAGCCCTCCCAGGCCTTTAAAAGATAGGGATTTGGCTTTTGTCCTTTGATCGATTTTCTGTATCCATACGGCGTCTTTAGCGCGCGAGCTTTTTTAGGCGTTATCTTGCGTTTTTTAGCGCCGTAAAGCCCCGTGCCGCCGTGTACGAACTTAGCATATTTCACCCCTGCAGTATTGCCTATCGTTACGCTTCTTGCATCCACTCTTACGACCATGATATCTCGCTTTAGCCTGCCCGTTTTAATAGGCGCGGTATGCTCTTTAGCTACGTTTACGGTCTCTGCACCCACGCGATAGAGAAATTTTTCTAAAATTTTATTTAAATTTTTCATTCATCCGCCTATCTTGTTTTTCACCCATGCCCCAGCATAAACGATAAGCGCACTCATAGCCTTTTTTAATCCGTCCTCAAAACCCGCCTTAGCAAATTCGCTTAGGCTCTCGCCTATACTTTTTCTATCGCTATCTATGCTAGGAGGCACAGCTTTTAAAAGCCTTAGCCCCTTAAAACTTAAGCCGCATTCGTAATATATCCCTAATCCGCCTTTTTTGGCGACGATTATTTCATTTTCTAAAAGCCACGATACGCTGGCGGCAAAAAATTCCAACTCCGCCATATCAACTGCTTCACTTTTGCCTCCGTTTAAAAACTCCCGCATAGCGTCTTTTACCCCAAAATCCTCGGGAAGCAAAGAGGTTTTTACCGGAAAAGTTTCATAAAGCTTAGCTAAAATTTTACCCGTTAAAATGTCAAATTTGTCTATATTATTCATCCCTGTGCTCCTTGACGTATTGAAGCGCATCCACGAGCGAGCCTTTAAAACTCTCTTTAAATTTATTATGAATGAGTACCCTGAAGTTGCACACTTCCCTCATCATCTCATCATTTTGCGCCGTTTTTACCACTTCGTCCGAGATAGAAGATATATCGAAAAAGCCCATAATCAGGCCCTCTTTAACGCAAAGCGCGGCAAAGGGATATCTATCCGCAAGCTTTTTATCGTAATCCTCTCCCGCCCAGAGCTTATAGCCCTTTTCGTATATGCCCCATTCGGGCTCATCGATGTAAAGAATAAAATCTCTCATTTTTGCCACCACCTTTTAACGATCTCTTGCTTCGATGTTAGGCTTTTTTCCTTAAAATACGCGAGTGCGCCTTTAGCGGGTTTAAAAGCCGTCACTATTCTATCGCCGTCAAATACCATAAAATAGCCGTTGCTGCTTATAGCGTTGCTGAATTTTTCCTCGCCCTTTTGAGGGGCTATGGCGGTTATCGAATTGAGCGCTTTTATTATATCGCTTTTTAACTTGTCGTTTTGTTTTAATCTCTCTTTTAACCCGTGCCCGCCGTTCGCCGCCTTAGAGTCTAGGATACGCTCAACTCCGGTTTTATCAATATGGCGGATAAGTTCGTCCTCCCATAGCGGCTGCGTGTTTCGCATCATCACTCCGCCTTCCTCCTCTTCATCGATCCACACGGGCACCGCCTCGGTACGGCAACGAAAATGATATGGAGGCAGACCGAAGTTTTTAGGTAGGCTCTTGCCTAAAAAGGCCTGATCTCGCCACGCGGCGGCGGCTTTTTTATCGGCCAAGCTATGGGCGTTTAAAATTTTATCCGCCTGCGCGTTTAGATGCTCGGCAGGTATTATGCGCCCGTGCATGCTGCGGCAAATTTTTGTAGTACGATCGTCCAAGATCGCAAGTACCTTGTAAAATTGCACGCCGTATTTGCTTCCTTGCGTCACGGCAGCTACGTTTTGTGCCTGAAGTGCGATATGATCGGCTACTCCTTTAAAATAGCTCTCATCTGCGTTTATAATGGAGCCGAACTCCTCTTTCAGTGCGGAGCCTACCTCCTCGTTTGCAATCTCTGCTTTAAAAACCCGCTCGATAATATCTTTTAGCCTATTCTGCAGCCTTTCGTTGTATTCTTTGCCCATCCAATAAAATCCCTTGCGCATAGCCTCGATCGCTTCGGCATCGACGGTGTCAAAGCTAAATTTAACGGCTTCTTTAATGTGCCCCGCAGCCGCTACGGCAAGCTTTTTGCTCACCTTTTGCGCAAGGATGATATATATGCTTTCTAAATCTTGTGGGCTAACCTCGATATTTGCACTTGCAGCTTTATCTAAGAGTAGCTTTTTTAACGTAGGCGCGTCCGTTTCTTGCGTGCTAAGAGCTACGATTTCATCTAAGATCTGCTCCAGCCTCTGTCTTTGCGTCTGTGAGTAGTTTTGCAACAAGGCTTCTACCTCGCCCTTTGCTTTTAAAATTTTAAATCTTATTAAGGATCTAGCTAAATTTCTCATTTTTTACCTTTTAAATTCACCAAATTTAGGCGGATTTTAAACCTTTTATGCCTTTTTATCTATCTCGTCAATATACTCTACGTAACCCGCCAGATCTTTATCTTTAAGCGGTTTTTCTTCAGTAATCCAGGTATAGCCGCATTTTTCGCAGCGGCGCATACGGATATTTTTTAGCCCCTTTATGGTTTTTAGCACGGCGGTTTTTTCGTGTGCGCACTTCGGGCAAAACACTATCTAGCCTCCCTCATTTTCCTAAGAGCGGCAATAACCCAGGATGCTTGCTTTTTACTTAGCTTTGACACATCGGTGCAAGGCTGCTTAATGATGCGCCCTACAAAGGCTAGCAGTGCAGTTTCGCTTACGTTTACCGCTACTCTTTGCCATATGTTTCTTATAGCAAACACTTGTGGGGCGATCGCTGCGTCCTCAAATCTGCAAGGAGCGGCCTTGCCGTCCATTACCGCTAGCACATTTGCGAGCTCTTTTACGTTTAGCTCGGCGCAGCTGCCCACACCCCAGCTTTGCAAAAATACATCCCACGCCCCTTCTTGCACAGCGTGCTTATGAAACGGGTGCAGATGGATCATTGCTAGAAGTTTTTTGCGGTAAATCTCTTGGGATTTGGTCATCGCTTGTCCTTAAAATTTAAACCTTTTAAAATACGCTTAATGCCGAATTAAACGTATTTTAAAGGGCTTAAAGCCCTTTAATCGTTTTGCAAACTCTCAATTTTCGGCACTATGCGAAAACTATCTTTTACGGTTCTTGTTAGCCCCAGCTTTACGAGATCTTCATCTTTTAGCTCGGCTAGCGCATCTTTATTAGGTTTTTCCTCGTATATAATGCATTCTTTGGCCAATCCGTAGCTTTTGATCGCTTTTAGCAGGCTTTCTACCTTTACTTTGATGCGAGGAAGGCTTACGCTCTTAGTGAGACGGTAGCCGATCTCGCCGAAGGTAAATTCTTTCGAGCGTTTTTCGGCGAATTCGTGCTTATTCTCTTCACAAAAAAACGTAATTTGCTGCTCGATATAGTTTTTCTCACTCTCTAGCCGCTCAACTTCGGCCTTTCTGCTTTCTTTGATGCGGTTGCACTCAAGCGTTACTTCGCCGTTGATTTTCTCTATGCCTACGCTTAGCTCGCATACCCTTTTTAGCGCGATGTCGATATCGCTGAAACTTTTGATTTCCATGGTATTCCTCCTAAAATTTTAAATCTTTTGGCTAGTCCATATTTTATTACGTAGCCGTATCGTAGGCAGATCGGAAGCGTGTTTTTACTCTTCTTTACGATCCGCACCATGCTCTCCTCACTCATCGAAAAGACTAAATTTCAACTCATTTACGCCGAGCTGCCTTGCAAGCTCTCGCTCGTATGCCATGCCCTTGCTATTTTCGCTGCCTTCGCAGGCAAAAAAGTAGTAGTAGCTGCATACCGAGAGGAGCTCCTCGCAGTTTTTCATTATACGATCTCGCTCCAGCTCGCTATACACCCCCATCCATGCAAGCACGGGCGATATAGGCTCGTAGCCGTTGGCGCGCACGATGGCGCAGGCTTGCTCGGCAAGCTTGCGGGCGTAGTAGTCGCGATCTCGATCATGCTTGCATTTGATACTTGCATACGGCGAGCTTACAAATACCAGCCTTGCCGTTCGTTTGTCCATATTTTCTCCTTTCTTTTAAATTTGATTTCGCAGAGGAGCAAAGCCCCTCTTTGCGAGCGGGAGCTACGCTCCCTGCACCCACCTAAAGTTTCAGAAATTTTGCTTCGCAAAATTTTAGATTTTTCAGCGGTTCAGCTTTAGCGCTTATATAGGCTCTTGTAAAAAGAGCCCGATAAACGTTACGCTCCTTGTAAATACTTTAAAATTTTCCCGATATACGGGCTTTCTGCCATCGTCTCATCGGCACAGATATGAAGCCTGCCGAAACAGGCGATTTCCGCGCAAGGTTTTTTGGAGCCATAGAAAAAGCTCACGTAAAATGCCCAGCCCTTTACGAGCTGCTCGCCCTTTACCTCGTCGCGACGCACCGAGCGCAAACCTACGCTTACTGCGGAGGGTACTGCGGCGCTCATCTTTGTGTGCAGCTCTCGAAGAGCTGCGGCGCTGTAATCCTGCGCGCTTAAATTGATTAGATCCTTTAGCTTCAACTTTTTGTCCCCTTTAACGTCCAACCGCTGCCGAGCCTTTGAGCTCTGCATTTTTCGATCTCGGCGAGGGTTTCAAATATCGCTATCCACGCCTTGCGATTTTTGGGATGGCGCAGCTTTGCAAGGGCGGCTCGCTCGATCATCGCTACCCGTTGGACGCTGATGCCGAATATCGCCGCAAGCTCTTTATAGCTGGCGTCGGCATCATCTTTTAGGGCACTTGCGCTTTCGCGCTTACTTAGTGCTAGCGACATCTTTCTTCTCTTCAAAGAGTACGCGCTGCTTATGCTCGCCCACTTTACCAATATTGAAGCTCTCTACCGGGCGCAAGTAGCCCATCACGCGGGTGTATACTATGCACTTGGTGCGTTTGGCTTGTAGCTCTTTTGGAAATTTCATATCCGCTCCTTAAATTTTGACTTTATAAGACGCTCGCACGGGGCGCTTTATAAAGTTAAATTACCGCCTAACTCCGCGCGCAGCGCATTAACGCGAGCCTACGGCTCGCCCCTTGAGCGTGCCGGGGCTAATTGGGGGTTTGGGGGATAAGAAGGGGGGGCGCCTCGCAAGTAGCTCCCTTCGGCTCCCCCGAGAACCGCGCACGGGAAAAATTTAACTCCAAATAGTGCCGAATCCGCGGCGGAAGTGCGGGATCGGTACCACTATGCTCTCGCGCTTCCTCATCTTTGCAATCCAGCCCCGCGGGGTGCGAAATAGAATGAATGAGTGGGCGATTATGATCTCATCTTTGCAAGCTTTTAGATCGCTCATTTTCATATTTGTATCTTTTGAAATTTTCATTTTTTACTCCTATCTTTTTCGTGCGTGATAAACTAAATTAGCGGCTACCTTTTGCTCGTAGCCTAAGGCTAAATTTAGCGCCGTCTTTTCATATAGCCTTGCGTTTTGCCCTTCGGCTAAAAACTCGCAGACCTCTTCGTCGATGCCGGCAAGCTCGCCGATTTTAATGAGCTCGTCGCGGCTGAGCGTCATCTCCGGCGAGTAGGTAAGCCTACTTTGCAGATAGCCTCCTAGCCTATCGATACGCTTTCTAAGCACTCCGATACCTACGGCAATTACGGCTATGCCTAGGTTTTCGCGTTTGCTAAACTCATAGATCTCGCGCAAAAGCTCAAATTTTCGCTCAAAAGTCAGATCGTTATCGCGCACGAAAAGATCGGCTTCGTCGATTACTATCAGACGGGTTTTTAAGTTTGCGATCGCCTCGCAAAACTGCTCGAATTTATCATCCGTATTGCCCTTAGGCTTTTCGCCCACGGCTCGCAGCAGTAAACTCATAAATGCGCTGGCGCTTAGGCTCTTTCTAGCCTTTACGTAGATACCGCCAAGTTCGCCCGTAAGCTTTTGAAGTAGGTAGGTTTTACCCATACCGCTTTCGCCCAAAATGAGCTCGAAAAAGCTAAGCTTCGTCTGCTCCATCCTATAGATGCGCTCCTTGATCTTTTGCTGTGCCAGGCTTAACCAAACTCCGCCATTTTGTGCCTCTTTTTTGGGAGTATTAGCGGCAATTACCTTATCTAAAAACGCCTCGATCGCGGCGGCATATAGCTCGCTTTTAGAGGAGTCATATTTGCCGTTTAGCACACCGCTAACGGTGCCTTCTCTCTTGCCGATCGCATCTGCGATCTTGCCTAGGGTTATGCCATAAGCTTTGCATAACTCAAATTTTTCTTTTAAACTCATCGCTCTTTCCTTTGCCCGTAGGCTAAATTTAAGCAAACGCTTATAAAATCCGCCCGCTAGCAGATTTTAAAGGCGCTTTACATCGCCGCCAAAAGTTCCTCGTTGCTCATAGCAATTTTGGAGTGCAGGCGCCTGCTGTTTTGTCTTTGCTTATCGACTTCAAACGCCGTACTCGCATAGGAGCTGATA
>ERZ773054.993-NODE-993-length-18854-cov-4.449439_pt1 | contig 18854 bp, 19 predicted proteins | sample MGYA00580630_ERZ773054 | MGnify/ENA primary metagenome ERZ773054 (study PRJEB29015, sample SAMEA2737994) | human oral metagenome | biome: human oral; feature: human-associated habitat; material: dental | place: China | collected 2115 ... | reverse complement strand
AGATCGTGGCAAAGTAGCTGGAGGCTGGCGCTTGCTCGCTGCGGTTTGATCGGTGCCGCCCGCTAGTGCGGCTTGTTTGCACGGCGCGTAGTCTGCGAGGCCTGAGTTTAAATTTAGAAAAAGGCGGCCCGGTAAAATTTTACCTTCCGCAAGTCGCGCTAGAGCTTAAAACAAACCCGCGCGGCTTGTTTTTGTGCAGCGCCGCTTGCCTCCGCTTGCGGTAATGATCGGTTTGTGAATGCTTCTCGCGATCTATAAAGACTTTGCGGTGCGGAATTTAAGCGTTAAAATGCATGAAATTTTCTGAAATAGCGTTTAAATGTTTGTTTGCCTATCGTGCTAAATTTTTGCGGGTAAATTTGGCTGCGGATTTCAGCGCGAGTGTGGTAGGCTGAATTTGTCGCAAGAGAAAATTTTGGTCACGGCGGCAAAATTTTACGAGTTATAAAGCGTAGGGGGGGGGCTTGTATCTGCTCCGCCGCGTGAGTGCGGGTTTGCTTTAAAATTTTGATTTTGCGTGGGGCGGGTTGGTTGCACGTCCGGCACCTGCATGGCAGGATTTATGCACGCCGTGAGTTTGGGTGTCGCTTACGTGCAGCTCACGCGGACTCAGTGCGGATGTACTGAGCCGGGCGTGGCGATCGAAATTTTGGAATTTGAAGCTCGTGGCACGCTAAATTTAATAGCTCGCAAGCGGCGCGAGCGAGTGAAATTTATTATGCCTATTTCGTATGAAATTTCATAAATTCCGCAGCTAAATTCTGCGATAAAATTTAGCTATGAAATTTCGATCGCGGAATTTTGGTGGCATATTTTAATGGCGAAACGTAAAATTCCATAAAATTTAATGTAAGTAAAGGATAAATTTTGATAGTTGCGATCGATCTTGGGCTTAAACGTATCGGCGTGGCGGCGGCACCTGATGATAAGACGCCGCTTCCGTGCGAGCCGATCCTGCGCAAAAACCGCACCCAAGCCGCGCGCGAGCTAAGCGAGCTGCTGCGCGAAAAGGGCGCCAGCGTGCTAGTGCTGGGTGTGCCGCGCGGCGGGGCGAGCGAGGAGGAAATGAGCAGGCGCATACGCCACTTCGCCTCGCTGCTGGATTTTGACGGCGAGATAAAATTCCAAGACGAGAGCTTTTCGAGCGCCGAAGCGGCGGAGTTTGCGAGCAAAGGCGCTAAAGGCGGCGGCAAAGATCCGCGCTTTGATAGCATCGCCGCGACGATAATTTTGCAGAGGTTTTTGGCGAGCAAGGGTTAGACGCGTGCGCAGCAACGCAATTTGCGCGCGGCGGCGCAAGAGAGAATTGCCACTCATCTGTTTTACCGTTTGTCTATTTTGTCGCCGTTTGAAAGGCCGCGAAATTTTACTCGCTCGCCTAAAACGGACGGAATTTTATGCTCGTCAGAGATTGATAAAATTTCATCGTCCGTTAAAGCTTGGCGAAATTTTACTTTGCCCGCAAAGAGCCTGCGGAATTTATTTTGACTGTAGCCGTAAATGGCGCTTTAGGTAGTTAAACTAAGTGAGATTGACAGCGATTTAAGTTGTAAACGGCGAGGTTTATGCATTTTTGGCGATTTGTGCTCGCGCGCACGGCTGCTATTTAAGTTTTTTCAAGGTCTATTTAGACGCAAAGAATACTAAGCAAAATTGCAAAAATGCGGATGCATCATAGAATAGGGCGCAAATTTTGCGATAAATTTCATTTAGGGAGCGGTTATGTTTAAGATCACGATGTTAGTAAAAAAGGCGCCGAACATCACGCAGCAGGAGTTTTTGGCGCACTGGGAGGCGCATTCGCAAAAGGTTTTGGATAATCAAAAAGAGCTAAATATTATCCGTTACGCAAAAACTATTCCCGTCTTTCCCGAGGGTCAGAGCACCAAGCGTGAGACGGCGGCGTTTGGCTACGACGCGATGGGCGAGCTATGGTATGAGAGCGTGCAGGCGTTTGCGGATGCGCGAAACAGCGAGGCGGCGCGAGCGGTGTTAGCGGAGCTGATGGCGGATGAGGCGCGGTTTTGCGATATGAAAAACTCCGTGATGTGGTTCGGCGAGGAGGAGGCTGTGATAGAGTTTGAGCGCTAGGGAGCGCGGCTTGCGCTTTGCAGCGAATAAAATTTTGAAGTAAAGCTCTTTAAATAGATAGAATTCTACGTGGCATTTGGGTTTTAAAACTATCAGAATTTTACGAGCTGGGCTTGCGCGGCTGAAATCTCAGTCGCAACCTACATAGATGAAATTTACGTACGCTATACAGATACTGCGCGGCCTAAATTATTTTAAGGCTCACATATCTAAGTGGTGCGATCTAAGAATCATGGGTATTGGAGCCAAAACGCCTAAAGGTGCATTATGCTTGCGATTTTGGCATAGGCAAGCCGATTTCTAAGATAAAATTTAAAGGCTGGCGGCGTAAAATTTTTTAAAATTTCTAAGCAGCAATGCGAAATTTTCAAAAATTTTCTATGGCGCGGCAAGATGCTCACCATGGGCTTAGTATGCAACAAAATATTTTACACACTAGATTATCGCCCTGATAAATTGTCATTGTAAAGGCTATAGGCGTTTCATACCTCAGGATTAAATGCTTTAGTTATTATAAATACTGCAGGCGCCGTGGATGCCGCATAGACGTGCGAGTAAAAAAGTGGGATAGCCAGCCATAAAAATAATCTTGCAAGTAAAATTTTAATTTGTCTTTTTGAAATTCAGCTCAAAGCTCCGTTTAAAATTTTATTTAAAATTTTGCTTGGGATTTTGATAGGAATTTTGCAAGAATTCGCCGTAAATTTCACAGCTATTATCAAAAATTAAAATTTTATCCCTCGCTTTTTGCTATAATTATTTTTAAAATTTAAAAGGAGCAAAAATGAAAATTTTAGCGTCGATTACCGCACTAATCGTAGCAGCCTACTTGCTCGCGCAGATATTTTTCCCGCAAGGGGTCTCGTTTGTCGGATGCGGCGTCGGTAGGGCTAATTCGTGCGAAGACTACGGAGCGTATTTGCTTGAGGAGCGCGATTATGAGGCAGCAAAAAAGCCGTTTGAAAAAGCTTGTGAAGCAGGGCTAGAAAATAGCTGTGCTATCGCGGGGGATTTGTATTACGACGAGCAAAATTTATATAAAACTACGAAAGATAAGGGCAAGTCCGCGCGGTTTTATTCCAAAGCGTGCGAGCTGGGAGCCGCCAAAGCTTGCTACAACGCCGCGATAATCTCTTATAAAAATGCCGATAAGAAAAATACGTTCGCATTTTTTGCCAAATCATGCGATTTGGGACTAGGCGAGGGCTGCTTAAACGCTGCGGTCGCTAGCTACGAAGAAAAAGACTATCAGGGCGCTCTTAAGTTTTTCCTCAAATCTTGCGATGCTGCTTTGGCAGAGGGATGCCAAAGGGTTGGGCTAGCGTATTCAAAAAAGGAATTTGGCGAGCCGGATCTGGATAAGGCGATGATCTACTACGACAAAGCCTGCAAGCTTGGAGCTGAGTTTAGCTGCAACGTAGTAGCCGCGATGAATAAAATAAATGCAAGCGAGGCTAATGCTACTAAATAGATGGCAGGGCTAGCTAGATGATAACATGGCGAGATCGAAATTAGCATAGAAATTTCTCGGAGCTTTATAGGATTTTATGAAATTTCGTGAAATTTCGTCTTTAAATTTTATCGCTGAAATTCCGTATATTGCGATAATATCGATAGATAGCGATTTTAAAATTTCAGTATCTTGGAAGTTTAGAATTTAATCTATGCTATGGATTTTATTGACAGAATTTTGACTTGTCATAGACTTATCTATCGCGATATAGGGATTTCATCATAATCTTAGTGCATCCCTGAAAGAGAAGAAATTGCGCAAACTAGCGAGTAGCTATGTAATCACAGCTGATATGGCAAAAATATCCGAAAAAGATCGCACAAGGTAATCAATCTGCGAAGTAAGTAAAATCAATTATCAAGTGGATGAAATCTATCAATAAACAAGTAAAATTATTCATTGCAAGGCAAATAAAATTAATTGCAAAGTAAGCAAAATCGATCTGTAAGTGGGTAGATCAAGCTTAAAACTAACTCGAAGTAGCCTGTAAATAAGCTAAATTGCAAGCAAGATAAATTTTAAGCAGGCATATTGTAAGAAAGTAAAATTTTAGATGAGATAAGTGGGATAAATCGATTTCAAATCACCGTAGAAGTTGGATGACGATCCTAATTTAAAGCCCCATTTTTCCGGGATTTAAGATGCCTTTTGGATCGAAAGCCCTTTTGATTGCGCGAAATAGCTCCATCTCTGCCGCGCTAAAAGCTAGTGGCATAAATTCCGCCTTACTTAGTCCGATGCCGTGCTCGCCGCTGAGCGTACCGCCAAGATCAACTGCAGCTTTGAAAATTTCGGTGATTGCGTCATGTCCGCGTCGCACCTGAGCTTCATCTTTTTTGTCGGCGACCATGACGTTGGTGTGGACATTGCCATCGCCCGTGTGCCCGAAGCAGGGCACGCGCACGCCGTATTTATCGCCGATGCGCGCGATATGGCGCAGTAGCTCGGGCAGCTGCGAGCGCGGGACGGTGATGTCCTCATTTAGCTTAAGCGTGCCGTAGATATTGATCGCCTGCGAGCAGTTGCGTCTCGCAAACCAAATGCCCGCACGCTCCTCTTCGCTTTCTGCGATGCGGAAGTCGCTCGCGCCGTTTTGAACGAAAATTTCTTTTATGAGCGCGAGCTCCTCCAAAAGCACTGCTTCTAAATTGCCGTCGGTTTCGCAGATCAAAATCGCGCCCGCATCCCTTGGCAAGCCTTTATGAAATTTCTCCTCAACCGCGGCTATGCACAGTGCGTCTAAAAATTCCATCGCCACGGGCGTGATACCGGCTGCCATTGTTTTATACACGGCATTCATTGCTGCATCTACGCTAGGAAAGACGCCCATCGCGGTCTTTTTAAGCTTTGGCATCGGGATTAGTTTGAGCGTGATTTCGGTGATGACGGCAAGCGCGCCTTCGCTTGCGATTAAAATTCCTGCCACGTTGAAGCCTGCGACGTCTTTGATAGTGCGTTTGCCTGCTCGGATCACCTCTCCATTAGGCAGTACCGCACGCAGTGCCATTACATAGTCTTTGGTGATGCCGTATTTTGCGGCGCGCATACCGCCGGAGTTTTCGGCGACATTGCCTCCTAGCGTGGAATAATCCTGGCTTGCGGGATCGGGCGGATAAAAAAGCCCGCGCGCTGCGGCTGCTTTTTGCAGATCGATATTTATGCAGCCGGGTTGGACTACGGCGAGTAGATTTTGCATGTCGATTTCTAGAATTTTATTCATATGTTTTTCAAATGCCAAAATCACTCCGCCGTTTGCGGCTAAAGATCCACCAGTAAAACCGCTACCTGCGCCTCTTGGAACTATGGGGATTAAATTTTCGTTGCAGAATTTTAAAATTTGACTGACATCGTCCTCGCTTCGCGGGAAAAGTACGCCGTCCGGCAGGCAGCGTCTTTTCGTCGCGTCGTAGCAGTATGCCGTGCGATGAGCCTCGTCAAAATAGGCATTATCCGCGCCTAATAGATTTATAAAAAACGCTTGCGCAGCGCTATTTGTCGCCATCTAAGCCCAGCAAATAGCGGTAGTGTTTGTCGTAATCGCTGATCGGGCCGTTAGTAAAGTCCCAAATGACGGTCTTTATCTCGCCCACGCGTGAGTAAAACGGCAGCTGATAATAAGCCACGCTGCCGCTAGCGAACGTGCGCAAAGGCTTGAAGCTGCCGCAGTCGGCAAATACGCCCTGTTTATCCATCGCGATAAAAATCAGTCCGGCGCTGTTTTGCGCGCAAATTTTACGAAAATCGTCACGGCTGGGATTTGGCTTGTGGTTGTAGCTAAGATAGGCGCCGCCAAGATCTGGGTGGATAAAATTTATATTTGGAAAAGCTTTGATAACCTGCTCGTAAATTTCGGCGTTAGGTGCGATGATTATGGCGCGGTCATAGAGGAAATTTAAGATCACTTTATCGCCGCTTGAGGGTAAAATTTTAGGCAGTGGCAGTGCCTCTTGAGCTAACATATCAAAGACCTCAAATCGCACCTTTGCCTTGCCTGCGCTTTTTTGCGTCACGACTGCGCGCGCGATGATGGAGCTCGCGCCGCTACCGAAATTATGCATCACCACTCCACTGCTGCCTACGGCAATCGTAGGGCTATCTGTGATCTCGCCCGAACCATCCTTTACGCTAAGTAGGGCGGTTTCGTATCGCGGCATGTTAAATTCCGCCCCTATCGCCGCGCTTAAAAATAGACCTAAAATAAGTAAAGCTTTTTTCAAAATTCTGCTCCTGAATAAAATTTCGGCTAATTATACATAAAACTTTGAAATTAGCGATAAAATTCTACGGTATTTACGAAATATAAGCGTTTTTTCGTTACAATCCCGCCTTAAAATAATATTTCAAAGCGGTTTTATATGACTAGAATTTTTATATTGCTTTTTCTGTGGATAGGCGTAGTTTTTGCGAACAACCCCAGCGTAGAGAAGTTTGCCTGGCCAGATGGCGTGAGTCTGCTGCAATTTATGGAAACTGCGGGCATCCCCGCATCTGTATATTACGACCTGGATAAAGAGGATCAAGAGCTTGCCGCTGAGGTGCGCGCGGGCGTAGAGTGTCAAATTTTGCGTGATCCAGCAGGTCGCGTCTCTCAGCTGTTAATCCCTGTCAGCGAGGAGCTTCAGATCCACATCTACCGCGATAAATTCGGCACTTTTAGATTCGTTTATACTCCGATAGTTTATGAGGAAAACAGCTACTCTTTAGGAATTCAGATCGAAAGCTCGCCCTATCAAGATATCATCAAAGCTACGGGCAATGCAGCTTTAGCGAATGAGTTTATGCTTGTTTTTAAAAACGAGGTAAATTTTAAAAAGCTGCAAAAGGGCGATCGGCTTGTGATCCTATACGAGCAAAAGACGCGCCTTGGCAAGCCTTTTGGCGGAGTAAATATCACCGCAGGAATGATCGAGGAAAATAAAAAGCCCAAATCGCTATATTTTTTCGATGATAAATACTACGACCGAAGCGGTAAAAAGGTCGAATCTTTTTTGCTAGTTACACCGCTTGTTTATACTAGAATTTCATCTTATTTTACCCCTAAAAGATTTCATCCGATTCTAAAGCGCTACCGCGCGCACTTAGGCGTGGATTATGCAGCTCCCAAAGGCACTAGGGTAAATGCAGCAGGAGCGGGCAAGATTAGCTTCGTCGGTCGTAAAAACGGCTACGGTAATACCGTCGAAATCAACCACGGCGGCGGTATCAGTACGCTTTATGCGCATCTTAGTGGCTTTGCTAGCGGCACAAAAGCAGGCGTTAGTGTCAAGCAAGGTCAGTTAATCGCCTACGTAGGCTCGACCGGGCTTAGTTCGGGACCGCATCTGCACTTTGGGCTTTATAAAAATAAGCAGGCTATAGATCCGCTTAAGGTAGTCAAGATTGAAAAAACTAACGTCATAAGCGCTGAGGAGCTTAAATTTAAAGCTCTCGTCAAAGATATGGACGCCAGAATGGCTGCGGCTAAAGACGGCTCGAAAAACCCTGCTAAATTTGAAAACTACGAGTCGCTTATCACGATAAATTAAGGCTGAAAATGGAAAATAAAGAGCAGCTGGACGATGTCGAGGAAGCCAAAGCGCTTCTTGATGCGCACTTGGACGATACGCTTGAACATGAGCTGAGTGCCGCCGATCTTACGGAGCATTTAAAAACTCTAAAGAAGCACGACGAAGAAAAATACGTAGAATTCTTAAAAAAGCTAGATCCTGAGGATCTTGCCGATGCTGCGCTTGAGATGCCAGAGCATATGCTCGAAGACGTCATCGAAACTCTACCTCACGAAAAGATCGTAAAAGCGATCGAGGAGCTAGAAAGTGACGATCAGGCGGAGCTTTTGCAAAACATCGGCGAAATCGACGAGGACAAGGCCGAGCAGATTTTTTATGGGCTTGACGAGGACGATCGTCACGATATTCTTACTATCTCCAAATATAGCGAAGATGAGGCGGGCGCGTATATGCAGACCGAGGTTTTTAGCGCCAGGCAGGATCAGACTCTGGGGCAGGCGGTCGAGATGCTGCGCGTTATGCGCGAAAAGGACGAGATCGAGAATGTCTTTCAGCTCTTCGTGCTCGATAAAAAGGGGCATCTGCTTACTACCTTTTCGACGTCCGATCTGATTTTATACGATTTTTCGCTCACGCTGGAAGAAATTTCACAAAAATTCGGCGCCGAAAACAAAATCCACTTCGCCACCGATACCGATAAGATCGACGACGTAATCAAGGACTTTGAAGAATTCGATCTTAACGTCATTCCTGTAGTCGATGCTAACGGCGTGCTCATCGGGCGGATTACCGCCGATGATATCCACGATCTCATCCAAGAGCGCGCCACCGAGCAAATTTACAACCTAGCGGGCGTCGATGACGAAGCCGAAGACGATGAGACGACGATCTTTAAGGCGGGTCGCGCGCGCGCCTTGTGGCTGGCGGTAAATTTATGTACGGCGATCGTAAGCTCGACGATCATCGGGCTATTTGACGCCACTATCGAAAAGTTGGTCGCGCTCGCCGTACTTATGCCAATAGTAGCTTCCATGGGCGGCAACACCGGCACGCAGGCGCTTACCGTAACCGTGCGCCGCTTAGCCTTGGGCGAGATAGCGTTTAAAGACAAAAAGCAGGTTCTGTTTCGCGAGATTACGATCGCTTTCGTAAATGGCCTCATTTTTGCCACGCTGATGGGGTTTGTGGCGTATTTTTGGTTCGGCATTAAGCTTTTGGGGCTGGTGATTGCGATGTCGATGGTGCTAAATTTAACTCTTGCGGGGCTTTTCGGCGCCGTCATTCCGATCACGCTTAAAAAATTAAATATCGATCCCGCCGTCGGCAGCTCCGTGCTGCTTACCACGGTGACGGACATCGTGGGATTTTTTAGCTTTTTAGGACTTGCGACGTGGATACTACTATAAAAAATTTTAAAATTTCCGAGCTTAAAAGCTCGAATTTCGTTAAACCATTTCGCCTAAATTTCGAAATGGACGGCGTGGCGCGCGCGTGGGACTGCGTCAAGGTGCACGATAGCGTCTCGATTTTGCTTTATCATACGCAGCGCGACGCGCTTTTGCTCGTCAAGCAGTTTCGCCCCAGCGTATGGTTTTATCAAGAGGAAGGCTTAATCAACTCGCCCGAGAAGGGCTACACCTACGAGCTTTGCGCGGGCATTTTGGACAAGGGTATCAGCGAGGAGCAAACGGCGATCGAAGAGGTGCTCGAGGAGACGGGATACGCCGTGAAGGATCTGAAATTTATCACGAGCTACTACAGCGCCCTTGGCTTTGCGGCGAACCGTCAAATTTTATATTTCGCGTGCATTGATGAATCGATGAAGCTAGGTAGCGGCGGCGGCGTGGACGGCGAGAAGATCGAGCTTTTCTACCTGCCTGCGGCCAAGGCGCGGGAGTTTATGTTTGACGAAAAGATCGTGCGCGCGCCGGGGCTGATCTTGGCGTTTCAATGGTTTTTGAGCGAGTTTAAAGCTTAGCGGCGAGGCGCGTTTTTGCGCCTCGGTTTTATTTAAAGGACGGCGATGAGGGTTTTATTTAGGCTGTGCGTTATCGCGGCGTGTCTTTATGCGGCGATCGCGGCAGCACTTTATATCTTTCAGGAGCGGTTGATATTTTTGGGCGAGCCGCTGGATAAAAATTTCAAATTTAGCTTTGAAAATTCCGAATTTGCGGGACTTGTGAATGCGCCTGATATCGGCGCGCATTTAGATATGCAGGCGTCCGCTACGAAAAATAGTGCGGCGACAAACAGCGCCGCGGACGAAAACGCTTCCGCGGTTGACGCCGCAAAAGAAAGCGGCGCTGTAGCGGGTGAGATCAAAAACAAAAACGCTCAAACTAGCACCGAGCATGGCGTAGAAAACACCGCAGGAAACGGCGCTGCAGGCAATAACGCAAACGCTGCTGCGATAAAATTTCAAGAGATCAATATCCCGTTTGAGGGCGGGTTGATAAACGGGCTGAAATTTAGCGCAGCAGAGCCCAAAGGCGCGATTTTGTTCTTTCACGGCAACTTCGGCGACGTGAGCGGCTGGGGCGCATACGGCGCTGATTTTGCGGCTTTGGGATACGATTTTTATATTTTCGATTACCCGGGCTACGGCAAATCGGACGGCAAAATTTCATCGCAGCAGCAGCTTTTTGCGAGCGCCGATGCGATGAGCCGCTACGTTTTAGCGCAGCATTCGCCCAAGAAGCTCGCGATGATCGGCTACTCGATCGGAAGCGGCATCGCGGCGCAGCAGGCCGCGAAGTGGGACGCGGCGCGGCTGATTTTACTCGCGCCATATTTTAGCTTCGAGCGGCTTGCGCACGAAAAAATCCCCTTCGTGCCGAAATTTTTGATCCGCTACAAGATTCCGACCGCGGAATTTTTGCAAGCGGCGCGCAGCACTCAAATCACGCTCATCCACGGCGCCGCCGACGAGCTGATACCGGTGCACCACTCGTATGATCTTGCAGGATCTCTTAAGGCGGGCGATCTATTTTATGAAATACCAAATGCGCGGCATAACGGACTGCTGGCAATGCCCGGTATTTGGGAAATTTTAAAAGAAAGACTGCAATAATCTAGCAGCGGGAGCTCGGCGTAAAATTCTACGCAGAATCGACCGCTAAATTTTAAAATTTTACGTAGAATTCCGCGCGGGCTCGGTTTCTGTAAAATCGCATGAAATTTTATAGCGGAAAAACACGGCGCAAAAAACGAGGGCACAATTTCAAATCAAAATTTATGTGCCGTTGGCGTAAGCATAGAGCCGACTTTGTAGCGTTAAATTCTTTCTAGCGCGCAGGTGCCATAAATTTCAAACTAAAATTTGTGCTAGGTCGCGACGCCGTATGTTTTAGCCGAGATAAAATTCTGTGAAATTTTATCTCCGCAGCCGTTTATAAATTTCAAGTCTAAATTTTATATTTACGCCCTGATGACGCCGCATTTTAGCCGCATAGAATTCTGCCGCGTAAAATTTTATCTAGCGAAATTCTGTTTCGCAAAATTCTATCTCGTAGAATTTTAATTCACCGCGCTCAAATTTTATCCGCCGCTTTAAATTTATACCGCAGCGCCTAAATTTCTCCCGCTCGTCGCGCTTTACCCAAATTTATATTTAGTTGTTGTAAAATGCGTTTTTAAAAGGATTTTAGCGGTTTGTGATATGAGTATTTTAGAGCTTACTGAGTGCGTAGGCATCGCTTCGGCGGCGCTTAGCGGGTTTTTATTCGGCGTAAAGAAGGGCTGCGATTGGCTTGGGATCTTTATCGCGGCGTTTTTGACGGCGCTTGGCGGCGGGATCATGCGCGACACCTTGGTAAGCCGCGAGATCTACTCATTCACGCACTATGCGCCCGTAACCATCGTGCTCGCGGTAAGCGCCGTAGCCATTTTTGCCAAACTTTACGAAAACCGCGATTTGGAGGGTAAATTTTTATTTATTCTAACCGATGCGATCGACGTCGTAAGTTTTTCGATCGTAGGGGCGATGGTTGCGCTAAGCTACAACCATAACGTTTTCGGCGTGGTGCTGATCGCATTTTGCAACGGCGTGGGCGGCGGCATTTTACGCGACGTACTGCTGAACGAAGTGCCGTGGTTTTTACATACGGGGCTTTATGGCACGATAAGCATGGGCGTGGGCTTGATATATTTCGTGCTTGATGGATTGGGGCTTAGCGGCGTAGTTTCGGTGCTTATTTTGCTGGTTTTAGGGGTTGCGTTTCGCATGGTGGCTTATTACAAATCTTGGCATCTGCCTAAAGTGGAGTATAAAAAATGAACTATTTGATGGATAATTTTGCGCGCGTAAACGTAGCGCTAGTAAGAGGCGAGGGCTCGATAGTCTATGATGAAGCGGGCAAGGACTACGTGGATTTTGGCGCGGGCATCGGCGTAAACTGCCTGGGGCACGCAAACGAAATCGTCTTAGAAGCGATCGGCACGCAAGCTGCGCAGATCATCCACGGCTCAAATATCTATAGAATTCTGCCTCAAGAAGCCCTGGCTCAAAAGATTAGCGAGCTTTTGGGGTATCGCAGTTACGCCGTGTTTTGTAACTCTGGCGCGGAGGCGAACGAAGCGGCGATCAAAATGGCGCGTAAATACGGCACAGTAAACTTCCCTAATAAGAAATTTGAAATTCTAACTCTGCGAAATTCCTTCCACGGCCGCACGCTAGCGACGCTGCAAGCTACCGGGCAGGAAAAATTTCATCCGGAAATTTTTGCGCCCTATATGCCCGGATTTAAATTTTTCGACGATATCGAGGATATCATCGCGCATATCGATGAAAACAGCGTCGCCGTGATGATCGAGCTAGTCCAGGGCGAGGGCGGTATCAAGCCTCTGGATAAGGCGAGCGTGCAAAGGCTGGCGGCGGTTTTGAAAGAGAAAAAGCTGCTTTTGATCACCGATGAGGTGCAGTGCGGCGTATATCGCACGGGCGAGTTTGCGACGTCGCAAATTTACGGCATCCGCCCCGACATCATCACCTTTGCCAAAGGGCTTGCGGGCGGCGTACCGATCGGCGCGTGCGTGGCGCAGCAAAACATTTTCGCTCCGGGCGAGCACGGCAGCACCTTCGGCGGTAACTTTTTGGCGACCTCTACGGCGCTTGCGGTGCTTTCGCAGCTTCAGTTTTTAAAAGCGAGCGGCAAGCTTGATAAGACTATAAAAAGATTTATCAAAAAACTAGACGGGCTCGCCGCAGACTATCCTAGCCTGATCGAAAAGCGCGTGGGGCTCGGTCTGATGCAAGGCCTCGTGTTGCGCGATGAAAAAAATCTGAGCGAGATCTTTAACAAAGCCCTGCAAAACGGACTTTTGATCCTAAAATCCGGCAAGCGCACCCTTAGATTTTTGCCTGCGCTAAATATCAAAAAACCGGAGATCAAAGAGGGCTTTGCGCGCCTGCGCAAGAGCCTGGACGAGATAGTGCGGGCGTGAAATTTAGCGATTTTTTCGAGGGCTGGCTTAACGAGAGCTACTACGCAAATGCCGCTAAAATCGGCAAGGGCGGTGATTTTTACACCGCCGTAAGCGTAGGGAGCTTCTTTGGGATCTGCATCGCGCGCGAAATTTTACGCCTAAGCGCGGATTTTAGCGCGACGCAAGAGTTAAGCCTAGACGCGGCGGCGAACCCAGATAGGTCGCGGCAAAACCTTGCGGCGAGCGAGTTAAATTTAGACGCTGCGCCTGCAAAAAAGCCGCAAAAGAGCGCCAAAATCGCTATCGTAGAGATCGGCTCGCACGACGGACGGCTGCTTTGCGACATCGCACAGGCGATTTTTACATTAGGCGGCGCGGCGGCGCTTGATAAATTTAGCTTTGCGATTATCGAGCCGCACGAGCGCCTGCGCGAGTTACAGCGAGCGAGCTTTGCAGAGAGCTTCGGTGACGAAATCGCGCTAAAGCACTTTGCGAGCGTACACGAGGCGAAATTTAAAGATGCGATCTTTGTGGCAAACGAGCTTTTCGACGCCTTTAAATGCGAGGCGGTGGACGGCGAAAATATGCTTTTTATCGAAAGCGGCGCGGTAAAATTTGCCCCCATAAAAGAACGCGAAATTTTGACCCTCGCACGCAGATTCGGCATATCGCGCGGCGAAATCCCGGTCGGATATTTTCGCTTCGCGCGCGAAATTTGTGCCAGCGCGCAGCGGTTTTATTTCATCGTCTTTGATTACGGACAGATGGGCTCTAGCGGCGATTTTAGCCTGCGAATTTACCGAAATCACGAAGTTTTTAGCTTCTTTGAGGTGCAAAACTTGAGCGATTTTTACGGCAAAAGCGATCTTACCTACGACGTAAATTTTGAAATTTTACGCGCGGCGTTTGAGGACGCGGGCGCCGTGACGACGGATTTTAAAAGACAGATCGCGGCTTTGATAGACTTCGGCGCGGTCCAGCTTTTAGAGCTTTTTATGCAAAAAAGCGGCGAGAAGGGCTACCTAAACGCGCTTTTGCAGTTCAATCACCTGCGCGCGGAGTTTGGCGAGAAGTTTAAGATGATAAAATTTAAAAAGGGGCTTTGATGAAAGCTTTTATCGATTGCGACTGCGAAATTTTACAAAAGACGCTGGAGCTGTTTTTGAAGGACTGCGCTGCAAGTGCGCAGGATTGCGACTTTGTGATAAGCGATGAGCCGCAAAGCTCGGCAAAACCGCTATTTTTGATCGGCGAGGGCGGAGATTTGACGCTGCCGTTTTCAAAGAATACCTTGTTATCGAAGCTGGAGGATTTTCAAGGCTCGCTAAAGCGGGATCTTAGCGAATACGACGCGGCGGAAGAGGAAATTTGCGCTCTATTTGATGAGTTTAAGGCAAGAATCATCGAAATTTTAAGAAGGCAAAATGGCTAAATTTTCCAAACCCGCCGGCACGCTCTTTACGCAAATTTCAAGCGGCATTTATAAGGGCAAAAAGCTCGCTCTGCCCGCACTTTCGAGCACGCGCAGCACGAAAAGCATCGTAAAGGGCTCGTTTTTCGATACTTGGCGGGCGGAATTGCGCGGCGCGGTGTTTATCGAGTGCTTCGGCGGCAGCGGCGCGATGGCGCTTGAAGCGCTAAGTAACGGCGCAAAAAACGTTTATGCGATCGAAAAGGACGCTGCGGCGCATAAGATAATGCAGAAAAATTTCGAGTTTTTCGGGCTCGGCGCAAATGCGATTTTGGGCGATTGCTTCGAGCGACTACCCGAAATTTTGCACGAGCTGCAAGCGGATATGAACGGATGCTCGGGCGCGAATTCGCTAAATTTGAGCGGCAAAAATTTAGACAAAAACCGCGCTTCCGATGCCGCCTGCTGTGAGAATTTAAGCAGCGAAAAAGAGGGTTGTCGCAAAAGCTTTAGTAGCGTAGAGCAGGGCGAGAACGGATACTGCGCCGCGCAAGGCATCGGAGCGGAAAGCGACACGCAAAGCGGCGTGAAAGATTTGGCTAAATGCAGCACGCGAAGTAGTATGTCTGACAGAGCGCAAAATGGCGCGCAGAGCGGCGCAAATGGTGATTACGCAGGCGATGAGAGTTTTGGCGGTTGTGCCCAGATTGTCGATTACGCGGGTGCTACTAGCATAAAATACTGCGTGGATTCGCTAGCTACGGACGCCGCGAGCTTTAGCGAAAAGTTTGACGCGAGCTCCGCTTCGCAATACGATGCAAGCGGCACCGAGACCGTTAATTGCAACGTAAATTTAAGCTCAAAATGCGGCGTAAGTTCTAATTTTGACGCAAATCGCGGTGCGAGCTTAGGCGCGAGCTGTGAAGAGAAAGAAAGCTTAAATTTGAGCGAAAATTTTGACGCGGGTTGTGGAGAAAATTTACATTCAAGCGCAAATTTCGTCTATGATTCAAGAAAAAATTCCACTGCGAATTCTAGTGGTAATTTTGCCGCTAGCTGCAAAGAAAATTCGCGTCCGAACGTAAATTTAACCCGCGGTTTAAGAAAAAATTCTGGCGCCAACTCCCGCGAAAATTTATCCTGCGGTTTAGGCGAAAGCTCTACCGCAAACGATTTAGGCAAATGTTCTGCTGCAAATTCTAGCGAAAGCCATACCGCAAATTCTAGTGAAAATTCCGTCTCCGATCCCGCGCGCAGAGTGTTTGTCTATCTGGATCCGCCGTTTGCGATCAGGCAGGGCTTTGGCGAGATTTACGAGCGGATACTGGCGCTGATAGCGCGCCTGAGCTCCGTGCAGTGCGAGCTGCTAATCGCGATCGAGCATATGAGCGAGCTTGAGCTGCCGCTTAAAATCGGCGATTTCGCGCTGCTTAAATCGCGTAAATTCGGCGCTACGACGATGAGCTACTACGCAAAATGAAAAGCTTAAAGCAGATTTTAGATTATTACGCCGATTTGAAAAATTGCGACGCGGATCTTTTCGGCGCGCCCGATCCGCTGCAGGTCGCAAAGGGACATCGAAACGACGTCGTAGCGCTCATCTGCGCGTTGTTTGCTTACGGTAACGCGGCTCAAATTTTAAAATTCCTCCACTCGCTTGATTTTTCGCTTTTGGACGCAAGCGATGAGCGCATTGGCGCGGAGCTTGCGGGCAAAAAATATAGATTTCAAAGCCCGCGCGACGTCGCTGAAATTTTTATAACTTTAAAGCGGCTTAAAAATAGCCTTAGCATCGAAGAAAGCGTGCTTCGCGGCATGCAAAAAAGCGGACGGATCGAGGATGGGATAAATTTTTTAATCGGCGAAATTTACAGATTAAATCCCTACCGCAGTCCTGGGTATGAGTTTTTTTTCGGGCGCGGCTTCGCGCAAAAGCCCACGTCGCCGTATAAGCGCTACAATCTCTTCCTGCGCTGGGCGGTGCGCGACAGCGACATCGATCTGGGGCTGTACAAAAAGATCGAAAAATCGCGCCTCCTCATCCCGCTCGATACCCACACGCATAAAGTTTCGCTTAAGCTTGGGCTGATCGATCGCAAGAGTTACGATTTTGAGGCGGTTTTGCAGCTTACGCAAAGCTTAAGGCGCTTCGATCCGAGCGATCCCATCAAATACGACTTCGCGCTGTATCGCCTCGGACAGAGCGGCGAGATAGATAAAATTTTACCTTTACTGGCCGATTGATTTCAGTTTTAATTACACATACCAAGTGGACCGAAGCATTCGGAGAACAGTCTATTCTTTTGAATTATATTTTCTCCTGGATAGATAATAATTTCGTGTCCTTGCTTTTGCCAGATTTGTCCATTTTTTGCGCTTATGGTAGATACATCTAAGTGAGCTGTTGAGCCATAGACTAAATATATTTTATCAAATATATCACTATAGCCTAGATAATGAAAAAACGGCGCCGCAAACGTGATTTTTTTGAATTCCGTTAGATTGCTATCTTGAGCGACACAATTGGATTTATTGGAGGGTTTGTAGCCGTTTTCAATGAGTTTCTTTTCTGCTATGCCGTTAGTAGAATTTAACTTTACGTAATGAACATAGCAGATTTCATCTAGACTATCTGCGGCATTTGGTTGAATTTTTCTACGATACAAAAGTAATCCATCCATATCTGCATTGTCTGTTAAAATATTCAATTCTTCAAAATTATTGCTCTTTACGTTCCAAAAATCATTATATGGTTTTAAATAAATTGACGCAATAATAAATGCTATTATTAATATGATGATTGCCCCTAAAATAGATACGCTTATGATGAAAATTTTTAAAATCAGATCTATGATTTTTTTGAAACTATTCATTTTTATCCTTATTTTTTACTATTATAGCATACGATTTGCTATTGCGATGTACGGCGGTTAAAATTTAAGTTCACCTTTTGTAAAATATTGGAAATTAAAAAGGGACAAAAATGGAGCTTGAACTTTGGCAGTTTGCGGTGCTTTTTGCAGCGGCGTTTTTCGGCGGATTTATCGACTCGATCGCGGGCGGCGGCGGGTTGATTTCGCTGCCTGCGCTGCTTGCCGTGGGCGTTCCGCCGCATGTAGCGATCGCCACAAATAGATTTCAAGGCAGCTTCGGAAGCTTCACCGCCGCTTTAAATTTCATCCGCAAGGGCTATGTCGATGCCGCGGAGATCTTGCGGGGCGTGGTTTTTACGTTCATAGGCGGACTCGTCGGCGCCTATGTCCTACTCCTAATCGATGCGAAATTCCTAAACTACCTCATTCCGATCCTGCTGCTGGCGCTTTTCTTTTATATGATTTTTTCGCCAAACCTAGGCGAAGCGCCCGCCAAACCCAAGATGTCAAAAAAGAGCTTTTACGCGATTTTCGGGCTTATTTTGGGGTTTTACGACGGATTTTTCGGCCCTGGTACGGGCTCGTTTTGGACGTTTGCACTCGTGGGAATTTTAGGGCTATATATGAAAAAGGCGGTCGCACACACGAAGGTTTTAAATTTCACCTCAAACATCGTCTCTTTGGGCGTTTTTATCATCGGTGGGCAGATTTTATGGCTCGTCGGAGCGGTGATGGCGGTCGGGCAGATCGCGGGTAGCTTCGCAGGCTCAAGCCTCGTGATGAGATGCGACGTGAAATTTGTGCGCAAGATGCTTCTGCTCGTCGTTGCCGCCACGATTTTAAAGCTACTTTACGGACTGATTGCAAGTTAATTACAGACTGGTTGAGGGTCGATCGCGGGTTAATTTCAAGCCAAAATCATAGAATTTTATACAGGATTTCGTATAAAATTTCGCGTAAAATTTTATGAACCCTCGCCGATCTGCCGCAATGACGCTTATCTTACTGCTGTGGCAGCATTGATTTTATTACTGCGGCATCCATTTTGCCACAGTGTCGCACCGAACTTACTGTGACACTACCAATTTACTACTTTAGCATCGATTATATCGTAGTTTCGTACCTATTGCGCTGCGACGGAGCCAACTTTGCTGCCGCAATAGCGCAAGATCTTGCTGTAGCGTTGATGTAACTACTGTGTCGCCGATCTTTCTACTGCGATAGTGCTGATTTGCCGTAACGCCATACCGATCCCGCTGCGACGGCATCAATCTCGCTGTGTGTCGCCGATGAAATTTTATTTATTCGTGTCAGCTAAATTTCGCCGTATTACCCGCGTATCTATTTTATTTGCCCGCCATTGATAGAATTTAGTCGTATTGCCGAGCACGCGGCATTATCGCGCCGGTGCTTATAAAACTTCATACGCTTACGTCAGCAAAATTTTAAAACACCGCCTTGTAGATCGTTTTATCGCGCTATCGTATGTGCTACCAAATCCACTCGCAGCGGTTAAATTTGGCCGCATTTCTACG
>ERZ773054.992-NODE-992-length-18878-cov-48.472401_pt1 | contig 18878 bp, 21 predicted proteins | sample MGYA00580630_ERZ773054 | MGnify/ENA primary metagenome ERZ773054 (study PRJEB29015, sample SAMEA2737994) | human oral metagenome | biome: human oral; feature: human-associated habitat; material: dental | place: China | collected 2115 ... | reverse complement strand
AGGAGGTCTGGCGGCGGCCCTGGTTGTCGAAGGGGCTGATGCGCACCAGGCGGTGGGTGCCGCCCTCGACGCTCAGGGTCCCGTAGGCGTAGGGGGCGTGGACCTCGAAGGTGACCGACTTCAGGCCCGCCTCCTCTGCGTAGGAGGTGTTGAGGACCTTGACGGGATAGTCGTGCCGCTCGGCCCACCGGGTGTACATGCGCAGGAGCATCTCGGCGAAGTCGGCGGCATCCACGCCGCCGGCGCCCGAGCGGATGGTGACGACGGCGTCGCGCGGATCGTACTCGCCACTCAGTAGCGTGCGGATTTCCAAGTCGGAGAGGTCCTTGCTGATGGCAGCCAGGTCCGTCTCGGCCTCGGCGAGGATCTCGGCGGCGTCGTCTCCCTCCTCCTCACCGGCGAGCTCGACCATCGCCTCGAGGTCCTCAATGCGCTCGCCCAGGCTCTCGACGCGCTTGAGGTCGGCCTGGGCGTGGGACAGGGCGGAGGTGACCACTTGGGCGGAGTCGGGGTCGTCCCACAGGTCCGGGGCGGAGGCCTGCTCGGAGAGCTCGGCGATGCGGGCGCGCAGGGCATCGGGGTCAGTCACCGCGGCGATGGAGGCGTAGGTGTGTCGGAGTCGTTCGATCTCGGAGGAGAAGTCAGTGGCCACGGAGGCGAGTCTACGGCAGAACGCACTGGGGGTGCCGTCGGGCGGATTCGGCCCGTCACTCCCGCCCGCTCCACGACGCTCGCTCTCGAGCATCACCCCAGCTCGAGGCCTTGGGCCTGGGCGAGCAGCGCCTCGAGCACCGCACGTGTCGCGGGGCCTGGATCAGTGCGGGTCGAGCGGTGGCGCACCACCAGCTGGCGCACCCCCAGCCCGGGCAGGCGCACGACGCTCAGCTCGTCGGGCAGAAGCCCGGAGTAGACGGACAGCTCGGGCAGAAGCGCACAGCCCAGTCCCTGGCTGACCATGGCCAGGACGACGTCGTAGTCGTAGGCGACATGCCGCATCGTCAACGGCGTCCCCAGCTGGCGCTCCAGACGGTCCAGGGCGAAGGCTCCCGCAGTTCCTGGAGCCAGGTCGATCCAGGTGGCCCGTGCCAGGTCCGCCAGGGTGGAGGGGGCGGCCTGCTCGGCCGGAACGACGACGAGCCAGGACTCGTCGAGCAGCGGGACATCGGTCATTCCTCGGGGCGCAGCGGGCAGGGAGTGCTCGTCGCGCTCGATGAGGACCAGGTCGAGCTCGCCGCGGCGCAGCCGGGACAGGGCGCTGCGCTCCTCGACCTCCTCGACGATGACCTCCAGCTCCGGACTGGTGGTTGCCAGTGAGGACAGCAGGGGCAGTAGAAGCGCACGAACCGCGGAGGCGAAGCTGCCCACCCGCACCACGCCGGAGGGGATGGAGTCGTCCAGGTCGGCCAGCTCACGACGCACCGTGGTCAGCTCGTCCTCAATGCGCTCGGCCGCGTCCGCCAGGACCTTCCCTGCGGCTGTGAGCACGGCTCCGGCGGGCGTGCGGTCCAGGACCCGGGTGCCGCACTCGCGTTCCAGAAGGCGAATCTGCTGGGAGACGGCGGACGGCGTGATGTGAAGGATATCTGCCGCTGCGACGACTCCTCCGGCCCTGTGGACGGCCAATAAAACCGAAAGCCGCTGGGGAAGAACTTGCATGAAGTAAATCTACATCCCTTATGCAGATAGATGCGATTGACCTTCATCGAAGAGCCCCCAAGAATCATTCCCGTGAACGACGTGCTCTCCTCCCTCATCTCTCTCGGCGGCTGGATCGGTGCCGCTGAGCTCCTCGTGGCCTACTTCCTGGTCTCCAAGGGCACGATCGCGGGCGATTCACTGAAGTACCAGGCTCTCAACATCACCGGTTCCGTGCTGCTGACGATCAACTGCGCGAGCTCCGGCGCCTGGCCCAGCGTCATCGCCAACACCTTCTACCTGCTGGTGGGCATCAACATCCTGTTCACGGTGAAGCGGGCCTACATCGCCCAGCTCTCTCGCCGGCAGAGTGAGGAGCTGCGGGCTCGGGTGCACGGGTTCCGATGCCCCTCCCCCACCGTCTCAGCAGGCTTCGTCGAGCAGGCCTGACAGTACCCGCTCCGCCAACCCCCCTCCCATCGACAACCAGCCATCCACCAGTTTTCCGACGCAGTGAGTCCTGAAGGCTCACTGCGTCGTCGTCATGCGGGCCGATCCGGTGGCGGTGATGGTGAAGCCCTCGGCCGGGATGATCCCCCAGGGCAGGAAGGGCGGGCGGGAGCGGGCCTGCAACGTCACCACGGCGGCCTGACTGCCGGCGGCCCGGGCGCTGACGACGGTGATCCCCGTCAGCCTGGCAGCAGCGGGCTGGGCCGACACGTCTGCAGCCGCATGGCTTCGCACCTCCGCATCGGTCAGAGCACCCGGCGCCGTATCTGTTCCGTCGCCCCCGTAGTACGGGTGCGCATCCATGCTCTGCGCCCCGGCGGCTGCGGCCGAGTCCGCGAGCGACGTGAGGGTCTTGAGGTCGAGGTAGACCGCTGTGGCCGATGCGGCGACGAAGAGCAGCGCGAAGACGACACAGATGAGTCCAACCCCCAGCAGCAGCGTCTGTCCACCCTCCTCGCGGCGCAGGCGGCGCGCCAGCGCCCGTGCGCCACGAAGAACCTCGCCGGGCTTCAGTCTCCTGCTCACTGCTCCTCCTCACCCGGCAGGGTGATGGCCCGTTCGGCGTCAACGACGACGACGTCGCGACCGATCCCCAGGGAGGCGAAGCCCGGCAGGTCAACGCCGACAGCCACCTTGACGATCGCAGCCTGCCCTCGGGCACAACCGTGGTCACAGGTGACTGACAAGGAACGGTCCGGGTCGGCCTCGACCCCCTGATCAGACAAGGACAGGCCCATCGCCACCTGGGCCTTGTCCATGGCCGACGGGGAGTCGTCGACCTCGAGGACCCGACTGGCAGCATCGGCCGCCGAGGCAACGGCGAAGCTCGTCGCCTGGATCTGAGCCAGCGAGATCATGAGATAGAGGACGGGCACCACGAGCACGGCGCTCCACCCGATGAACTCGACGATCGCGTTGCCCTCCTCCGAATGCACGATCCTCCGGGACTCCCGGGCGACACTCCCGAGAATGTCTCGGAGCCCTCGCGCAGCCCGTCTCCCCCATCGAAGGATCGCGGCGACCCGATTCACCGCCGACGGCCGTGGGGCAGGTGGACGTCTGCGAGTCTTGGGGACAACCATGGCGATCACCCCTGTTCACTCTCCCGGACGAGTGAGGACTCGTCGACCGCGTGTCCCTGCACCCTCATCGTCCCTCCGGGGCCGAACAGCCCCAGAACCGGAAAGGGCGCAGTCGCCGTCACCTCAACGATCGTCAGGTCACCGGAAGGAACTCGAGAGACGGTCACGGTGTTCACGTAGCCGCGACGCAGCGCGGCGTCGGACAGAACCTGCACCCGTTGCCGAGCCTCAGCCTCGGTGCCTCCGACCAGAGCGGCCCGACGGGCCCCGTCGCCGGCGGCGTCAGTGAGGACGTTGCGCGCGTAGACACCCAGTGCGACCTGGAGGAGCGCGACGAACACGATGACGACGAGGGCACCCACCATGACGAACTCGACGACCGCGGATCCGGACTCGTCCCGGACGCTCAGACGGCTCGGGCACAACCGGAAGCCGGCGCGGTTCGTGCACGGAACTGAGACGTCACGGCCGATCCGTTCAGATCGCACTCGTCACCTTCGCGATGGCGTTGAGGAACACCTCGGTCAGTGTGCTGCCGGCGACTGTCCACAGGGCCACCACCAGACCAGCGGTCATGAGGGTCACCAGGACCCAGCCGGGGACATCACCACGCTCGTCCCGCAGATCGATCCGGGACGGGCAGACGATCCTCCACGTCCTGGATCCTGGACGAGACGACCGCGACAGGGTGAGAACGATACGCTTCATGACTGCTCCTTGTTGACGGATGGGAATCTGATCGGAGGGACGAGGGAGGGGAAGGTCCGGGAGACGGAAGAGACGAGGACGACGGACGTGCTTCACACCCCCAGTCTCAGGACGAGCAGCCCCGGGAAGAGAGCGAAGACGACCGTGATGGGCAGGACGAGGAAGACCACGGGGACCATCTGGGCGATCTCACGTCTGCCGCCCTCCTCCATGAGCTCCTGGCGTGCCGTCTCCCGCACGTCCTTGGCCTGGGAGCGCAGGACGTCGGCCAGCGGCGTGCCACGTTCAAGGGCGACGACGATCGCCTCGCACAGGCGGGTGACATGGATGGAGCCGACTCGTCTCTCCAGGCGATCCAGTGCGGTGGACAGGACGGTGCCGGAACGAACATCGGTCATGGTCGTGTCCAGCTCGTCGACAAGATCTCCTTGTCCAAGGACGACAACACGTTCGATGGCGGCCACCGGCCCCTGCCCGGCTCCGACAGCCAGGGCAAGGAGCTCGACGACGTCAGGCAGCTGGGCCTCAATCCGCGCCAACCGCTTTGAGACGGCCCGGCTGAGCCACCAGTCCCGGGCCGCCGCACCGACCACGACGGCCATGAGGGACAGGACGATGAGCGCGGGCACGTTGACGGATCTGATGAGGGCCGCCAGTCCCCCAGCCGCAAGGGCGAGCAGGAGCGCCGTCGTGGACCACAGAACCTGCTGGAGGCGGAACTGATCGAGCCCGAGAGACGAACCGGAACGCGCCAGCCGCCGTCGGACCGAGTCTGCCGATGACCCCAGGGAGTCCAGTATCCGCCCGAGGCTGAGGACCTCTGCGATGGAGGCCGCGAGCAGACCAACGACGGTGCGTCCGTCTGAGGCCGGCCCCGCCGAGGCGGTCAGAAGCCCAGAGGTCGTGGGACGCCGGTGGACGTACGGCTCCAGCCTGGCCATGAGTGTGGGACGACGTCGCCGGACCGCCGAGATGATGGTCAGGATCCCCACGGCACCCACCAGGCCCGCCAGTCCGCCGGCGAACATGACGTTCATCGGGGTCATCGCAGAGTCCTCTCCTCCTCGGGAAGGCGCCCCAGGCGCAGCATGAGCCGGTAGGCGATCACCGAGACGACGGCGCCGACCAGAAGGATGAGGGCACCGGTCGCGGTGGCGTATGCGGCCGCCGCCTGGGGCCGGGTGGACAGCAGCGCCAGGACGAGCCACGGGGCGGCGACCGCGACCTTGGCGCCGTTGACGGTCCAGGACTGTCGCGCCTCGAGCTCCCCACGGGTACGCATGTCCTCACGCAGCATCTGAGACAAGGAGCGCAGGAGCGTTCCCAGGTCCGTACCACCAACCTCGTGGGCCAGACGCAGGGCCTCGACGATCCGATCCGCAACAGGGTCGGCGAAGCGAGCCTTGAGACGATCCAAGGCGCTGTCGAAGCGGGCGGAGGCGGCGTAGTCAGTGGCAAAGGCCCGGAACTGGGGACGGACCGCTTCCGGGCCGCGCTCACCGAGGTTGGTCAGGGCCTCTGGCAGGCTCATGCCCGCACGGACGCCCGAGACGAGGGTGTCAACGGCCTCGGGCCATACCTGGCGCAGACGAGTGCGGCGGCTGCGCGCCCGCGAGGAGATGATAAGGAAGGGAATCGCGGTGAAGATGACAGCGAAGGACAGCGCGACCGGCCAGGCCCGCGAGGTTCCCAGAAAGACCAGGCCGATGAGCAGCCCCAGACCGATCGATCCCAGGACGAACATGGTGGGGCTGGTGCGACCGGCGCCGGCCTGGACCAGGATGTCCGCCAGGAGACGCGAGCGCCTTGAGCGCCACTGGGGCGGATCGGAGGTGCATGCCAGCCAGATGAGCAGAAGCCCCACGCCGGCGAGGAGTCCCGCGACAGCACCCATCAGTACGCTCCCTTGCTGTTGTCGGGGTGGGAGCTCAGCAGAGCGGCGAGATCGTGTCCGGCCCGACCGAAGCGCTCGGCGCCGCTGGGAGCACCCGCGCCCCGGACGAGATTGCCGTGGGGGTCACGGTGGAAGACGTCGGAGATCTCGATGACGCCGTTCTCAACCCGGCCGGACAGCGCGGCAACCTCCCTGACGGTGCGCCGCCCACCCCGGTCCAGGTCGAGGTGGACGACCAGGTCGATGGCGCTGGCCACGGTCGGGACCACGAAGTCACTGGAGACGTTCTCCCCAGCCAGCAGCGGAAGCGTGCAGATCTTGATGACGGCCTCCCGCGCGGAGTTGGCGTGCAGGGTGCACATTGAGGACAGCCCAGCCAAGGCTTTCTGACGATGAGCGTGTTCCTGGCTCTCCCACGCCAACCAAGAGAGTCGCGGCATACCCCCACCGAACCACCCATGCCGCTGGGTGGAGCCATCGTTGCGCGGACGACGGCCAGGGCCACGGGAGAGCTCGCCCTCAGAAAGAGGACGGGCCGATCGTCGTGGGCGAATGTCGCAGAGCGGGGGCGGGGGCAGGCGGGCCGTTCTGGGGATGGGGACGCTCCGGGAGAGTCAGGCCCGCAGGGGCCGCCCGCAACCACCCACACAGGTGCCACCCCCACGCCACAGCCAGGACGGCCGACCCCGGGCACACGGGCACCATGATCGAAGGAACCCCCGCGCCACTGCATCCCCCTTCAATGGCGGCCACCGAGCACACCCACGCACCACTTCCGGGACTGCCCAAACCACACCCTGGGGAGAACAGGCTGCACCCCCTCGCCACCGAGCTCTACCGTCGGGAAGCAGCCACCGTATCCCGTGCTCTAGCTCGGCCCTACCCGGCCGCATGGGCGAGGATCTAAGCCAGGCTTAGGGCCCCGGCAGGGGCGGTTACAAGCCAGTTCTAGCGCACCCGAAACAGCGCACCAACGCCAAGTTTTCCGCATGATTCCTGGGCGCCATCACGCCCCAACAGTGAGCGAAAATGATTGATTCACTTCTCAAACTTGCACGCATTGTCAACGCCTAACACGCGTAGCGGTCGGCGTCGGGCCCACCCCGGGGTATTCCCTGGGGTGTCTGGGGTTTGTTTTTTGGTCCTTGGTTATTTCGGTGTCGTGATGTTTGGTGTTTGCGCTGGTCAGGGCGTTGCGCGCTGTTCGTGCTGCTGTGGTTCGTGCTCATGTCGTCGCGTGCTGTGGTCACGGTCGTGGTCGTGGTGGCTGGTGCTGTGACGGTTGGTGGTGATGGTCGCGGCGGTGCGGCTGTGCGTGCGTGTGCGGGCCGTTGACGGCTTGTCTGTTGTGGGTGTGGGTGCTGGCTTGGGTGTGGGCTGTAGGGCGCTCAGGTGGGCTCCTGTGGCTCCTGGTGGTGGGGTGCGTGTGGGGCATGTCTTCCGGGCCTGTAGCGGCTGTTGGTGTGGCCCATGGCCTGTCTCTGCCGGGTGCGTGTTGGTGGGTGGTTCTGGTGGCTGTGGTGGTGTCCTGGGTGGGGTGTCGGGGTAGGCCCGCACGGTAGGGGTGGTGGTGCTGTAGGGGGTCGGCGTGATCGATACCCCGCATGCCGGGGTGGAGGTCCTGCCCCTGGGGTGGTGGGCGCTATTGCCGGGGGGGGTGCGAGCTGGGCGCGCCTTGATGGGGTGGGCATAGCCGAGGGCGTCGGGGCTGTGGGGTAAGCCTGGCTGAGGGCATCGGCTTGGCGGTGGCGCTAAGAGTGCCCGGCGCCGGGAAAGTTCCTCGAGCCTGTTCGGGCTGCATCCTTCGGGTATGGGTACGCCCCCGTGTCGGGGAGAGGCCGACGCGGGGGCGCTGGTAGTCGTGCGGATTAACCGATGACGATTTTCTGGATGGCGGCCGGGTGCGGGTGAAGGTAGGTGACGCGGGTGACGGCCCGCATGGCGACCTTATAGGACGTAAAGAACACGGATTCGTCAATGGCCAGTTCCGTGTCCTTGCGGACGGCGATGACGATGCGATCCTTGGGCAGTCCCCAGATTGTGCCCTTGGTGACGGCAGGGCTGGCGAGGAGAGGCACACCGGAGATGGTGCGTGCGCCGGCCTGCGTGGGGTCGGGGGCCAGGAGAGTACGGTTGGAGTCGTTCTTCTCCTTGACCTTGGCGATGGCCAGGGCGTCGTCTGGATGGGCGACGAAGGCGCTCAGAACGGCGCCTTCGCTAGCGGCCGCGTAGATGGCGTCGGTGAAGGGGTCCAGGCTGGTGATCTTGGCGCCAGCTGCGACGTTGTGGACGTCGGCGATGTCTCCGAGGCCGCGAGGCTGGTCCTCGGCGGTGGCGCCACTGGGGCGCTTACCGAAGAATGCGGCGTCGATCTTGCGGGCGATATCGCGGCCGAGAGCATTGGCGGCGGCGTTGGAAATCTGGGGGTCCGAGTCGTCGATAAGTTCTCGGGTGACGACGGTGAGCGCGGCAAGGCGGTGGAAGACGTCGGAGACCTCAGCAAGGCCGAGCTTGGAGACGGGGATCTCCGTCCCCTCACCGCCCCACGCTGCGGTGGGGTCGTTGGCCACGATGGGGGTGCGGTACCCCATTGCGGCCTTCTCTACGGAAGTGGCCCCCACGGCCTGGATAGCGACCGAGGCGTCAATGGCTGGCCGGATTACCAGTTCTCCAGTTTCGGTGTCGGCCCATGCCTTTGGTGCGGCCTTGACGGTCATGTAGGTCTCGGTCATTTTGCTTCTCTCTCGAGCGTTGGTGTCAGTAATTGCATCATTCCCGGGGGTGAGGTGGGGGGGGTGCTTCTGGCTTGTCCTCTGCTTGCCTGGCGCATTCCGGGCCGGTGTCTGCATTACTGCTTCCACCGGCCCGGTCTACGCACCCCAACCCAAGGAGCAACACCAGAACAGCTATCTCGAGGTCACTGAGCAAACAGCGGTCCTTTTGATATGTCTGAGTATATCAAGGGTGGTTGTACGTCAGATTCGGGTGACCCGCCTGTTGTTAATCCCGTCACTCAAGAGTTCTCTTAGCGTGCGAGGACCATTGCCGTCGCCTAGGGAAACGTCTACGGCGGGGTCGCGGGGGCGCGGCGGATTGTCTGCTGCGAACCGCCTCAGTAGGTCGATTTGCTGGCCCCATGATTCTCGGCTGCCGGTGAGTAGCTGACCGTAGTCGCCTTTGACGCCTGCCTCAGTGAGTGCGGCACTCTTGGCTTCAGCTTCGATTCGGGCGGCTTCCTTGGCCTCGAGGTCGGCAACCTTTGCCTTTAGGGCGGCATATTCCTGTTGAAGGGTGTCCGTCTCGGGGGCGTCCCCCTGGGGTGTGTTCTCCGGCTCCTCAGCGGCCTCGGGGGTGGCTGTGTCGTGCTGGGCTTCCTGCTGGTGCTCCTGGGTGTCGTTCAGTCTGTCGGCCTTGGTGGTGGGCTTACTCGTGCGGGGCTGGGTAGGCTGCTGCCTTCTGTCGTTGCTGGCGATGGCCTCGGAGGGCGTGCTATCCGACTCTCTGAGGGCCTCAGCGGCGCCATCCCCAGTGTTGGTGCTGACGGGCATCTCTGACGTCTCCTCTTGGCTCTCAGTGGTCTCTACGGGGGGTTCGTGCTTGAAGGTCATGGGTTCTCTCCTTACTCGTTGTTGTCGTGGCCGCTAGGGCGCTGGTCGTCGGCGGTGTTGGCGTATTCGGAATACAGGCTCTCCGGGTATGTTGATAGGGGTGGCCCCATGGTCCACTGGACGACGGGGATCCCTTCGTCGACGATTCCGTAGACGACGCCCACAACGGCGCTGCGCTTACTCTGGTCGGTCATGTCACATCTCCTCTGTGTCGGTAGTTTTCTGAGTCTTGAGCCACGTGATGACGCGCTCCTTGGTGGGGTCCTGTTTGTCGGCAATGAGGGCCGCTACCGCTGCCGTCAGGTTCATTTGGGCTTGGGCGTGCCAGCCGCGGGGCCAGTCGCCCGGCATGGGGCCGTAGAAGCTGAGACTGTTCCCGAACGCCTCGGGGCTCATCCCCAGGAGGATGGCGACCTCTGTGTCAGACCAGTAGGCCAGGTTCGGCGGGTTGTAGCGAATGAGCTCGGTGGCGGCCGCGCGGGCTTCCTCGGGGGTGGAGATCGCGTCCCAAGGGGTGCGCTCCTCCTCCGGTTTGCTGGGGACTGCGATCATTGCTTCTCCTCTGTGGTTGATACTTGAATGTTGCAGTTGGTCGGTTCACTGTGGACCCAACTAGTGCGGCGGATAACGCCGCCCGGGGCATGGGCGTCCAGGGTGTCCGTGACGACACGACTCAGGCCCTTACACGGCCAGTGCGTGACCACTGTGCGGAAGGGTCGGGTGTGGTCCCGCCGGTGCTCTTCCAGGGCGTCAATGTCGGTGCTGTGGGCCTTGGCGACGGCGGTGAGCTCCTCCTCGCTGGTGAGACGCCACACCCACGTCTTGCCCTCTTTGACGGTGATGATGTCCTCACTGCCCTTGCGGGCTGCTTGGAGTGTTGAGGTGCGGTATCCGGCTGCGGCCCCGGCGCGGTAGAGCTCCTGGGCGCACACCTCGCCCCCGTGGTCGGTCAGGTAGGCGCGTGCCCACTGCATGGCAGACTCTTTGCGAGAGAGTTCGGGTTTATCGGTGGCTATCTGGGGCATTGGTTTCCTCTATCTGTGCTGTGTGCTGGGTTACATGTGAAGGGGGTGGATGAATTGGGTGAGTTTTCAGGACCTAAGTTCCCTACGCGTGGGTGTATAGGAAAGTCATGTCCACAAAACTCACCTAGCTCACTCCTAGTGGACTTTCCGTTGGAATCATGCGGATTCACGATCATCCTCCGCTCGGAGGGCGACGCCGTAGAACGTGGTTGCCCTCTTCGCACCCGGCCGCTTGACCATCCCGTGACCTTCAACCTGCTCGGAAAACTGCCGCTTGGTCATGCCCTTCGCACCCTCCTGCTGGCACCAGAACGCGAACGCCTCGAAGAGGGCCGCCAACGTCACGTGCACCGCAGGGGACTGGACACACACTGAGTCATCGGCTAGGAAGCGGGCCACCGTGTCGGAGTCCTGCCTGTACCGGTCGGTTGCCGCGGTCACCGCTGCCGCGTCGGGCATCCCATTGGTCTGATAGTCGGCCCACCCTTCCAGGGCCCACGTGACGATGGTGTCGGCCTCGGCCTCGAGCTTCGCCCCAAGTTCTGGGTCCCTGTCCTCCGGCGGGATAGTCACATCGAAGGGGACCACCCTGATACGCCGCCAGGCGGCCGGGTCGGTGCCGTCGATCTTCGGCAGGAAGTTCGTGACCATCAGCGGCGTGTGCGTCGGCTTAAAGGTCACCGGCAGGCTGTACAGTTGGCGGGCCGTGATCGGGTCACCGCCGGTCAGCTGCTTCATTAAGGCTGTAGCCAGCGGTCGATCCCGCTCGGTCTCGGAGACCACCACGAACCGGCGCCCCATGAGCTCAAACAGGGCCGGAGAGGCGGCGTTGGCACTGCCCTTGGCAACCATGAACAGCTCACTGTCGGCTGCGTGCCCATAGTCGCCCAGGGTGTGGAGGATCGCGTTGTACGCGACGCCCTTACCGTTCGCGCCGCTCCCGGTAGCGATGGTGAAGACCTGCTCACGCACCGCGCCACAGAGCGCCATGCCGACGAAGGCCCGGAAGTAGCGGCGCACAGCCTCATCGGGCAGGACCTGTTCGAGGAACCTGAACCACAGCGGCACATCGTCCTGGCTGTAGACGGCCTCGGGAGTGAACGCCCCCCTGGTCATCTTCGTAAGCCGGTCCGCCGGGTCGTGGGGCCTGACCGCGTTGGTTCGCAGGTCATAGGTCCCGGCAGGCGTGTTCAGCAAGTACGGGTCGGAGTCGAGGTCCTCCGACACCACCACGAGCTCCTGCATACTCTCGGCCAGCCGCAGGATGCCGTCGATAGCGTTGGCGCTCTGACAGGACCTCACCGCCTGCCTCAGCTCGGAGTCATGCATCCCCTCGTCGAAGGCGTCGTGCAGGACCTCCCGGATGTACTCGCGGCATCGGCCGGTGACGTCTTCTGCCCAGCGCCGCCCGTCCCAGACGTGCCACCGTTTAAGGTCAGCAACGTAGAGGATGCGGTCGGAGTACTTGGCAGCCAGGCGGTAGGCCATGCGCAGCTGACCGGATGACGCCCGCTCCTTCTCCGTGACGGCCGGGGCCTTGTCCTGCTTGTCCCGTAGGGCGGCGACCTGTTCGTCCGTTGCAGTGCCGGGGACCGCGGTCGGCCCCCACCCGTCTTCCACTACCGTGAGGGCGCTCATGCGACCACACCCCGCTCTGCGAGGACCTGACGGGCGTGCGCAGCACGGTCATGCTCCCCACGAAGCTCGCACAGCTCCGCATACGGGACACCCTGGGCCAGAGAGGCCGACAGTGCCCGGTTCTCGGCATCCAGCTGCTTCAGCTGCTCCGCATGCAGGGCGGTAACCATGTCCGCCTGCCCGGCGGCGTAGGCGGCGTTCTGGGTGGTCTTCAGTAGCGCACAGGCTGCCTCAAATCCGGCGCAGTACCCGATGCGCTCACCGACGGCGATGGTGCGGCTAACTTCCCTCATGGCTTCCGGGCCGAGCTCGCCCAGCCGCTTGAAGACCGAGGGCGAAGCGTCCTGGGCGTAGTCCCGGCATTTCTCGGTGGCTGCCTGCCATTCGCGTGCTTCGATGGCTGTGGCCTCTCGCCGCCGTGCTCGGGCGTCGTGAGCGAGCATGTCTAGTGGTTGCGTCGCGTCTAGGCGCGGAAGGGTTGCAGTGGCGGCGTTGAGCGCTGTATCCTGGGGCCAGCCCACCGCGCTATTTGGGCTACTTCCCCCCGTTGGAGTGATCTGGCGGGGGTTACTCATGTTCATCATCGGGCCACACCCCCGATGGGGTTGAGGATCGCGATGATGCGATCACGTGTGGCTGGCGAGATGGCTGGCGCTTTGGCGATGGTGGCGGCAATAGCCTCGCTGTAGGTGCTGGTGTTCATTACGCACCCGCCTTGCTCACGAGGGCCTTAATGTCGTTGGCCTTGACTCGTGTGGTGTTGGGGCCGCCAGTCTTGTAGGCGATGATTCGCCCCTCGTGTATCCACCGGTAGACGGTGCTTCGGTCGCAGCCCAGGTATTCAGCTACGCGGGTGACACTCCAGTAAGTGGTGCCGCCGATGCGGGTAGTAGCCCTCATGTTTCTCTATCCATCCTGTGATTCTCATGTGTTCCTTTCCTCTGGTGACGGCTGGCTGATACAGCCGTGCCCCGTCCCTTCAGGGGCAATATCAAGTGTAGTGTCCATGGATTTTGTTGTACAAGTGTTCGAAGCTGATTCAGGGGCCGAGAAAATACACCCCAGCGGAGGAAGCGCCTTACTTAGTCCATAAATGTCCGAATGTGCCACCTACGGCATAGTGAGTTTCGTTGAAATACTCAGGAAAGATGACCGCACATGATTAGTTAGGTCGGTCGGAATTGATTGCGGAAACCTCAATAGCCACCCCCTGAGTGATCTCAAACACACCCCACATTCGGCTCACAACACACCCACGCAGGCCATCACCGTCCCCACGCACACGAGAGGCCCCCACACCACCACAACGGGCGGCACAGGGGCCTATAGGGCGGGCTAGCGTCCTCATTCGCCAGCGGCGGACTCACGCTTCCAATCGATCCGCACCGTCGAAGGATTGAACCGCCTCGGCGCCGTGCGCGGCGTCGGCAGCACCGTCACCGTGCACAGAGCATCAATCACAGCCCGCCGCTGATCAGTAGACGCCGCCTCCCACGCACTACGAATATCCCCACCGGTCAGGACCGCAGATAGGGCTCCACCCGACACCAAGGCCACCTGTCGCGCCTCAACAGCCTCGAGCTCACTGGCGATCGATTCTGTAACCCGCTCCAGCGTCGCCAACGGCATCTTCCCCGCCGCATACGACTCCGCCGCCGCATCCCGCCGACGGCGGAGAGTGTCAGCCTGGACTGACAGGCTCTCCCTCTCCTCAGCCTGACCATCGTTCGCGGCAGCCTCGGACAAGGCTCTCAGATTGTCGGGGCGCTCCAAGTACGCCAGCACCATGGCAGTCACGTACTCATCCAGCGGCCCCTGCCACTTGTACGGATGGCCGCCGCCTCGAGTTCCACAGTTGTAGGCGCGGTAGGACTTACCCCGGCTGTGGACTACCTTGATCCGCACCGTCCTCCCACACGGACACAAGGCCAGGCCACTAAGAAGGAACCGGGTATGGCGCGGCCCCTTCAGCTTCCGGTCAGGGTTGTCCACGATGGCGACGACAGCACGCCACTGGTCCTCTGGGAGGATTGCCGGGAACTGGGACGGTCCGATCGTCTCCCCATCCTCGTTAAGCACCAGCCCGGCATTCTTCGGGCGCATGAGCACTTGCTTCAGTGTCGTCCAGTTCCAGGTCAGGCCCGTAGGGGATGCGTGCCCGGCTGCGTTCATAGCCTCGGCGGTCCCCAGCAATGTCTCCCCAGCCAGTAGCCGCCGCGCAGCTTCCCGGATCACCGCCGCCTCGGCCGGGTTTACCCGGTGTGGCGGCTTGGTGCTCCCATCCTCCCTACGCCACCCGTAGGGGTACTGGCCGCCCGTGAACTTGCCGGCGTCGCTCAGTTGGCGCATTGCCCGGCGAATCCGGTCGGCCTTGTGCTCAGACTCGAAACGCGCCCACGCGCCCATAGTCCTGGCTACCGCACGTCCCGAAGGGGTCTCCAGGTCGAGATACCCGGCCTTGCACGTCACGGTCACCACGCCCCGCTCTTCGCAGACCTTGATGTACTCCTCCAACTCAATCGGGGAGCGGTGAAGGCGGTCGGTGTGCCATGCGACCACTGTCCCGAACCGGCCACCCCTCAGGTCCTCTAGTAGCCGCAAGTATGCTGGCCTCGGCTTACCCGAGTAGGCGCTCAGGTCGTCGTCAACGTAGACCTCTCCAACCTCAAGGCCCCTCTCCTCGGCTAGGCGACGGCAGTCCTCCTCCTGACGGTCTACACCCAAGCCCGCGCCGGCTCGGTCCTGGGAGATGCGGCAGTAGATCGCGGCCGGGCGTGTCGGCCTGTTGAAATTGTTGCTCACCGGTGTATGGTACTCCTGCGATCTAAGGGAGTCCGGAGTTCATCGCGAGGAGCAGGTCGAGGGCCTCGGCCTCACGCACCTCGCCGATGAGGAGGCGGTCGGGACGCATGCGCAGCGCCTCCTTGACCAGTCGGCGCAGACTGATCTCACCAACGCCCTCGAGGTTGGGCGGACGGGTCTGCATCGCCACGCAGTCCCGGTTGCGCAGGGCCAGCTCGAAGACCTCCTCGCAGGAGATGACCCGCTGCCCGCCCGGGATGGCTCCGGCAAGCGCCCTCACCATCGTGGTCTTCCCGGCTTGGGTGGCTCCCGAGACCAGGATGTTGAGGCCGGACTGCACGGAGGCGTCCAGGAAGGCCGCGACCTGGCTGGTCATTGAGCCCATGCGCACCAGGTCGCTGGTGCGCGAGGCGCGGGAGGTGTGCTTACGGATGTTCACGGCCCAATGCTGGGAGGTGATCGGCGGGATGACGACATGAAGTCGCTGTCCTCCGGTCAGCTGGGCGTCGACGAAGGGGCTGGACAGGTCCAGGCGGCGCCCGGAGGCCCGCAGCATCCGCTCGACCAGAACGGCGAGGTCCTCACTCTCCAGGATCGTGGTGGTCAACTCCGGGCGCCCGGAGCGGGCGATGAAGACACGACCGGGGGCGTTGACCCAGATCTCCTCGATGGACTCGTCGTCGAGGTAGCTCTGGAGCGGCCCCAGGCCCGCCATGGAGTCCAGCACGTGGGAACGGGCTCCAGCCGGGTCAATGAGTGGCGGCACGAGTCCGGCGTCGGAACGGCGCAGGTAGTCGTCCTCGGCGTCGGTGACGAGCTGCTCGAGGGCGGAGGTGTCCTTGAGTGGGTCGATTCCGCGAGCGTGGACCAGCTCGCGCACCTCCGCAAGGAGGAGATCGGCGGCATCCATGGTGCCTCTCAGTGACGTGAATTGATGAGAACGGGATGAGTGAGGACGTGTGAGGGTCGCGCTGGGGATCGGCGCCACCCTTTCAGCCACCGGCTACTTGGTGACCGTCATCACGGAGAAACTCTAGGGCACCTGATCGCAAAACGACCACCACCTCGGTAAACCCTGTGGATAACTCGGACGTTGTTGCACATTCATCGGTTCGCTGTCCAGCGAATTCGGCGTTTGCCGCCAGCGGACGGGCGCGGCTGTCCTGCGAGATATAGGACCTGTCGCCTACGGTTGGACCATGTCACAGCCTCCGCAGTCCCCGGACGCCCCCGGCAGTACCGATGTCAACGGCCGCGTCGACAGACTCACCGATGAGGCGGCTTCCGACGTCGAGCACGCTGTGGCTCCGACGGCCGGCGACGAGGACAGCGACCAGCAACAGGCTGAGCACTCCGATCAGCGATCCGACGAGCACGACGAGGGCTATCGTGCGCCCGTGGTCGTGGCCCCGCTGCCGGGGGCCTCGGCCGAGCCGCCGCAGAGCAGCACGCCGGCCCCACAGGCCCAGCCCGCCGAGACTCCTCGTCCTCACCACTCCGCACTCTCCCTGGCCGCCATGGCGAGCGTCGCCGTCGCCGGTCTCAACCCGGCCCGCCTGGCGCTACCGCAGTCCGAGACCCCCGAACGGCACATCATCGGCGTCATCGACACCCAAGGCCGGCACTGGGAGGTTCATGAGGCGCGCACCGACGCCGTCGGCGCTTCTCTGGAGGCCGAGGCCGAGGTGCTGCGCCGCATCGGCCGGGTCGTCGATGACGGGAGGCTCTCCTTCAACGTGCCCCGGGCTGCCGGCTCCCTGCGCCAGCAGGGAGCCCACATCCAGGTCCGCTCGCACGTGGAGGGCAAGCCGATCCCGATCGAGGCGCTCCGCCCGGGGCCGGGGATGTCCGCAGGACTAGGCAAGGCCCTTGGCGAGATCCATGAGCTGGAGATGTCGGTGATCTCTGAGGCGGGGATGCCGGTCTACGACGCCGAGGAGGTACGCCGGCGCTGGCTGAGCCTGCTGGACGACGCCGCCGCGACGGGCAGGACTCCACCGGAGCTGCTGGGGCGCTGGGAGCAGGCGCTGGAGGACACTGCCCTGTGGCGCTTCCGCCCCACCGTGGTCCACGGTGACCTCGCCGAGGAGAACGTGCTGGTGGCCGGCGGCACGGTGGTGGCCGTGCGCGGCTGGACTCAGGCGCACGTGGGTGACCCGGCCGAGGACCTGGCCTGGGTGTACTCCTCGGCGCCGGTGGACTGCCTGGACTCCATCGAGGATGCCTACGACATCGCGCGCACCGAGGGCGTCGACCGGCACCTGCGCGAGCGGGCCGAGCTGGTCAGTGAGCTCAGCCTGGCGCGCTGGCTGCTGCACGGGGTGCGAACCGGGGACAAGCCGGTCATCAACGACGCGGTGGCGATGCTGGAGGACCTGGCCGCCCAGGTGGGTGACGCCCCGCTGGTGGAGCCGGCCACGCCCAGGCTGGCGCCAGTGCCCGGGGAGCGTGAGCCCGCGGAGCCCGACGCGATCACCAACCCGGTGGCGATGGTTCGCGTCGACGATGAGGACGACTGACGCCGCCTCCCGCCTCGATCGGGGTCAGGTCAGAGGGTTGCGGCTCATGAGTACCAGGAAGGCGCCGGCCCACACCAGGTTGACGATGTTGAACAGTGCCCCGTCCAGCAGCGGTTTGCCGGGGTAGGGCAGACGGGTCAGGGCGTACCACGGCAGGGCCTGCACCGGCGGGGTCAGGATCAGTGACCATCGGGGGAAGGCGGTGGCCCCGGAGCCCAGAGCGATGCAGACAAGGACCCACCCCAGCGCCGTCAGCCCGATGGCGGGGATCCAGGCCTGCATGAGGAAGCGGTAGAGCCTGCGGGCATGCGCCAGGGCGGCAGGATCGGGCGCTTCGCCGTCCTGGTCTCCCTGACTCATCGTCTTGGCCGACACGTAGGTCCGGTAGGCCGCGTGCGCGCGCTCCGAGGCCAGCGCGAGTGGGTAGAAGGAGGCGTGGGCCAGGGGTGAGAGGCTGAACCCGATGCCGAGCAGCAGCACTCCCACCGTCCCGACCGGCGATCCGCGCAGCAGCACCCAGTGCGCGTAGAGGCCGGCGAGCATGAGCGGGACGGAGTAGTTGGCTACCAACGCGCCCCATCGCAGGCGGGGCTCGTTGATGCGCGTGTAGAAGGCGTAGGCGTCGTCTCCCATGAGATCGATGAAATCGCCGTGCTCGCTCCGGTCGGGCCGATGAAAACCGACGATGAGCGCGTCACCGAGGATCCAGCACAAGGAGCTGATGAGGAAGGCGACGATCGACCAGGTCACCAGCATGCGGGGTCTCCTTGCAACGTCGGACGCGAAGCGCGAGTGCGCGGACCGTGAGTGGCTCCGCGTCTGAACGAGACGGCGAGCCCCAGGCAGTCCTGAAGGTGACGTTAGCCCGGCTGCTCAGGCGGGGGAAGAGGCGTCATCTCGTCGGATGGGAGCCCCGGTGTCAGGGCCGACTCGATCCGGTCGAGGCTGAGCAGACCGGCCGCGGCGAGCTCGTCGACGCGTCCCCCGGGGTAGTCGACATACACGTAGGCGGCACGCACCGAGCCGGCGGAGACCCCCTGGGAAGCCGCCCAGGCGTGGACGTAGACGCTGAGCTGGTCCACCGGGACCTGGCGGCGTCCGGTCTTCCAGTCGACGATGAGCCATCCGGACCCATCCAGGCGGCGGAAGACGGCGTCCATGCGGCAGCGCAGGGTGGTGGCACCGATGGTGATCTCCCGATCGATCTCGGTGTCGACCAGAACGTAGTCGTCCAGGAGCGCCAGGTTCTCCACCGTCCCCAGCCAGCGCTCAACACGTTGCCGGTCCTGGGGGTCGAGGTTGTCGGGAACGCCCGCCTCCCCCAGCCCGAACAGGGTGCCGCGAGCGCTCAGGAGCTGGGCGACGGCGTCGTGGAAGACGGTTCCGAGCCGGCCCGCGGCGCGGGGCTCGGGCGGAAGCGGCCGACGCAGGTCGAGGGCGAATCGCCGACGGTCGGC
>ERZ773054.983-NODE-983-length-18932-cov-4.745193_pt1 | contig 18932 bp, 8 predicted proteins | sample MGYA00580630_ERZ773054 | MGnify/ENA primary metagenome ERZ773054 (study PRJEB29015, sample SAMEA2737994) | human oral metagenome | biome: human oral; feature: human-associated habitat; material: dental | place: China | collected 2115 ... | reverse complement strand
TGTGTGTTCTGTCAGGAGGTTGGTGGCAACCAACCTCACCACGGTGGTAACAACCTATCTCAACACTTTGGTAACAAATACACACCTACCGCTACCTAAAACAGGCGTGGAACCCAGGGTATGAGTTTAGAGGTTGTGTTGGCGCAGCCACTGTTGCCGACGTTGCTCCCACGACCTGGGCGCATCCCGCAACCATGCGCCCTGAACCTTCCACAACGGCACCGTCTTACCCGGCCGAACACCAGGCACTGTCAATGGCAGCGCAATCCGCAGCATAAGTTGCCCATCATCACCATCAAACAATGCATACTCATGCTCGGTATGCACTAGGTAATACTCTTTCCCACATATCTTCTGAGGCACGGTTACCTGATAGTTGGGAAAATTAATCCGGGTTTTTGCCGACCGCTGCAACCGCACTAGCTTGGGATGCTGCTCGGGATTAGCATCAGCAGTGGTACCGGCAGCCTGGCTAGCAGCAGTGGTGGTGGTTGAGGTGGTGGGGATGTCGTCTAGCGGCACGGGCTTACCGGTACTGGGGTGATGTTCCAGGCTATCCCAGGCCTGCTGCGGGGTAGCCCCGTGAAGGGATTGATGTCTGCGCTTGCGGTTGTACCGATCACGGAAATCCTCCACCCACCGACGAGCCTGCGCAAGGCTTCTAGGCTGGTGGGCATCAAGAAACCGTTGCAGGGTTTGGTGACACCGTTCGGTTTTGCCTTGGGTCTGTGGGTGATCCACCCGGCCAGCAATGGCCTGGCATCCACGATCGGCGGCAAAGCGCTGCACAATGGTGACCCGCCCGCGGCGGGATTGATTAAACGCGGTGCCGTTGTCTGTCAGTAATTGTTGGGGCACACCATAGGTGTCAAACGCTCGGGCTAAGCACCGACAGGCGTCGGTGCTGTTTTCGCTATCTGCGGCGCAGTAGGTACCGACATCGTAACGGGTAGCATCATCAACCACGTGGTAGATGGTGATGGTGCCGCCGCCTGCGAGGCGGTAGCTAAACGCATCGAGTTGCCACAGTTGCATGGCATAGGGACGGCTAAACCGAATCAAGGCGGATCGAGGGCGTTTGCGGGGATTGTTGTCAACGACTCCGGCTGCGCGCAGTATCCGGGCTATGGTGGCTGGTGAGGGGATCGGTGGGGTGATGTCTGGGTCATCCAGCATGTCGTAGTAAATGGATTGCGGGCCGTTGTCCCAGCCTTGATTGGCTAACCGGTCCCGGATGGTCAATACCAACAAGCGTGTCTTGTGCCCGTAGTAGGTTGCCGGATTGTGGGGAGCGCTGGAGTGGGGATAGAGCGCGGCGTGGCCTTCTTGGGTGTAACGGTCCTTGATGGTGTAGTAGGTTTTTCGGCTGATATTGTTCGCCGCGCAGAAATCAGTGATGCTGACACTGGTGGGGGCTGCGGGATCGAAGTCAATGATCCGACGGCGTAATGCGGGGGAAAGTGATCGTGCCATGACAGTAGTAAAAACCACTACTGATCAGCACCAAAAAGAGAGCTTTCACTAGGGAAAAATGTTACCAAGGTGTTGAGATAGGTTGTTACCACCGTGGTGAGAGAAGTTGTTACCAACCTCCCAAGAGAGTGCACTCGAAAATGGGGTGTTCGCGTACCTGGCGATGGACCTATATGACCAAGGCGAAAAACAGGGCATTGTCGTGCTTGAGCATAAGCACACTGTGCACTACCCCACCATCAACGCGATACAGCAGGTGGCCGTGGCGTAGTCTCCGTCGTGACTAATACTGAGACTGATGGGGGGGGTAGCACCTCCCATGGTGGCCGCAACCTGCTCGGCAACCTCCCCGATCAGATGAATAGCCACCCGCCCCCACTGGTCGGGGACGATTTCTACCTGCGACCAGTCAAAATCTTCCAGGTCGATCACGGGCGGGGTGCCGTAGAGGGCCTGGGACCAGGCTTTGACAAAGGCTTCTTTAGCGGCCCATCGCCCGGCGAGGTGCTGATCAGGGTCGAGTTTTTGGTTGGCGTGACGTCTTTCGAAGGCGCTGAATACGCGGTGAAAGCGACTGCCAGGTTGCTGGAGCTGTTCGGCAAAGCTGGGGATATGGACGAGGTCAATACCGATGGCGGGGGTGACAGGGGGCATGCCCTCAATAGTAATCTATGGAAAGTACTTGCCAAAGTGGAAAGTACTTTCTTAAAATCGGAGCCATGAACACCACAACACCACAAGAGGCGCAGGCCCAGCTCGCAGAGGCACGCATGCGCACGCAAGGCATCAGTGGATTTAGCCCCGTCTGGGTCGCCTACGAGATCATCCTTATTGCTATGACCTTCGGAGTGCTATGCGCGTACTTTGATGGACATCCCGATTTTCAATCCCTACGCACCCCATTCTTTGCCATGGGGATGGCATGGCTGTTCGGAGGCATAGTCATGCTCATACTCACCAAGACCATCTCAAAACCCATCCGCTTCGGCTTCGAGCGTCGCTGGGACATTATGCATTACCTCATGGCAGGCGGTTTCTTTGCTTCGACACTCATCGTTGTTTTTGCGCCGCTAGAACTGTGGCACGTCCTTGCCATCATCTCCGCCTACCTGCTCTTGGGCATTGCAGCCCCTGTATGGGAGGTGATCACTGTGCGCAACCTTTACAGAAACGCCCAATAAAGTCCACATTTCTGTAACCGAATTCTTCTCAAAGATGGGATTTCTCTGACATGAACGCACTAACACCACATGAAGCGCAGGCTCAACTCACGGAGGCTCGCATGCGCACGCAAGGCATCAGCGGTTTCACCCCTGCGTGGGCCTCTTATGAGATCATAATTGCCGCCATGGTCTTCGAAGTTCTAGCCAATTACTGTGACGGGCACCCCGAATTTCACGCCCTTCGCATGCCGTTGTTCATCACAGGATTTGTGTGGCTCGCTGTCGGAGTCGGCTTATCCACATTCACGGTGATTGTCGCTAAAACCGCCCTCCGTGGTTTCGGACTTCGTTGGGGCATCATGATTGGGGTCTGGTCCGTTTGCTACTTGGCACTCATGCTTACTACGACCTTCACACCAGTATCCCTGACGCAGCTTTTCATCATGCTCTCCATAGTCCCACTCCTAGGCATCGCAGGTCCCGTGTGGGAAATGCTCGCCCTGCGCAAGAACAGAAAGAGCATCCGATGAGCACCCACCCTCGCAATGACCTCAACCCGGCGTTCACTAACCCGCTGCGGTTTTCCCTGATGGCTACGCTCGCGGGCGTCGAGAAGCTGCCGTTCAAGGACGCCCGGGATTACCTGGGCACCACCGATTCGACGCTTTCTAAGCACGCGAGCGCGTTGGAGGAAGCGGGGTTCGTCACCATCATGAAAGGGTTTTTGGGCAAAAAGCCGCAGACAACCCTGAAGCTCAGCAAGCAGGGCCGCACGGCGTGGGCGGCGCATCTCGACGCCCTGCGCCAGATCGCCTTCCCCCAAGACACCGAGAGTTAGTGGTCCTTCGACAGAACCCGCACCAGCGCACACACTATAATCCCCAGGAACAGTAAAGCTAATGGAAGAAACACGAAGGCACCGACATCCTTGAGGCTCTGCGTCTCCGATGCGGCGCGTATCGGACTAACACGGTTCACAGCGGGAGCGGCGGGGATCGCGGGGGCGGTGGGGTTAATGGGCGTCGAAAAGCGGAGAAGGGAATCCTGGGATTCAGCTGCGGCGGGGGCATCGGGTTGGAACACCGTTTCCGTCACAATGCTGTCCATGATGTCCTGCACCACCCCATAGGACGTGAGATGAATGGGAGATGCCACGGGCTGGGCGTCGGCAGTGGTTGAGTAGAAAACCACCAGGTAATAGTGGTCGGACTTCCATCCACCCGATGGAGGTTCGGCAACAATGGATTGGGCGAGACCGCCGTCTTTAATTCCCTGGGTAATGCTAGCCGCATGGTGCTGCTCATCCGGCACCGAGAAGGGATCGTCCTGTTGCTCAGCGGTGTATTCGATCAATTCGTCCGCATCGGAATTGATATAGACATGGCCAACAGCGTTGCGCGGCCCCGACAGGCGGCTATCAAATCGCAACGACCGCTCCCCCAGCTTGTCATGCAGCAAGGCACCCGGCGCACTGACCACCCAGCGAATAAGGGTGCCGTTAATCTGCTGGCCTTCCACCGTTATGTGAGCAGGAAGTGTGGGGGCCGCTTTCACAATGCCGGAAGGGCCATCGCCCGGCAGAGTAATACTCCGGTCAGTGCCGTTGATATTGAAGTCAATGTCCATGGAATCATAACTGCTCAAAGCTTTGACTTCCGTGGTGAGCGTGCCAATAGCATTATTATGACCGGCCAGGGAATCATCAAAAGTGCAGGTGACCAGGTTAGTGCGACGGTCCGAGGTGCAGTCGCCAACCGTGCGCCCGCTACTGTCGTGCAGGGCATTGAAAAACGTGGCCGGAACTCGGAATTGCTTGGGAAATTGAATGGTGAATTGTTGACCTTCAAACTCCCCGCCCGACAGCGACCATGGCCAACTGAATGTCACTTCCGAATTTTCCGTTATAGGGAGGGCAGATGCCGTGATAATGGGGGCATCAATGTCAATGAAGGTGGGCGCATTGGCGGCGGTACCGACGTGATTTACCTGGGCAGTGTTGTTTGCTTGGGCTTGGATGATGACATCGGATTGGTGGTGAGAGGTTGCTGCGTGAGCTTCGGCGAGCTGCATTTCGACAAACGAAGTTCTGGCAAAGTGGACTCCAGCGAGGTCGGCGAATGCCCCGCTGACGTTAATACCGATAGATAGCAGCAGTGCAACGCCAAGCAGAGCGCAGCGTCGAGCATTCATCAAGCGACTCACAGATCCTCTTCACCCCTTGCGGCTGAGTTATAGCATGAACCAATCACATTTAATGCTCAGGATTTTATCATCTTAAACCTTCATTTCAAAGGCGATATTTGAGGTAATCCTCACTTTTTGGCCGCAGATGGGGGCTATCCGGGGGTTGAGCAAGTGATGATCCGGTGGTGAGCAGGGAAAATTGGATAACAACCAGCACCCAAATCCGAAATCGACGCCCAGCACGCCACCAAAGCCAGCAAAGAATAAAAGTGGCTACGCTTAAAATTTTCTTAACATTGGCACGTTGTGGCGGGCACCCAGCGCCGTGGAGCGCTGTGGAGCACCGTAGAACACTGTGGAACATGCAAAGCGCAAACACAGAGCACAAAAGGAAACCCCGGCTCCACCATTACATGGAGCCGGGGCGCAGGTGCGCTAGGCCACTAAAGCCCTAGTGCACTACGTCGGGATGTTATGAGCGGCGGCTACGAATGATCATCGCAGCACCAGCTGTGACAACCAGGAGCGCTAGCACGCTAACACCGATGACTGAGGCACCTGTGTTGGCCAGTTTCCTCGAGTTCTGCTTCTCGGGTGTCGGGTTCCCTGACTGTGCTTTGGCAGGGATGCCCTTCTGCGGAACACACGGAACACCCTTGTCATTACCGTTGGCACCGTGTCCACCCGAATATCCACCCGGTTCACTCGGGGTACCCGACGCGGGAGCGTGAGGATCACACGTCTTGGGTGCGGGCACCGAGGGGGTCGGTGTCGCGGACAGCGGCGTGGGCGGCTTCTGCACTGGCGGTGCCGGAGGTGTGGGTAGCGGGATCAGGGGAACGATCGGGATGACAAACCACCACCATGGAATGTTGGCACTGTTCGTGACCTTCACTACCGTTGCTTTGCTGCTCTCGGCTTTGACAGTGATGGTTGCTGTGCCATCACCATTGTCTTTCACAGCCCCAGCGGTATCACTACCGAAGCGTGGTGTGGCCCAGGAGGTAAAGGTGTCCGATGCCGGCATTGTTTCCTTCAGCGTCACCATCGTGCCCACGGGCATCTGCGGCAGCTTATGGGTGTCGCCATCCTTGAGTGTGAACGTCTCCTTCTTGGACTCGTTACCAATGCCCCACGTCGCGGTGAACTGGTACTCCTTCGACTTGTTGCTAGAGGAACCGGCTACAAGACCCACGACTTCCTTGGTAATTTCAACGGTTCCAAGTTTGTCGTAGCTGTTCTTGATGCGCGCAGAGGCTTCACTGCGCTCATCCTCAACTGTTGCTTCAGCGCGAACAATGGACTCGTCTTCGACGAAGATCGCGCCGTCAACTGCCACGTCCTTGGTGTCCTCTGTGAAGGTACAGCGTGATCCAACAACGATGTCCTTGATGGTTGCGGGTTCATCAACCTTCAGCTTCACCTCGCCTTTCGACGTCTCTTTGCCTTCCTTGGTGCAGACGTAACCAACGGTGAAGGTCTTGTGCTTGATGACGTCCAGATCCTTGGCCGATCCAGCCAACTCCTTGGTTACCTTCACACTGCCCTTCAGCGCAGTGTATGTGTTCGTTGCAGTAACAGACTTGGTAGCACCCTTAACGATAGTGATCTCTTCCAAACCACTCGTCTTCAGGTGAGCATCAGCAACATCAGCACCCACTTCGTTGACTACACAGTTAAAGTCGTGCGGAATCTTCTTGCTGGTCGCAGTACCATTGGCCTTCACCACAAGATCACCCTCGACCTTGGTGGCTTCGGTCTTAGCTTTATCCGTGCACACGTAGTGGAAGGTAAATTCCTTATCTCCCACTGCAACATTGTCAGGGTTCACTAGCTTCTTGGTGATGGTGAAATCACCCAAATTAGAAGCGTAGACATTGTTCACGGTGAAGGTCTGAACCTGGTCAGCCGAAATCTTCACCGACTTCGGAGAGATGTTCGTCGTACGGGTTGCGTCCTTCACATCAGCAGAATCAGCACGCTCGGCAATTTGACACTCGTACCCAACCGGAATCTCAGGGGACGTCACTTCGCCAGCACCATCAACAGTCAAGGTGAACTGTTGTGGCGCAGGTTCATTGACATCCTGAACTTCGGCACGCATTCCTGTGTTGGGTTGCGGAAGAGCAGGCGGAGTACACACGTAGTCAAAGACATAGCGCCTATTCTCGTTCTGCGGAATCACCTTGTGGGGGTCTTCAACGGTCTTGACGATCTTGAATTTACCCATCGGCGTTTTAGTCGGAGTGAACTTATTGGTTACCCGGAGATGCTGGCGTTCATTGGTGACAGTGTAGTTAAAGACGTTGGGGGTTTCGGGGTGGTTTTGAAGCAGGTCTCCCTGCTGGTTTTTGCGGATGTGATAGTGCCACCCATAGTCAACAGCCTGCACGTCGTTTTCAGTAAAACTGCACTGTGCGCCCACCGGGATGTTGTTGACGGGTTGCGAGGGAGTGCCATCGCTCTTGATTGTCACATCACCGTCGTAGTCTTTCCCTGCAGTGGTACAGGTGTAGTGAACCGTGAATTCGGGGAACTGTTTCTTCAGCTCAGCGATTTCTGCGTCTTTACCCTCTGCAACTTGTGCGCCATCTTCCGTCATGACCGCAATGACCTTGTCAAAGTAAAAACCACCAGTCGGCTTTGGGGTGTTGGTCAAAGTCACGCCAATATTGCGGTCTGACACCGTAGTAACGGTTACCTTCGACGAACCAGCCCCCTCGAGATTCGGGGCGTCGGAAGTGTTCGTTGCAGTGAACTGCGGAGCGTCATACTTGATAGCACTATCTTGAGGTATGACCTCCTCCAAGATGACCTTGGAGCCAGCGGGCAGTTCCTTGTTTCCCTTCACCACGTCACCATTAAGAGGAACATTCAGAGTGTAGGTTTCATCGAATTTATCGTCAGGAGAATCAACAGTCACCTTAACGGGGAATGTCGTTCCATCTGTGAGACCCTCTGGACGTGTCGCAGCAGGATTGAGCACTTTCTTCAGCTCAAAAGTACCACGATTTACACCGGTGATGGTGCCTCGAGCATCCTGTTTAAATTCAGAAACTGCGGTTGACACAAGTGCTGTACCACGCAGGCTGGCCTTATTTGAAATATCAGTGTTTTTAGCGGGGATAGCACCGTCTGCGGAAATTGATGTATAAGACACTTGGTAGAAGCGATCAGCCTTCCAGCCGTCATTTGGACGCTTCAGGGTAATAACCTGCTTGGTTTCCCCCGGATGAATATTCTGCTCGTACGCAAGAGGCTTGCCCTTGAATCGCGGGTCATCCAGCTGGTCTTTGGTGTATTCTACAGCGTATTCGCCCCAACCTTTGATAAACTTGTGCCCGACATCACCGTTGACAAGCGTCAATTCATCTTCAATCACAACATCGCTATTGATGTTGTGTTTTAGCAGCTCAGAACCAGGAACTGAGATGGTCCAGCGGGCGTGAACTTTGTCAGATTCAGCCCAGCCTTCTTTCGAAAATGTCGTTGGCGCAGTGTAATCGGCCCCGATAATTCCATCCTGGTCATCGGGACCAGGCAAATGAACAACCCTTGACACGCCATCGATCTTGAAGGTGATCTCTTTGGATTTCTGGACTTTGGCTACCTGGACTTGCACCTCGAACATCCCATGGACATTATCTTTGTGCGAGAACTTATCATTAAAAGTACAGGTGACAATTCTAGTGTCGCTATCGGCATTACACGTTCCACCAACAACGCCGTCCGCGTCTCTTAGCTCAATACCTTGATCCGAGCCCAGTTTCAATACGTCCGGAAATTCCACAGAAAACTGCTGCCCGTTGCTGACGTTACCTGCATACCAGTCCCACCGAACGCGAACATAGCTCAAATTCTTAATGGGAGTGTTTTCGGACTCCACCCTAACATTATCTATCCTCACGGTCCCAGTGGCCTGTGCCACTGGCTGATAAGTCAGCAGACTGGTGAGCACCAGAAGCAGTGAACTTACAATCGCGTAGATTTTTCGGCTCACCGAATAGCCCACAGCCTTCTCCTTTCTCTTGATACATGCAAAAACCAGATGAGACCTACGGGCCGCTGACCTGACGAATTTCACAATCCCGACCAACACCATAAGCCACATAGTTCTTTAAGGATTTTATCAGTTTTTTGGGTCATGTCAACTAGGGAGTCGTCCGCGATTCAGTCGTATTCGCAGGAAAAATGGCTTTACATGCAAACATTTTAGCTCATCAAAAGCTTAATATATACTCAGATATGCCACGTGGTGAGCTGTACGGCATTTCCTTGCGTTCCGCTTCGCCTAGTCGAGGTCTGCCCCCTCCCCCAAAAAGTGACCGCCTCACTAGCGGCAGTTTCAGAAACAGCAACGCAAAAGCCCGGCCCCTCCCCCACCGAAATGTGAGGACAGGCCGGGCTAAAGCGCCACAGAACGTTAAAGAAGCGTCGCTAGAACTCCCCGGTTACACGAAGGACTCCATCAACCAGGCGCGCCCCGGAATCAAGCAGCGCGGCAGCTTCTCGCTCCTTGGCAGCATCACCGGTGCCACCAAGGTTGCGGTCCACGGGCCGTTCGTACAGTGCGGCACCACCATGCATGGCGTCGAGAATGCGCCGCAGGCCAGCATTTTCGCGGGTGGTGGCAGCGTCTTCCCACTCGGCGACACCGGTGGCACCGCGTTCTTCACGCACGGCCTCCACAAAAGCGGCCGGGTGAACAATAGCCACCAGCGCCGAGACGTGCCCGAAACCGAGGGAGGTGACAATACCTGCCTTCGGTGCGAAGCCTTCACCCGCGGCACCCAGGTCCAGGGGTTTGCGCAGCCACACCAGGCGCTGATGCTTGTTCAGCACCGGGTCCACGCAGTCCAGGGAGCGGTTGGCGGGCAGCAGCCCGGACCGCAGCACCTGGGTGAGCCCGATGATCTGGAATGCGGCGGCACCGCCCTTGGCATGCCCGGTCAGGGACTTCTGGGACACCACAAACAACGGGTTGCCCTCGCCGCGCCCCATGGCGGTGGCGAGGCGTTCGTGCAGGTCGGACTCGTTGGGGTCGTTGGCGGTAGTGGAGGTGTCGTGCTTGGAGATCACGCTCACCTCATCCGCATTCACACCCAGAGCGTACAGCGCCTTGGCCAGGCGGGAGACTTCCCCACCCTGCGCGGCCCCCAGGGCGCCCAGGCCCGGCGCGGGGATGGAAGTGTGCGCGCCGTCGGCAAAGGATTCTGCGAATCCCACCACGCCGAGGACGGGAAGTCCGAGGTCGGCGGCGATGGAGCCGCGGGTGAGCAGGATGGTGCCGCCACCTGCGGATTCGATGAATCCGGCGCGGCGTCGATCGTTGGCGCGTGAGAAGTAGCGCTCGTCGATGCCTTTGCCTTCGAGTTCTGCGGACGGCGCGGTGGCCGCCATGTCACCGAAGCCGGTGATGCCTTCGATGGACAGGTCGTCGAAGCCACCTGCGACCACGAAGTCGGCTTTGCCGAGCCTGATTTTGTCCATGCCTTCTTCCACGGAGACGGCGGCGGTGGCGCAGGCCGCAACGGGGTGCACCATTTGGCCGTAGCCGCCGATGTAGGACTGCATGACGTGCGCGGCGGTGACGTTGGGCAGGGCTTCCTGCAGGATGTCGTTGGCGCGGGGTTCGGCAAGCAGGCCGTCAACGTAGAGGGAGCGCAGGGATTCCATGCCGCCCATGCCGGTTCCTTGTGAGGAGGAGACGCGGGTGGGGTGGATGGAGCGCATGAGTTCGGCGGGGCTGAATCCGCTGGACAGGAACGCCTCGACGGTGCAGACGATGTTCCACAGGGCAACGCGGTCGAGGTTGTCCACCATGTCTGCGGGGATGCCGTAGACGCTGGGGTCGAATCCTTCGGGGATTTGTCCACCGACGAAGCGGCTCATGGCCATGCGCCGGGGCACACGAATGGCGGAGCCCGCATGGCGGGTGACTATCCATTCGCCGGTTTCTTCGCTGTAGGCGGCGCTGGTGTTGTCGGGTTCGGAGTCGACGAAGGTGCGGGCTGCTTCCTTGTCGCTGACGGTGAAGCTCAGGTCACGGTCCAGGTAGACGGTGGTGAGTTCGGGGGCAAGGTTGCTGAGCATGCCGAAATCGTCATGGTAGCGGCGCACACCGACGCGGCCTAGCACTTCGTCGTGGTAACGGTCGTAGATGTCTTCTTCGGCAATCTCGGAACCGTCGGCATCGACCCAGCTGCCGTCTTCCCAGCTGATGAGTCCCATGGTCCAGGCGAGTTCGGTGACACCGGCGGCGGAGAGGTCGCCGGTGAGTTCGGCGTCGAAACGCGTGCGGGCGGAGCCGTAGGGCCCAAGCTCGCCGGCACCGACGATGACGATCATGTCGTCGAGTTTCTGGCTAACCTGCCCGGTGAAGTCGGGGGTGGTGGCCTGGAAGCGTCGGTACGGGGTGGGCAGGGCGCGCACGGTGCGGGGTTCTTCGTCCTCGCTTGTCGACGCCGCGCCTGCCGCAGCATTCCGGGCCAGTTCCGCGAGGTTCACATCGGCATCGCCGAGGCCGCCGGTGTAGTCCACCGTCACGGGTTCGGTGGCGGCCTTATCGCGCACGTCCTGGGAAATGTTAGAGACCAGCAGCTTGGCGATGTCTTCAGTGGAGAAGGTGGTCACGCCTGCGGCTTCGACGGCCTCGACAAGCGGATCGTTGCCGCCCATCAGGCCGGTGCCGCGCACCCATCCGATGAGGGCGTGCACCAGGGAGGTGTTCTCGCCCCACACGGGTTCCGCATGCCAGCGGTTGACCAGTGCATCCAGGGCTGCCTTGGATTCGCCGTAGGCGCCGTCGCCGCCGAAACGGCCGCGGTTCGGGGAGCCTGGAATCACCACGTGCAGGCGGCGTCCAACCTCCGTATTCACGCCGATAGCGGACAGTCCGGCGATGAGGCGTTCCACGCTCCACAGCAGCAGGCGCATTTCCGTTTCGGCGCGCGGGCCAGCATCCGCCAGGGAGCCGGACACGCGGGGCGCGGCGAAGGGGAACAGCAGAGTGGGTACCAGGGCGGGCTTGAGCACTTTCTTCGCACCGTTGACGGTGGCGGTTTGCTCCGAGCCGACCCACTCGATCACGGAATCCAGGTCAGCGAAGGAACTCAAGTTCGCGGGTACGATCCACAGGGCAGCCTGGCCGCGGGCGTGGGTGCGGTACAGCTCCTTGTAGAAGGTCAGGCGCTCGTGGTTCAGGTTGGAGGTGGTGGCCACCACCGTGGCACCGCCGCCCAACAGCTCGCCTGTGACGGCAGCGGCAATGGAGTTCGGGGAGGCACCCGTGACCACGGCAACATCCTTGGCGTACGGCAGTGCGCTGGTATCCAGCGCCTGGGCCGCCAACTCATCCAGGCCCCAGTGCTTGGCCTGGCGGGCAACGGCCTCGCCGGCGCCGGTGACGTCCACGTCCTTGGCGTCCAGAACGCCGACGGCCACGCGGGCGATATCCTCACGGGCGGACGCCCAGCGGTCATCTAGCAGCACGGCCTTGTTGGCGTCGAATGCGGTGGCAACGAGGCGCGGCCAATCCGAGCCGAGTTCCTGAGCCACCACGTCGAAGATGGCGGCGTCAGCATCCTTATCGTCGAGGTTGACGGTGCGGTGCGGCTCCAGGCCCAACTGCTGCAGGATCGTGCGGGCGGTTTCCGCCAGCACGCCGGCCTTGCCGGTCACTTGCTCGGCGTATTCGCCCAGCGCGGCGGAATCCACCACGCCACCAGAGCCGCCAGCACCGCCGGACGGCAACGCGACGGACACACCGTGGTTCGCGGCGACCTGGGCCACCGCGGCGTCGATAAGCGCATCAAGCTCACTGGCGTTGGAGGGTGCGATGGGGCTGAGGGTGGCCAGGTCGCCTCCGCGCAGCGACGCGCCCTCGCGGGCACCAATGACCACGGCGGCGGTGACGTGATCCGCCCAGCCCTGACCCAGCTGCCAGGTGCCGGTGACGCGCTCGGCAATGTAGGCGGGGCGCTTGCCGGTGGGACCGGTGATGCGGCGCAGGGCGTCGGCGGAAGCATCGGACAGGACCGGGCCGAAGGCCGTGTAGCCCTTGGCCATGCGGCTGACCGTGGCTTTCAGGTCGTTCAGTTCCGCGTCGGCGGCACCGTCAATGGCACCCAGGCCGAATTCCACGCCCAAATCCAGGAGCAACTGGTTGCGGCGCGAGGACACGCCCTCCACCAGGGTTTCGATGGAATCCGTGGCGGCCATCTGGTCGGGGCGGACCTTCGTCCACACTGCGACCAGCATCTCTGTGGCATCTGCGGGGGTGAACGGAATGTCCTCCGGACGGGGGCCACCAGTGGCCGGGGCTGCGGTGAAGGCACCATCCTCCGTTGGGGCGGATGCTGCGGAAGTCACCGAAGCCGGTTCAGGCGCGGCGGGGGCGCTTTCGGCGGGAGCTGCGTCATCGGCTTCATCAGCGTCGGTGGCCACCTCGCGCACCACCTCATCGGTGGCAAATACCACGCCGCGCTCACGCTCGACGTTCAACACCTCAATGTCCACGTCCGCGTACTGCGGGAGGGTGAGGGTCTGGCCCATCATGTTCGCAATAGTCGGTGCGGAACCCACGCCGACCTCAACGAAACGGTCCACACCCAGGGTTGTCAGCGCCAAGTCCTGGGTTTCAATCCAGCGGACCGGGGAGGCGAACTGCCAGGCCAAAAGCTCAATCAGGATCGTGCGTGCAAGCTTCTGCTCGTTCTTGGCGGCCGCGTCGAAATCAGCCAGAATCTCATCCAGCAGCGGCGAGGACACGACCTCCTCCATGGACTCCACGAATTCCCGGGTCAGCTCGAAGGGGCGGGCGACCAGGTTCGGAATGTAGCGGCCCACCAGCACATCCAGATCCACGGTGTCCGGCAGCAGCGAATCCAGGTGGGCGCGGAAATCGGCCACACCATCGCGCAGCACCGACGAGTGGAACGGCACATCAATGCCCGGGATCATGATGAAGGAACGCTGGCCGGGGGCCATCTCCTCCGCAGCCTCACGCAGCGCCTTCAGCCCGGCGCGCGTACCGGCCACCGCGTACTGAAGCCCGGCGAGGTTGTAGTTCACAATCTCCAGGAATTCGCCCGATTCCTTGGAAATATTCGCCACGAAGTCAAACACGTTGTCCGCGGTCAGCCCCATCTTGTTGGGGCGCAGGGCAGCTAGGCCGTAGTTGGAGTTGCCTTCGGCGTCGCGATCCACCAGGCGGTGCATGGTCAGCCCGCGGCGGTACACGATCTCCACCACGGATTCCAGTGACAGCACACCCGCGTAGGCGGCCAGCGCGTTGTATTCACCCACGGAATGCCCGGCGAAGAAGGCGCGCTGGTTCAGGGCACCCGCTTCCCGCATTTCCGCGACCTGTGCCACACCCAGGGTGGCCATGGCCACTTGCGTGAACTGCGTGAGGAACAGCACGCCCTTCGGGTGGTGGAACTTCTCCCCCTTGACCACTACCTCGGTGGGGTTGTTCTTCACGATCTCCAGCACGGAGAATCCCAGCTTGGCGCGGGTGTGTCGATCCGCCCGGTCCCACACTTCCTTGGCGGCCTTGGAGTTCTTGCGGGCTTCCATGCCCATGCCTTGGGACTGGATGCCCTGGCCGGGGAAGGCGTAGAACGTCACGGGTGCCGCCATCACTGCGGTGGCCTTAAGCACCAGGTTTCCGTCAACGGTGGCGGTGATTTCCCGCACCTCGCCGCATCCGGGGCGATTATCGACGCCCGCGCGCTCAACCAGGAAGTCGATGCGTGCGCCCGGCATGATCGGGGCCAGCATGGTGGCCGTGTATTCCACGACGCGGTTCGGCGCGGTCGTGGTGGTGTCGTCGCTGTACCCGGCGGCGGCGATGAGTTCCGCGAGTGCGGAGGTCCACATGCCGTGCACAATCACGTTGGGAAGGCCAGCCAGGTGCGCGGCCGTCTCGGAGACGTGGATGGGGTTGCGGTCGCCGGAAACCAGCGCGAAGGACAGCATGCTTTCCGGTGCGGTGACCGTGGTGAAAGCGCGGAACGACCGTGGGGTGTCAATCACGCTCGGCAACGCCGAGGAATTGGTGCGGGCGGTGCTGGTGCCCCGGCGGCCACGAATGGCAAAACGCTCCGACAGGGTGGCCAGGCGCGTGCCGTCCGCATCAATTTCGGCGCGAACCAGGATGAGGCGACCAATGTTGGTGTCCTTCACCTCGTCGGTGTGCGCCGTGATGGTCAGCTCTGCGGTGCCTTCGGGGAGGGTGTCCGCGAGTTTGATGTGATGCTCCACATGCACCAGGCTCAGCATGCCCTCCACCACGGAATCCCCGTCGGTGCCGGGAATCACGGCATTCCGCACAGCCGCGAAAATGGCGGGCCAGGCGTGTCCAACCAGCACGTCCGGGGCGGTGCCGCTTGCAGTCAAGCTGGTCGGCAGGAATGCGGCGGTGACGTTGTTGTAGTCGGCGGTCTGGGCGGCGTCGATACGCGTGGTCCAGGTGGCCGTGCCGTCCTTCACCTCGGCGAGCGTGCCACCGGCGGCGATGCGGGTGAGTTCCGCCATCGCGGCCTCCGCATCGGCCTGGGTGACCTGCGGGACAGCGCCATCAGTGTCAGTGAGGGTGAAACGAATGGTCAGGTCAGCGGTGGTGCCAAAAGCCGTGGAACCCGCCAGCGGCACGGTCAGCACGGCGTGGTTCTCGTCCTCGGTAACAAGCTGCGCGCCCGTCGGAGCGTGCGACGCTTCAGAGGCATCCTCGGTGAGCGTCCACGCATGTGTATCGCCCAAGCGCTCGATCACGGAGGCGGTGTTGCGGCCAGCCCAGTAGGTGCCCGCAGCGTTAATCACGCGCTCCACCGGAGTGGTGGTCACGTCTTCCGCAGAAACGCCCAGCTCTTCGAGGCGCTTGACCGACGCGGTATTGAAACGACCCAGCAGCTCAGCCACCGGCTCGTCCACCTTCGTGATGCCCGCAACGGCGGCGGGGCCGGGAATGATGCACACGGCATCGGCGTCATAGCGGGCGTCCTGGGCCTGCCACAGGGAATCCGAACGCCACCAGCGGCGCACGTCCTTATCGATCACCGGCACGAAATTCACCGGCTTACCCGGGGTGCGGGCCAGCTTCAGGAACCACGCCACATCCGCCGGGTGCAGCACATCCGTGGCGGCCTGCGGGTACTCCTCCACGAGGCGAGCCACGGCCTTCTCGGCGGGCTCATCCTGGGCGAGCGTAATCAGCGGGGTGAACTCCCCATGGTCCTGATCCGTCAGGCGGGCTTCCACGCGCTCCAGCATCTGAGTAAAGCGGTTAAACCAGGAAACGTCGGTCCAACCCTTGTCGGTGGTCTCAGTGCTGGCGGTCTCAGTGTTAGTGGTCGGCCCGGACAGCTCCAGGTAACGCTTCAGCCACTGCTCATAGGTCATGGCCTCCACATCGCCGAAATACGGCTTGCAGGTCTTAGCAATCGCCGCAATGATCTCCTCGCGGCGGGCCTGCACGGCCTCTTCATCGCCCGCGACCTCATCCAACAAACGGCCAGCCTGGGCGGCGGAATTATCAATCTCATGAATATCCGCACCCAACTGCGAACGGCCCGACGCCATACCGTTAACGGCGGAACCGGCACCCACCCAGGAATCCACGCCCTTGGTGTCCGCCAGAAGCTTCTTGACCTGCGGAGACGTCTTCGCCTCCTTGGTAGCCATCGCTGCGGTGCCCACCAAAACGCCGTCGACCGGCATCTTCGGCAGATCGTAGGACAATGCCCACTCACCGCTGATGTAATCTGCGGCGCGCTCCGGGGTGCCAATGCCGCCGCCCACCACCAACACCGCGTTCGGTTGCTGACGAATCTCGTCATACGTGGCAATCAGCAGGTCATCCAGATCCTCCCATGAATGGTGGCCACCCGCCTTACCACCCTCAACCTGGATGATCACCGGAATATCCGGCACCTGACGCGCCACGTCGAGCACTTTCTTGATGTGCTTGACCGCGCCGGGCTTGAAGCACACCCACGGGAAGCCATTGTCGCGCAGCTCCTTGATCAGGGCGACGGCGTCGTCGCGATCCGGCATGCCGGCGGTAACCACCACGCCATCAATCGGCGCGCCGTTCTCGCGGGCACGCTGGACTAGGCGCTTGCCGCCGATCTGCATCTTCCACAGGTATGGGTCCAGGAACATGGAGTTGAACTGCGCGTTCACGCCCGGGTTGAGCAGCCCCGTCAGCTTCTCAATGTTCGACTCCAGGATCTCCGGGGTGACCTGTCCCCCACCGGCCATCTCCGCCCAGTGGCCCGCGTTCGCCGCCGCGGCCACGATCTCCGGGTCCACCGTCGTCGGTGTCATGCCCGCCAGCATCATCGGCGAACGACCCGTCAGGCGGGTGAACTTGGTTTCTACTTTGGTGCCTGTCTTGCTTGTGACTAGTTTCGGCGCGAATTCCGTCCACTTCTTCGGCAGCGTCGGCCCCATGCCCGGATCGAACAACAGCGCCTGACCGTCGTTGTCACACACCGCGAACGACAACGCTCCCCGCCCCTGGGCAACAGCATTCGTCAGCTTAACGACGCCCCCGTCAGGTCCCACGTCCAGCAGCCACCGCACTCCCGCATCAATGGCCTTGTTTACCTGCTCAACCCAGTCCTCGGGGTTAACCAGCACGTCCTTGGCGCATTGCTCGGCCAGTTCCTCGTTCAGGCCACAGGCTTTCGCCCACTCCACCACCTGATCCACCGCAGGCTGCATTGCCGGGTGGTGGAATGCAATCTGTACGTCCAGTGGGTTAAACACCGGGGCGAACGGTTTACCGCCGCGCTCCTTATTCGCAATAGCCTTCGCATCCTTAGCGGCGCGCGCCTGCAGGAAGGACTGTACCCGCTGCACATCATCCGGGCGACCGACCACCACAAACGAATCCCGGGTGTTGCGCAGACCGATGATGGGGCGGGTTGCATCGTCGGCGGAGTCGGCTGTTGTGGCGGCGATGGCCTCCTCCAGCTGCTCCTGAGTAACCCCCTGCACCGAGACCATCGGACTCAGCTCGCCATTACGGATCAACCCGTTTACCCGAGCAGTATGCATGCCGGCGGCACCGATCAACTCAGCGATAGCCAAGATCTCCGCAGCCTGCGTCAAGTCCTTCAGCAGATGCACGCCCAGTGCACCCTGGGAATGACCGATGGTGACGGCGCTTTTCTCCAGGCTCAGGCGCTGCGCCTCCAGGGTATCCAGCGTGGCCAGCTGCGAGACGAAAATGCCCGGCACGCTCAGCACGGCCTGCGAGATATCGAACGCCGGATCGTCGTCGTTTGACGCCCAATCCACTGGGTCAAAACCGAAGGGGCGGGCGGCAGTCAGTTCATCCGCCACCGGCTCGGTTAACGACGCCGCACGCTCCACAATGCTGTTCACATTGAAGCCAGCACCAGCAGCGACCGCCTCCCGCAACGTCTTCAACCAGTTAAACCCCTGGCCCGAAAACACCAAGGAAAAAGGTTGCTCACCAAATTTCTGCACCAGACGATCCCGGCTAAAAGTGTGCTGATGATCAGACACGTAACACTCGCTCCCTGTAGTCGTTGGTAGTCGTGCGCGGCACAGACGTCCGCTAGTTTTGCATAACAAATGTGCCACAAAATCATGAGGAAAGCGTCATCTTTACATAACAAGGCGGCTGTGGATGATATGCATTATCCCAGGTGGTGGTTCGTTTCGTTAGGAAAAACGTGCTGCTCAGAGCGTTTTATGAAAACCCTAAGAAATATCTCGATCGTGTCTCGAAGGCCACCCATATGGGGGTGAATTTGAACGTGTGTGAATGAGGCGGCATGTCGCGGGCTGACGGCGCGGAAGGCGGGGCGTCGACAAGCGGCGGTGAGCTACAGTGTGCCGGCCAGCTACAGCGTGGCAGCGAGGGCGGCGCGGGCACGTTCCAGACGCGACAACGGATCCGTCGTGGACACATCGACGCCCGGCGACGGCAGGAACTGGTGACACGACGACAGGCCCTCCACATCCACCTCCGCCGACGGCGTAATCCCCTCCACAGCGCAATACTCATCCAGATGACGCGAAATACTCATATATATAGGGTGCCATGCGACGGTGGGTTCAGTGGCGTTGGGGTGA